>ODAK010000395.1_pt1 | contig 50067 bp, 38 predicted proteins | sample 1539591 | NCBI WGS metagenome assembly ODAK01 (sample SAMEA3539303, study PRJEB22396) | soil metagenome | biome: tundra; feature: field; material: soil | place: USA | collected 2010-05 | depth 0.15 m
CTAGTCTCCGCCGAGCCCCGCGTCGGCATGCTGGAGGCGTCGAGGCGGCTCGGCGTGGCCCGCGGCACCGTCCAGGCCCGGCTCGACCGGCTGCAGGCACGCGGCGTCATCACTGGCTACGGGCCGGAGATCGACCCGGCCGCGCTCGGTCACGCGGTCACCGCCTTCGTGACGCTCGAGATCCGTCAGGCTGGCGGCCATGATCAGGTGGCCGGGCGGCTGGCCATGATCGCCGAGGTCCTTGAGGTGCACACGATCACCGGCGCGGGCGACATGCTCTGCCGGGTGGTCGCGCGGACCAACTCTGACCTGCAGCGTGTCATCGACGCCCTCGTTGACGTGCCCGGCGTGGTCCGGGCCTCGACAGTGATCGCGCTCGCGACGCCGGTCGGTTACCGGGTGCTGCCGCTGGTCCGGACCGTCACTGAGTCAGCCAGCAGGGGCAAGCCAGATCGGCCGGCCGGGGCGGCCGGTTAGCCGGCCGTGGCCGGCAGGCTGGCGCCAGCGAGGTCGCAGGCCGACGGGCGGCCCGGTGATCCGGGCCGCCCGTGCCGTGCGCTGCTGGTGTCAGGAGACGTTCAGCGCGTTGTCATCGTCGAAGAAGCTGGTGTTGTAGCCGCCGCCGAGAGTTTCCTTTCCGGTGTACTTGATGGTGATCTTCTGGCCGATGTAAGGCGCGACCGAGTAGGAGTACTGGGTGTAGTGCCCGGTCGAGTTCTGGTTGGACAGGGTCGACAGGGTCGCCAGTACGGTGCCGCTGGAGCTGAGGACCTGGGTGGTGAAGGTGTCGTAGGCCCTGCTGGCCGGGTCGTTGGTGTTGATAGAGAGCCAGAACGACAGAGTGGCGTTCTTGCAGGTTGACGGGATGGTAACGGTCTGGGACAGGGTGTCGGTGTGCGCGCCGCCGTAGCCGTCAAGCCAGGCCAGCCAGGAACCGGAGTGCGCAGGGACACCGTCGCCGGTGTTGGCCAGCACGCCCGCGGTGGAACTCCACGGCGAGATGCTGCCGGTCTCGAAACCTGGGTTGCCAAGAAGCTGCTGCGAGGTACAGCCGGCGGCGGTGCTGATCGTCCAGGTGAAGGTCGCTGATCCGTGCGCCCCGGTGGTGTCGGTGGCGGTGACCGTGACACTGGAGGTGCCCGCGGTGGCCGGGGTTCCTGAGATCAGGCCGGTGGAGGAGTTGATCGACAGGCCCGCCGGGAGGCCGGTGGCGCTGTAGGTCAGCGTCTGCCCTGAGGCGGAGTCGGTGGCGTGGATCTGCAGGCTGACCGGGGTTCCCACGGTGCCGGTCTGGCTGCCGGGGCTGGTCACCGTGACGGTGTTGCCGGTCGTGCCGCCATTGCTGAACGCCGTCGTGCCGTCCGGGGTGCCCCAGCCGGTCGGCCCGTCGTAGCCCACCTCGCCCGTGCACAGGTAGGCGGGGCTGCAGCTGCCGTCGGCGCCTGAGGTGACGTCGAACAGGCTGGCGGTGTGCTTGTAGATGTAGGACGACGGGTAGGTGCCTGAGGCTGGCGTCCCGGCCAGCGCGAACGTCGAGGCAATCATCGGCGATGACGCGCTGGTGCCGCCAACCTCAAGCCAGCCGCCCTCGCTGTAGGTGTCGTAGACGGCCAGGCCGGTGTTGGGGTCGGCGACCGCTGCCACGTCGTTGTCGGTTCGCCTGGTGCAGCCGGTGTCGGTCTGCCAGGACGGCTTGGAGCTGTCGGCCGAGCAGCCTGAGCCGGTGCCCTCGCCGCCGGAACTGCTGCCCCAGACGGTCTCTGTCCAGCCGCGTGAGTTCGACGCGGTGCTCAGCGTTGTGCCGCCGACTGAGGTGACGTCAGGTGAGGCGGCCGGGTAAGAGACGCCGTACCCGCCGTCGCCTGCCGATGCGGTGACCGCCACGCCTGGGTGGTTGTAGTAGTCAGTGTCGTAGGTGTTGTCCGATGACGATTCGGAGCCGCCGTAGCTGTTGGACACGAAGTGCGCGCCCAGCGAGACAGCGGCGTTCACCCCGGCGCCCAGGTCTGCGGTGTCAGGGCTGCTGGCCTCGACCAGGATGATGTGGCAGAGCGGGCAGATCGCCGACGCCATATCGATGTCCAGCGACTCCTCGACGTCCCATCCGGTGCTGCCCGCCGCGCTCGGCAGCGGGCTGGTCTGGCCGTTCTCGTTGACCTTCTGGAAGCACCCGGTGCCGCAAGCGGGCAGACCCCAGTCGGAGCGGTAGGTGGCCAGGTCGGAGGCGGCGTCGGGGTCGTCGTAAGCGTCGACGACCGCCACTGTCTCACCGCTGCCCGCCGTGCCTGAGGGCAGGCCGTAGGCGCTCTGCAGGCTGGCTGGCCCGTAGCCATCGCCGACCGGTGCAGCTGCCGGGCCGAGTGAGGCCTGGGACCGGTGCTTGACGTTGGTGCGGACCAGGACCATGCAGGCATCCCGGCCCGGCACTGTGGTGACAGCGCAGGCCCGGCGGTAGTCAGGCGTTCCGGAGACGGAGATCCCCGCGCTGGCATGCGCGCTGGCTGCATGCGCAGCGCCGGTGTGCGTGGTAGCGCTTTGCGCGGCGACGGGCTGCGCAAGCGCGCCCCCCGCAACCACGAATCCGCCAATGACCATGGCCACGGAAGAAATGAGAACGGTCCAGGCGCGGGTCATTCTCGCGCCGGAGCGTCGGCGTCGCCGGGCATCATTGCCGCGAGCAGCGTTGGGTCGCAAAGGACGTTCCTCCTTGAGCGGGGACCAAGGGCACGCGGCAGCGCAATGATGACGGCAAGGCCAGTGACGGTCTGCTTTCCGCGTGCTCATGGTCGGGGGATGGACGGGTACCGCGATCGAGGTCCACCCCGGACCATAGGCACGCCCGGTTCGATGGTCAATAGCCAATTACGCTCTGTTACTGGTCATCCATCCGATTTCCGATCTGCCGGCGCTGCTAGCGCAATAGCTGGCCTGGTCAGCGATGGGCGGGGCAGGTTGAGCCACGGAGATACAGCGGCCGGGTTAGTACCCGCCGCCCGGCGGCGGGGCGCTACCTAAGAAGACCGGGGCCGGTCAGCAAATGCGGGGCCATTCCTGGTGCCTGCTCAGTCCGGCCCGGGATTCCGCCGCATTGACCTGATGCCTGCGCGCGGCGTTACCCGGGCCCGCCAGGAATGTGCGAGCCCGGGATAACAGCACGGCCAGCGGGGTCAGCAGGTCCCGGCAGGACCGGCTGAGCTCAGCTGCTGCCGCGGGCAGCGGCTGCGCGACCGGGCAGCCGCGCCGACGGGATCAGCACGTGTTCACATACCGCCGTACGGGACCGCCTCGAGAATCTCGACTGTCGTGGCGCGCCCGTTCGGCAGCGTGTAGGTCGCGATGTCGCCGACCTTCTTGCCTGAGATAGCGCTGCCCAGTGGTGATCTTGGCGAGTACACGTCGATGGGCGCACCGCTCTCTTCCCGCGAGGCAAGCAGGAAGGTAACCTCATCCTCGTCCTTGGTGAAGCGGACCGTGACCGTCATGCCGGGGCCGACTACGCCATCGGTGCGCGGCGGCTCGCCAACCCGGGAGTTCTCCAGGATGTAGGTGATCTGGCGGATCCGGCCCTCCATCTGGCCCTGTTCGTCCTTGGCCGCGTGGTAGCCGCCGTTCTCGCGCAGGTCGCCTTCTCCCCGGGCCGCCTCGATCTTCTTCGCGATCTCGACGCGGCCTGGACCCGAGAGCTGGTCAAGCTCCGACTTGAGACGGTCATACGCCTCCTGGGTCAGCCAGGTGAGGGTATCGTCGCGGGTCTCGGTCACGGGAACTCCTTGGGTGGGAAGCGGAAATAATCTCCGCTGGGCCGGGCTGGCCCTTGGGGGTAATCCCTTGAGGCTAACAAGGCTGGGCAAGTGACCGGCGCCTGTCAATGCCCCAGGGCGGGGTTGCAGGCAGCTGGCCGGGCGCAGGCACAGTGGGGAATGCCTTACCCGGGTGGCCTTGTTGCTACACAATGACTTTTCATCTCCGCCTTCCTGGCGGGCTGTGGGCTGGCGCTGACAATCAGGTCGTGCCGGATTTATCCGTCGGTAAGGCGCGAAGGACACTTTTGGCCGCGATGACTTCTGACCCCGCAGGCGCTGCCGCCCGTCCCGCTACCTGGCCGGTGACCGGCGCCAGCGCAGCTTCTGGTATGCCGCTCCGGCTGATGGCGGTGCACGCCCACCCTGATGACGAGTCAAGCAAGGGCGCCGCCACGATGGCCCGGTATGCCCGAGAGGGTGCCGATGTGCTGGTCTGTACCCTGACCGGCGGCGAGCGTGGCGACATCCTCAACAAGGCGATGGACCGGCCCGAGATCAGGGCTGATCTCCCCGCGGTGCGGCGCGCCGAGATGGCCAGAGCCCGCGAGATCCTCGGAGTGCGGCAGCAGTTCCTCGGCTTCATCGACTCTGGGCTGCCCGAAGGCGATCCGCTGCCGCCGTTGCCCGCCGGATGCTTCGCTCTGGAGGCGCTGGAGGCTGCATCCCGGCCGCTGGTTCAGGCGATCCGCGAGTTCCGGCCGCACGTGATCCTCACCTACGACGAACGCGGCGGCTATCCGCATCCGGATCACGTCAAGACCCACGAGGTCTGCGTGGAAGCATTCGACGCGGCCGCCGACCCCGACCGGCACCCGGACTGCGGCGAGCCCTGGCAGCCGCTCAAGCTGTATTACTTCGCCAGCTTCCACCGGGCCCGCTTCGTGGCACTGCACCAGGAGATGGAACGGCGCGGCCTGGAGTCGCCGTACGCGGAGCGGATGGCCAGCTGGGATGATGAGGAACCGCAGCGGCCGGAGCTGAAGATCACGACGAGGGTGCCGTGCGGTGAATACTTCGAGATCCGCGATCGGGCGCTGCTCGCCCATGCCACCCAGATAGACCCGGAAAGCTCCTGGTTCGCCTGCCCGGTCGACGTCCAGCGGGCGGCGTGGCCGACCGAGGATTTTCATCTGGCCAGGTCCCTGGTGGATACTGAGATACCGGAAGAGGATCTTTTCGCGGGAGTCCGGGAGAAGGTGAGCCTGTGATCGTGCTCGCAGTGTCGGGCAACGATGTCGCGCCGGGCACGCTCGGGTTCCTGGTGGTGGCAGGGATGGGACTGGTGTTGTTCTTCCTGTTCCGTTCGATGTCCAAGCACCTGCGTAAAGTTGACGACCAAGCGCGCAGGGAGCAGGAGACCGCGGCCGCGTCCAATGAGCTAGGCGGCGGCTCGGGTGCAACCGGAGCGTACAGCCGCGCTGATCACACCGGGCTGGCCGGGATGGATCAGTCGCCGGAGGGCAAGACCAGGCCGTAGGCGAGGAGGGTCACTCCGGGAGCGGGAGACCAGTCGCGGGCGGCGAGCCGACGGAAGCCGGCCTTCTCGTACAGATACTGCGCGGCGCGCATGTCAATCTGCGTGCAGAGCACCAGATGAGGGACGCCGCGCTGCGCTGCCCGCGCGATGACGGCCGCCAGCAGGGCGCGCCCGGTGCCGAGTCCTCGCGCCGCCGGCACCACCGCCAGCGCCCTGATCTCCGCCTCGTCCGGCTTTTCGACCACCGGGCCCGCATATTCGGCAGGCTGCAGCATGACGGTGCCCGCAATCCGCCCGTCCGCTACGGCGACCAGGATGTCGCCCTCGCCCGCCATGCCCAGGGCACGCAGCGTTGGCGCATACTCGGACGTAGGTGACAGGAAGCCGTCTGCCAGGTAGGCGGCGACCCGCAACTCGCCTATCTCGGCGAGCTCACCGGGCTGGGCATCACGAACAAGCACGGCGCTATTCAACCAGCCCGCGCGGCGCGTGCTGCGCTGCTACCGTGCAAACGAGGCAGCCGCGGCTGGCAACGGCCAGCTGGAGCGTGCCGCGGCTGTGGTGGGGAGCGCGCTGGTTCAATGCTCGTGATGCACGGGATCTGGGTCTATGGCGCGCTCTGGCTGTGGGCGGAGGATTCCGAGGGCCCCCCGCAAACGGAGCCGCGGCCGGGCCGGCCGTCCCGCGCTCCGCGCCCGCACCCGTTCGCCTGCGCTGCGTCGCTGCTTGCCGATGCTCTCGCCGAGCGGGCTGAGCCGGCCGCCGATCTGGCCCGTAAGGCGGTCGAGGACGAGCTGACGCTGTTCCTGCCGTCAACGGCCAGCGGTCCGCTGGCGTCACCCGAGCTGATCCAGCCGCCTGCGGCCCGGTCGCTGCCCGGTGAGCCACCGGGCAGGCAGCGGACCGGTAGCCGGCGCCCGGCGCTCGCCGCCTGGCGGATGCCCGCGCTGACGTTCGGGCCGGGCGCCGCGCGCAGCCTGCTGACGGCGCTGGCCGAGCCGGTCAGCTACCCCGGCAAGGTCACCGCGGGTGGCTCGGTGTCCTACCTTGCGGCGCTGGCCAGGCTGGCCGCCGATCTGGCAGCCCGCGGCCGGGTGCTGCCGCAGCTCACGGGAGAGGCTGACGGCTACGCAGCCAGGTGGTGCCCGGTACTTACCGGCCACGACGCGCAGCGAGCGCGCGAACTTGCCGCGGCGATGCCGCCGCTGTGCCGGGCCACCCGGATGGAAGGCGAGCCGCCCGGCCAGGTGCTGACCGACACCCTGGACGGCCTGACCGACGCCGCGGCGCGAGCCCGGCTCGGCGGGCTGGCCCTGCTGCCCAGCCGCGGCCGAGGCCGCCGGTCCGGCGGTGCCGTCGCCGAGCGGTGGCTGGCGGCGCTGACTGCTGCCGACGCCAGGCTCGGCGAGCTGACGGCCGCCGAGCACGCGGATGCGACTGACCTCGGTGCTCAGCTGGCCGCCTGGCGAGATGCCGCGCAGGCCCCGGCCGGACCAGTCCGCACCTGCTTCCGGCTGGCCGAACCGGACCCGCCCGCCGATGCCGGGCCGCTGGGCGACGATGCGGAGCGGGCCGATCAGGAGCAGCCGGGCGATCGCGGGCAGCCGGGCGGCACCGTCTGGCGGGTTGAGTTCTCGCTGCAGTCCACCGAGGATCCCAGCCTGGTCATGCCGGCGGCGGACATCTGGGCGGGAACGATCGGCTGGCAGGCAGGCGGCATCCGGTACCCGGAGGAGGAGCTGCTGGCGGGCCTGGGCGCCGCGGCAAGGCTTTTTCCCGAGCTGAACGCTGAGCTGCGTAGCGCAACGCCGGAGCTGGTCACCCTTGACACCTCCGCCGCATTCGGCTTCCTCAGCCAGACCGCGCCACTGCTGGCCGGCGCCGGTTTCGGGGTGCTGCTGCCGGACTGGGCGCGTAAGGCCAGGCTCGGGCTCAAGCTCACGGCCCGGTCGGGAGGCAGCAAGAGCGGCGGCGTCACCGAGCCGAAATTCGGCCTCGGCGACCTCGTCGACTTCCGCTACGACCTTGCGGTCGGCGATGAGGCCCTGGACCCTGACGAACTAGCGGAACTGGCCAGGCTCAAGATCCCGCTGGTCCGGGTTCGCGGCCAGTGGGTGGAACTGGACGAACGGCACTTGCAGGCGGCGCTCAGATTCCTCGAGCGCGGCGCGGCAGGGACGACGATGCGGGCCGGCCTGGCCGGCCTGGCCGGGCTACCCGGCGAAGATGATCTTCCGGTGGTGGCGGTCGACGCCGACGGCTGGCTGGGCGACCTGCTCTCCGGCGAGGCCGACCGGCGGCTCGCGCCGGTGGGCACCCCGGCGGGGTTCGCCGGGACGCTCCGGCCGTATCAGGAACGTGGCCTGGCCTGGATGGCCTTTCTCGGCGGGCTCGGGATCGGGCTTGTCCTGGCCGACGACATGGGACTGGGCAAGACGATCGAGCTGCTGGCGCTGCTCGCGCATGAACGGGAGCGCGACGAGGCGGCGCACAACGCAGGCTCCGCTGGCTCCAGCGCGCCCGGGCCGGGGCCGACGTTGCTGGTGTGCCCGATGTCGCTGGCCGGGAACTGGCAGCGCGAGGCGGAGCGATTCACTCCGTGGCTCAGCGTGCACGTCCATCACGGCGCGGGCCGGCTCACCGGAGCCGATCTCACCGATGCGCTGACCAGCGCTGACCTGGTGATCACCACCTATGCACTCGCCGCCCGCGACGCTGCCCAGCTCGCCAGCATCCGGTGGCGCAGGGTCGTATGCGACGAGGCGCAGAACCTCAAGAACCCCGCGGCCCGCCAGACCCAGGCAGTGCGCAGCCTGCCCGCTGACACCAGGATCGCGCTCACCGGCACGCCGGTCGAAAACAGGCTTGCCGAGCTGTGGTCGATCATGGAGTTCGCCAACCCCGGCCTGCTCGGGTCCGCGGAGAAGTTCCGCACCGCCTTCGCCATCCCGATCGAGCGGCACGGCGAGACCGAGGCTGCCGAGCGGCTGAAGCGGATCACCGCGCCGTTCATCTTGCGCCGCCTGAAGACCGATTCCTCGATCATCTCCGACCTGCCGGACAAGCTGGAGATGAAGGTCTGGTGCAATCTCACGGCCGAGCAAGCATCGCTCTACCAGGCGACCGTTACCGACATGCTGGCCAGGATCGAGGCTGCCGAAGCGGGCATCAAGCGGCACGGGCTGGTCCTGGCGACCATGGCCAAGCTCAAGCAGGTGTGCAACCATCCCGCGCATCTGCTCGGGGACGGCTCGCGGCTGGATGGCCGGTCCGGCAAGCTGGCCAGGCTGGAAGAGATCTGCGACGAGGTCATCGCCGATGGCGAGAAGGCGCTCTGCTTCACCCAGTACGCGGAGTTCGGCTCGATGCTGCAGCCCTACCTGGCCGCGCGGCTCGGCTGTCCGGTCCTTTACCTGCATGGCGGCACGACGAAGAAGCAACGGGATGCGATGGTGGCCCGGTTTAATGGCATAACGGAACCCGCTATCTTCCTGTTGTCGCTCAAGGCAGGCGGTACCGGGCTGAACCTTACGGCCGCCAATCACGTCATCCACATCGACAGGTGGTGGAATCCGGCGGTGGAGGATCAGGCCACGGACCGGGCATTCCGTATTGGCCAGACGCGGGACGTGCAGGTGCGGAAGTTCATCTGCGTGGGCACGCTGGAGGAGCGTATCGACGCCATGATCGAGGAGAAAAAGGCGCTGGCCGAGCGCATCATCGGCACCGGGGAGGGCTGGCTGGGCGAGCTGTCGGTCGCCGACCTGCGCAAGGTCCTGACGTTGTCGCCAGAAGCGGTGTCGGAATGACCTGGTACCCGCCGGTGCCGCAGTGAGCTGGTACTCATCGGGGCCCCCGCTGCGGGTCGAAGGCGGCATCCGGGCACGCAGCAAGCGTGGTGCGATCGGGGAGCAGTGGTGGTCGCGGCGGTTCATCGACGTGCTCGAGTCATTCGGGATGAGCGGCCGGCTGCAGCGGGGCCGCCGGTACGCGCGAGCCGGCCAGGTGCTCGCGCTGGAAATCTCCTCGGGCTACGTGACTGCCCGCGTGCAGGGCTCCCGGGCCACGCCCTACAAGGTCCGCATCCAGGTGCTGCCGCTCACGACCAGCCAATGGCAGCGAGTCGAGCAGTCGCTCGCAGGCCAGGCCCTGTTCCGCGCCAAACTGCTCGCGGGGGAGATGCCCGCCGAGATTGAGGACGTGTTCGCCGAGTGCGGCACGCCGCTGTTTCCCCGGTCCGAGCACGACTTGGACATGCGGTGCTCCTGCCCGGACTGGGGAGTGCCGTGCAAGCACCTGGCCGCAGTCTGCTACGTCCTTGCCGAGCGGTTTGACGACGATCCGTTCTGCATGCTCGCCTGGCGCGGGCGAGGGCGGGAGCCCCTGCTCGGCGCGCTCCGCCGGTCCGCTCCCGCCGCCCCGCAGCAACTCCGGCAGGTGATCGACGTCCCGTCGGCGCCGCTGGCTGACTACCTGGATGGCTTCTGGTCACCGGGGCTGAGCCAGGCCAGGCTGCGGGCGCTGCCCGCCTCGGCGGCGATCGCCCCCGATCTGTTGCTGCGGATCTTCGAGCCGCCGGCCGTCAGCATCCGCGGCAAGGACCTGGCCGTCGCGCTGGCTCCCGCCTACCAGCGGCTCGGTGAGCCCCAGTTGCAGCTGGGTGACCCCCAGCTGCAGCTGGGTGACCCGCTGCCGCGGCTTAATCCCGAGGAGGTCCCATGATGGCTCTGGTGATCTGCCGGCCCGTGCCCGGCGCCGACCAGGCCTCGTTCGCGAGCCTGGTCCCCGCTGAATCGGCCGCCCTTGGCCGGCTCAAGGCCCAGGGCTCCCTGACGCAGGCATGGAGTCCTGGCCGGCCAGGCGCCGTACTCATGCTCGAGGTCCGGGATGAGGCCGAGGCCGCCGATATCACCGCGGGTCTCCCGCTCGTCACAGCTGGCCTGATCACGACCGAGATCCTGCCGCTGCACCCGTTGATGTTATGAATGCGGGCGGGCGGCCGAACCATCGCGGCAATGCGTAAGATATCTGGCGCATAGAGTGACGATTGGTACCAGTAGATACGCTGGGAGCCCGTGGCAGGCGAAGCTTGCCCGCCGCAGCTGACCGGCGAAGGGAGCGGCAGTGGACCCGATGGCGACGGTTCCGCAGGTGCCTGCGGCGGATGTGCCGCAGGGCGCCGTCCTGGTTGATGTGCGCGAGGATGACGAGTGGACGGCTGGCCATGCCCCGGACGCGCGGCACATCCCGCTCGGTGAGGTCAGCGTCCGTTACGAGGAGATCCCGCTGGCTTGCGACGTCTACCTGATCTGCCGGTCCGGGGCCCGCTCAGCGCGCGCGGCGCAGACACTGGCTGGTGCCGGCTGGACAACGCTGAACGTCGCCGACGGCATGCAGGGCTGGCAGGCCGCCGGCCGTCCGATGGCCGCCGACTCGGGCGCGCCGCCGTACGTGGCCTGAGCCCCGGCGCCCGCGCGTGGCGCAGCCGGTCCCGCCAGGGGACCGGCTGTCTGCCGCAGGTGACTGGCGCGGTCGTCCGCCGTTACTGGACCGAGCTGTGCCGCGGGCCGCCCAGCGGTGCCTGCCGCGCTTGCGGCGCGCGGCCCATCGCCACGGCTCCGTAGACGAGGACGATAGCGGCGGCGAGGTCGGCATAGAAGCCCCAGCCGAAGTTGCCAATGTGGAAGAGGATCTTGATCGCCAGCAGGGCCAGCACCGCAATTGCGCCATAAGTCTCCGCGGCGCTCCACGAGACCGGGAGATCAGGCAGCTGAACCGTGGTGAACCGGCGGATGGCGACCTCAGCGAGCAGCGCGATCAAGACGATGAAGGCGAGCACGCCGAAGAAGGAACCAGGGCCGCTCATGGCATTGCCGTTGTAGCTTGCGCCGCCATACGTCTGGCCGTTGACGGTGTAGCCAGGAATTCCGACGTGATACCAGGGGAACGCGATGATTCCGATCAACAGCACGATCCCGGCCGCGCCGGCGATCTTCTCTCCCCGGGTCAGTTGCTGCAACGTGCTCATGCCGAGCCTCCCTGGCTAGCTGGATTAGATACCTGATCGTCGCCGCAGGCGGTTGCAGCGACGTTGCAACGCCGTTACAGCGGTTCTCGGCGGGACGCGGGCGCTGAGCGCGGATACTTGCCGCAGGCCGTCGGGACCGGCGGGGATCGCCTCAGGCCGTGGGGGCGCCTCAGGCCGTGGGGGCGCCTCAGGCCGTGGGCGCTGGCGAGTACGCCAGGCCCACCATCGGCGCGAGCTCGCTGAGCATGATCTCGAACATTGGCGCGGCATCATCCAGCGCGAAATGCAGGTGCCCGAACACCTCCAGGCTCACCGCCCCGTACAGGCGCATCCAGCAGCGCAGGAACACCACCATCGCGCCGACCGGCAGATCGGCGCCGAGACCGTCCCGGTAGCGCTCCAGCTGCGCGCGCAAGCCGGGGTCGATCTCGTCAGGCGCCGGCACCGGGAATGGATGCCTAAGCCAGAGTTCGAGGAATAGCGCGAAGAAGACGCCGCTGAACTTGGCGGCGCACTCGTTGATGGTCGCATCGTCGTGCATGCCCTCGAGCGAGGGCAGCGGCGTGCCGAACAGCAGGCCGAACTCCGCGCGGTGATCCAGTGCCCAGCTCCGGAACTGCCGGCAGGCGGCGACCAGCTTCGCCGTCATGTCACCGTTGCTTGCTCCCCCCGCGGTCACGATGGCCGCGCGGATCTCCGCCGCGATCTCGCTGAAGATGTCGGCGACGACGTGGCCCAGCAGATCCTCGTGGCTGTCGAAGTAGCGGTAGATCGCTGGTGCTGTCATCCCCATGTCGCGGGCGATAGCGCGCAGCGTCATCGCCGCCGGGCCCTGCCCGACCAGGATCCGGCGGGCCGTCTGCTTGATTTCCTCGGTGGTGGCGGCGCGGACCCGTGCGCGCCGACTCGGCGCCTGGACCACATCGGCCTCCCGGTTTCTAAACATGCTTGACAGTGGTGAAGCACGTATGCGAAGTTAACGCTATTCACAGTATACGGCGTTTACTAGCGTGATCATCAGCAAGTCTAGCTGGAGGAACCCATGTTCGAGGCGTGGGGACGCGTCGTCTACCGGCAGCGGCGGCTGATCCTCGCGATCGCCCTGATCGTCGTCGCGGTGGGCGGCGCCTGGGGTACCGGGGTGTTCTCGCGCCTGCAGTCCGCAGGAGGATTCGCCGCCCCGAACAGCCGAAGTGCCCAGGAGGCCAACCTGGCGGCTGGCCCGTTCGGCCGCGACGCTGGCGATGTGGCGGTCCTCTATTCGAGCCCCGCGCTGACGGTCCGGTCGCCGGCCTTCCGGGCGGCGGTGGACACCACGCTGGCCGCGCTACCGCGCTCCAGGGTGGCCTCCTTCCAGACGTACTGGTCCACCAGGTCGCCGCAGTTCGTCAGCGCCAGCGGCCGGGAGACTTATGCGGTCCTCGAGCTGACCGGCGCGACTGACGCAGCCCGGATCAGGAGCTATGACGCGATCAAGGGCAGCCTCGCCGCGCCGGGCCTTACTGCGCGGGCCGGCGGGCAGATCCCGGCCGAGGAGACGATCAATAAGCAGGTGACCTCCGATATCGGGCGCGCCGAGGGGCTGTCCATGCCGGTCCTGCTCGTCCTGCTGCTGATCATCTTCGGCAGCCTGGCGGCAGCCAGCCTGCCGCTGGCGATCGGCGGGATCGCGATTCTTGGCTCGTTCACCGCGCTGCGGCTGCTGACCATGGCGACCACGGTGTCGATCTACTCCATCAACGTCACCACCATTCTTGGCCTCGGACTGGGCATCGACTACGGGCTGTTCATGGTGAGCAGGTTCCGCGAGGAACTGCACCGGGGCGGCTCGGTCGAGGATGCGGTGGCCAGGACGGTGGCGACCGCTGGCCGGACGGTCGCGGTTTCCGGCATCACCGTCGCCATGGCCCTGGCCAGCCTGATGCTCTTCCCTGAGGTGTTCCTGCGGTCGATGGGCTATGGCGGAGTCGCGACTGTGCTGGTGGACATGCTGGCGGCGCTGACCGTCATGCCCGCGCTGCTGGCGGTGCTCGGCCCCCGGGTCAACGCGCTGCGGGTCCGCCGCTCGGCGGGCCGGCCGCCTGCCGCCGAGGAGAGCGGCGCGTGGTACCGGCTGGCCCGCAGCGTGATGCGGCGGCCCGTCGCCTACGTGGCAGTGATCGTGGTGGTGCTGCTCGCGCTCGGCTCGCCGTTCCTGCGGGTCACCTGGGGCGGGACTGACGCGACCGCGCTGCCGGCCGGCGCCGCTCCACGAGTCGTTACCGATGCGCTGAACCGGGACTTCCCCGGCAATCCGACCGCGCCGATCGAGGCCCTCGTGCAGTTCGGCGGACCGGTGTCAGGCTCGCCGGCCCGCGGCGCGGAGCTCGCGGCCTATGTGAACCGCCTCGGGCACGTTCCCGGGGTCAGCAGCGCGCAGCTGACCGGCGTCCGAGGTGACGTCGCGCGAGTGGACATGCGTTACGGCCCTGGTCCTATGTCGGCGTCGGCACGGGCCATCGTCGGGCGGGTCAGGGGGGTCGCGGCGCCCCCCGGTGCGCGGTCCTACCTGGGCGGCCAGACCGCGCAGCTCGTGGACGAACTGGCGAGCCTGTCCCGGACGCTGCCGTGGATGGCCCTGGTGGTGGTCGCGGCCACGTTCGTGCTGCTATTTCTCGCGTTCGGCTCCATCGTGCTGCCGGTCAAGGCGATCACTATGAATGTGCTGTCCCTGTCGGCCACCTTCGGCGCGGTGGTGTGGATCTTCCAGGACGGGCACCTGTCCGGGCTGCTGCGGTTCACCCCTGACGGCACCATCGATCCGACCATGCCGATCCTGATGCTGGCGATCATCTTCGGCCTGTCGATGGACTACGAGGTGTTCCTGCTGTCCAGGATCAGGGAACGCTACGACGTCACCGGTGACAACACGGCCGCGATCGCCAGCGGGCTGCAGCGCACCGGCGGCGTGATCACCAGCCTGGCCCTGTTGCTTGTCATCGTGATCGGGGCGTTCTCGGCGTCCGGCATCACGTTTATCAAGCTGATGGGCGTCGGGATGATCATCGCGCTGATCGTGGACGCGACCATCGTGCGGGTGCTGCTGGTCCCGGCCACCATGCGGCTGCTCGGCCGCGCCAACTGGTACGCACCCCGGCCGCTGCGCCGCCTTTACGCGCGCTATGGGATCAGGGAAGGCGACGACGCCCAGACCCCGCCGCTTGCCGTTGCGGAGCCGGCCAGCAGATAAGCGGGCCCGGTGTAGGCCGGTCCCGGGATGAGGTCAAGAAACCCCGGCGTTGCCCAGCGTCACCGGATTGCCGCTGTTCGGCTGATGCGTATGGATGTCGACGCCCGTGCAGGTGGCGGCGAGCTGCGTCACGCCGGTGACGTCGAGTGTCACTTTCGCTGGGCTCCCGAGCGAGACAACGACAGGTTTTCCGAGGTCCGCGCCGTTCTGGTTGGCGAAGATAACGGTCTCGGCCACTCCAGTGACATCGGGCGTATTGTCGGGTATTCCGACGGTCGTGGTGAACTTATGGCTGCCCGCGATGTCCCAAGCCACATCCGGCTGGTCGTTGCCGCCAGTTCCCGAACAGCCGAACGTGACGCTGTTCTGGTAGGCGTCGGAGGACATTGTCTGGGGGCCCGACTGCGGATTGCCCACAGTCGGCTGCAGCGCGGACAGGAAGCCTTTCTGGGTCAGCAGGGCCCCACCGTCCTGCGACGATCCCGCGGACGCCGTGACAGTGACGGTGACGGTGGGTACCGGCCGTGCCTGGATCTGCTGCAACTGATGGCTCTGCTGGGCAATCGTGCGGCTTTGCTCGTGGACCCGGGTGGTCTGGTAAGCGGCGAAGAGAGCGGCGGCCGCCGTCGCGATGGCGGCAATCGACGAGATGATCCCGCTGAGCGACCTGAGCCACGCCGAGAACCTGCCCATCAGGCTGACCTTGCCGCCTTGCCGATCCTTGCGCATCGATGATCTTCTTCCTTGTCGCTGGCTGGCCAATGCCGGAAAGTAATAGCTTAGTTTTGGCCGTTATGGCCTGGTTTCTTGTTAGCGTCTATGCCAACTTTGGCAGAACGACCCCACATATTATCGGGCAATCCCGCGCAGCGCCGGAAGGAGTGGCGAAAACCTGATCTATATGGACGCGTTCTTCTCTTATGCGTGCAATCGGGGGCACATTCCCGGCCCGCACCGGGCGGCAGATCCCGGTTGGCCGCGACCAGCCCGGCGGCGCCCGGCGGCGCCGCGTGGCGGCTGGCCCGGCTGATGCCGGCGCACGTTGCCTGCCGATGCCTGGCGCTGGCGAGTTCGGCCGTCCCGGGTACGGTCGGCAGGGAATGCGCGATTGGGGGCTGTCGATGGGAGAGGCTGCGGTGGAGTACGTAAACCTTGGTGCCAGCGGAGTGCGGGTGTCGCGCGTCTGCCTGGGGATGATGAGTTACGGCAACGGCAGCGAGCGGCCGTGGGTCCTGGACGAGGACGCCGCCGGGCCCATCGTGCAGGTGGCGGCTGAGGGCGGGATCACGTTCTTTGATACTGCTGATGCCTACTCGGGCGGCGCCAGCGAGGTGGCGACCGGGCGGCTGCTGGCGAAGTTCGTCAGTCGCGATGACGTCGTCGTCGCCACCAAGGTCTTCATGCCGGTGGGCTCAGGCGAGAACAACGGCGGCCTGTCCCGCAAGCACATCCTGGCCGGGATCGACGCCGCCCTGCGCCGGCTGGACATGGATTACGTGGATCTCTACCAGATCCACCGGTGGGACTACCGCACGCCGATCGAGGAGACCATGCAGGCGCTGCACGATGTGGTGCGCGCCGGAAAGGCCCGCTACATCGGGGCGAGCAGCATGTACGCCTGGCAGTTCGCCAAGGCCCAGCATGCAGCCGACGCCCATGGCTGGACCAGGTTCGTCTCCATGCAGAACCACTACAACCTCGTCTACCGCGAGGAGGAGCGGGAGATGATCCCGCAGTGCATCGATCAGGGTGTCGCCGTCATCCCATGGAGCCCGCTGGCCCGCGGCCTGCTGGCCGGCAACCGGACCAGGGACGGGGAGCGGCGCACGACCCGGTCCGGCACCGATCCGTTCGGGGACAGCCTGTACAAGGTGGACGCCGACTTCGATGTCGTCGACCGGGTCCGCGAGGTCGCCGCCGCCCGTGGCGTGCCGGCCGCCCAGGTCGCGCTCGCCTGGCTGCTGCACCGCCCAGGCGTGACGGCGCCGATCGTGGGAGCGACCAAGCTCAGTCACCTGCAGGATGCACTGGCCGCGGAGCAGCTTGAGCTGAGCGAGGAGGAGATGCAGCGGCTACAGGAGCCATACGTCCCGCATCCCGTGCTCGGCCACGGGTGATCCGCAGGTTAGGTGCGGCTACCGGTGACCCGCGGGCTCCGGCGGGCCACCGGGGACCGGGGCTGGCGTGCGCAGTTCACGGATAGCCCGCATCGTGCTGGCCGCCGTCACGACGGTGATGGCGGCCAGCACGACCACGCTCGCAACCCAGCTCGGGGGCAGCGACGTGGCGACCAGCCCGTTGTTGCTGTGGAACAGGGAACTGCTGGCCGATCGCACGGCCAGCCCCCAGCTGAGGTCAGCGCCGGTCACCACGGCCATGCACACGCTCACCACCGCCATCGGGACAACCTGCGGTCGCAGCAGCCCGGGCGGCAGATCCGCCCGGCGCAGGATGGCAACCGTCGCCCAGGTGCACGCCACCGCGGCGGCGAGGCCCGCCAGCACGACCATCCCGGCCATGGCGAGGTTGCCGCCGGAATGAACGTGGACTGGCGTGTGGCGATGGCCGCTCACAATGATCCAGACGACAGCGAACCAGCCGAGCACGGCCACTGGCGGAATCAGCGATAGCCGGATCAGGTCTGTCCGCCGGGCGGTGACAGCTTGCCAGACGACACTCCAGGCAAGCGGGAGCCCGCCCGCGAGGACCGCGACGCCGGCCAGGATAGCGGCCACCCTCAGGGTGTCGAAAGAGGCACTAATGGCAGTGTGCTCATGGGCGGCGAGCTGGAACGCCGGATCCTCGGTCATCTTCTGGAAGCCGCCGCCGGCGATGGTGAACGCCACGACAGCGCACGCGACTGTCGCCACGGCGCGGCGTATGCGATCGGGCATGAGTCTTCCTCCAGCAGGCAAGGACGGATTCAGCCGGGCGTCCAGGGCGCCCGATGCGGCATCAATGACGAGCCGGGCACGGGCGGGCCAGCGCGCCGCGGCTGCCATGTCGGTCAGCAGGGTCGCGAACTCCTCGCCGTAGCGATCCCGCCAGCCCCGCGGATAGAGCTTGATGACCGTGCGAGCGAATAGCGGATCGCGGCCCCGGCGCCGGTTCATGCCGGTGCCCCGGGGGCAGCGAGGCGGGAGAGACCGAGGTCCGCCAGGTCACGCATCCTGGCCGCCTGGTGAGCCAGCTCCCGGGCGCCCGCAGCGGTCATCCGGTACGGCCGGCGGCGCTCGTCGGGAGGCAGGGCCTCGATGAAGCCGCGCTCTTCTAGCCGGCTGATCGCCCCGTATAGCGTGCCCGGGCCAAGCCGGATCCCGACATGAGCTGCCACGTCCTGAGTGATGGCATAGCCGTGCTTGGGTCCCTCAGCCAGGCTGGCGAGAACGATCAGTGAAGGATCGGCCCACCGGCCAAGATCGTCGGACACTTGCGCGCACCTCCGCGCTCTGCTCGTCACCTCGTGCTTCCCGTAACTCCGTTAGCACGTGAGGCGATACTACGCTGAGTGTAGTACGTGGCACGATAGAACGTCTACAGTAATACGGACCGCGCTCCAGGATGCAGTGCTGATCGCCGCCGATACCCCGGGGCGCGCAGCTGGTGGCGGCGAGCTAGCCCCCGCTCGTAACGGCCAACGCGAATGGCAGCACTGCCGGGGCCCCGGCCTCGCGGAGGACCTTGGCGGCGACGGTCATCGTCCAGCCCGTATCGATGCGGTCATCGACCAGCAGGATCGGACCGTCAATGCGGGCAACGGCGTCACGCAGGGCATCGGGGAGGGTCAGTTCCGTCCACAGGGCGCGGAGCCGCTGTGCGCTGTTGTGCTGGCGGATTGCAGGCTGGCCGGCGCCGAGGCCGCTGGCGGCCAGACCGGAGTCGTCGGCGTAGGCGAGCGAGCCCAGGTAATTCAGCCGGCCGATGTCCGCGATCCTGCAGCTCAGGCCGTCGATCAGTGCTGGACGGGTTCGTGACGGCAGCGAGACGATAGCCACCGGCCGCGCGGCCCAGTCCCAGGCCGCCAGGACCTTGACAACTGCATCGACGATGTCTGCGGGCACGGGGCTGTCGGCACGACCGCCTGGAGTAGGAGTAGGGGGACCCGGGGCACGGGGCGTGGCCGCGACCAGGGTGCGGAGGCGCGGGCCCCAGCCCAGGTCGGTGAGCCTGCCCAGCGCGCGGCCAGGTTGAGCGGACAGCTCCGGCGCGATCTTGCCCGATACGTCGATGCCCAGGTCCTTCATCCCGCTCGGCCACATCCGGCGCGGCGGCACTTCGACACCGGGCCGCAGCAGCCGGTCACCGGCGGCGGCAGTGTCTGCCTCGCCTACCGCGTCGGGCCAGGGCTGGCCAGTGCAGTTATCGCATCGTCCGCAGGGCGCGGCAGCGGGGTCGTCGAGCTCGCGCCGCAGGTACTCCATCCGGCAGTCGCGGGCGGCGATGTACCCGAGCATTGCCTGCTGCTCGCGGGCGCGCTCGGCCGCCACCCGGGCATAGCGGTCAGCGTCATAGATCCAGTCCTGGCCAGTTGCCGTCCAGCCGCCGCTAACCCGGCGGACTGCGCCGTCGACGTCAAGGACCTTGAGCATCATTTCCAGCCGGCCTCGGCTCAGGTCGACCCTGGTTTCCAGCGCGCTGGTCGAGAGCGGCCGACTGGCTCCGGCGAGGGCAGCGAGCGTCGCGCGCACCAGCGCCTCCGGCGGGAAGGCAAGCGAGCCAAAGTAGGCCCAGATGTCCGCATCTTCCCGCCCGGGCAGCAGGATCACGTCGGCATGGTCGACGCCGCGGCCTGCGCGGCCGATCTGCTGGTAGTAGGCGATCGGCGATTGCGGGGCGCCAAGGTGGACAATGAATCCGAGGTCGGGCTTGTCGAACCCCATGCCGAGGGCACTCGTTGCCACCAGGGCCTTGAGTTCGTTCTTCAGCAACGAGTTCTCTGCGGCTTCGCGTTCAGCATGCTCGTCACGGCCGGTATAGGGCGCGACGGCAAAGCCGCGCTCACGCAGGAAGCTGGCGGTCTCGTGCGCGGCCGTCACGGTCAGCGTGTAGATGATGCCTGACCCCGGTAGCTGGCCAAGGTGCTCGGCGAGCCAGGCGAGCCGCTGCTGGGCAGCTGGCAGCGCGACGACGGCAAGGCGGAGGCTGCTGCGATCCAGCGGGCCCCGCAGGACCAGCGTTTCGGGCTCGCGGCCGGCCCCGAGCTGCTCCGCAACGTCGCGGGTGACCCTGGCGTTCGCCGTGGCGGTCGTCGCGAGGACCGGGACGCCGGGCGGCAGCTCGCTGAGCAGGCTACGGAGCCGCCGGTAGTCGGGGCGGAAATCGTGGCCCCAGTCGGAGATGCAGTGCGCCTCGTCAACCACCAGCAGGCCCGCGGCCGCGATCAGTTTGGGCAGCACCAGGTCGCGGAAGCCCGGATTGTTCAACCGTTCCGGGCTGACCAGCAGGACATCGACGACCCCTGCCGACACCTCCGCGTAGATCTGCTCCCAGTCGTCAGTGTTGGCGGAGTTCACCGTGCGGGCCCGGATGCCTGCCCGGTCGGCGGCGTCGATCTGGTTGCGCATCAGAGCGAGCAGCGGGGACACGATGACCGACGGCCCTGCGCCCCGGGCGCGCAGTAGGGCGGTCGCAGTGAAATAGACGGCCGACTTGCCCCAGCCGGTGCGCTGCACCACCAGCGCCCGCCGCCCGTCCTCCACCAGGGCGCGGATCGCCGTCCACTGGTCCTCGCGTAGCTGAGCGGCGGGGCCGGCGAGAGCCCGCAGAAAGGATTCAGCCTCGTCGCGGCGGTCGCGGTCGGCGGCACCGGGGTGGTTATCGCGGCGGTCGGGGTGTGCGGTATCCGGCTGGATAGCTTCGGGGTCGTCGTCGGCCATGCGCTCCTTCGTATCAGCTTCCGCCGACACCGATCAGGTTGTGGACCCCTGTCGCCCCGGGCACCGCTACCGACACGGGCCGGGAGAGCTTGTCTCCGCGCCAAGGACCAGGCCGCGTAGCCAAGCAAGAGTTCAGGGTAATGGCCTTGTGGCGCTGGCTCGCGCCATTTGACGGGTGGCGAGCCGCTTATTCACGTAACTTGATTCGTGCGAGCCGTGCCCGGTTCTTGAGTCATATTACAGTCCGCAATTCGGATCTGTCCGCCTGGGCGCGCGGTCTGGAACGAGGGGGGCATTATGGGGCGTCGGCGGTGGGTGGTCAGGTTAGTCGCAGTGGCGGCACTCTGCGCGCCCATGGGGTGGCCGGCCGCTGGAGAAGCTGCGCCGTCGACTGTCCTGCGCAGGCCAGCCGCTAGGTCTATAAAGATCCGGGCAGCCGCCCGGATGCCGGCGCCGCTGGTGCCCGACTCGCGGCCGCCGTTCGGTACCAAGACGGGTCTGCACGCACCCACGATGAGCACTGCCATGATCCGGGCCGATGCCGAGAAGCAGGCCATGGCGAGGGCTTTCATCGCCGCAAAGAGGGCGCACCGCGGCATCCCTGCCGCCCGTAATCTTCGGCCAACGCAGCGGATGCAGGTCACTAACTACTTTTGCGGGCCGGCGGCGGTCTCGGAGATGCTTGCCCAGATGGGCGTGATCGTCCACCAGCACAAGGCGGCGAGGGAACTCGGCACCACGCCGGGCGGCACCGACTGGTCGGATTCATCGGGTTACCCGGTGCCGAGGGTGCTCGACAGGAACCAGCGGCTTACCGAGTACGTGGCGGCCGCCCTGCCGTGGGTTCCGACTGGCTCAGACATCAGAACCTACGAGATCGATCTGGTGGCCGACATTAATCATGGCCGCGGCGCCCCGCTCGCTGGGGATGCCTATGAGGTACCTGGCGGACCGCACCTTGTCGGGCACCCGGCCGGCCAGACAATCCTGCACTGGTTCGACATCAGGGGCTATCGGAAATCCGGGGCCGTCACTGATTACGAGGATTCGGTGCATGGCGCACCGAGTATCGGGTGGAGCGCCTCGGTCCCGGCCTATTCGTCGGTGCTCTCGGCCACGATCGTGAACATCCTCGGGGCCCGTGGCTACGACTGGTAGCCGGCGGCGATCCAGCAGTCGCACGGTCTCGCGGTGGCTTCGCGTGCTCCGGCTGCTCCGCGTGCTGAGTTTCCCCATCGTGCTGAGCCTGGCGTGCGCGGGGTGCTCAGCGGGTCACCCGGCGGCTGCACCCGGTACCGGCCGGGCAGCGGCACTGGGTCGCCACGCCGGCAGGGCAGGGCCGCAGCCGGACGTGGCCGCCTTCAGCGGGCTATTCTGCGCGCGGCCGCCCAGCCCTGCGCTGCGGGCAGATCTGGGCCACGCGGTGCCGGAGTCACTGCGGTCCGAGATCATCCCGCAGGGCCTGCTGCCCGGCGGGCACGCCGCCTACGTGTCGATCTGGACTCCGGCGTTCGCCGGGGTGGCCGCGCTTGACCTGGCCACCGGGAGCATCCGGAAGATCCAGCCGTTCGGCAACCCGGTCACTGACCAGGCTGATGGCTCCTCGGACGGCCGCTGGCTGGTGTGGGAGGAGACCTATTCACTGCAGAGCCTTGACGACTTCACCGTTTACGCCTGGGACTCGGCCACGGGCCGGCTGCTCCGGCTCGGGCACTCACTGGCCGGCCCGGGCCGGGTTCCGTGGCCAAGCCCATGGCATGCGCCTGCGGTCAGCGGCGACTTCGCGGCGTGGGCCCAGGGATACGGTCCCGGCGGTGAGGTGGAGATCCGGCTGGCCAACCTCGCGACCGGCCAGGTCCAGGTGATCAGGTCGGGCCACGTCCAGCCGCCGTTCTTCGACGGGAGCCTGGTGGTCTGGCCCGAGTCCGGCCGCCCGGGCGCGCAAACGACGCTGCGCGCGGTCAGCATGATCACCGGCAGGGCGGCCGCACTGCCACCGGTACTGCGGCCCGTGCACGGGACCGAGTTCGTTGCCACGGATGGAACCAGGACCGCGTACCTCAGCCCCGACCTCACCAGGCTGTACTACTCCCCGGCGCCTGCCCAGCAGGCCCGGCTGGCGCTCCGGTTGCCGGCCGGCGTGGACTTCGCGGACCTGGCGATGGGCGCGGGCTGGCTCGCGTGGACCACCACGTCGGCCACCTACCTGGCAAGCCCGGCGACGGGCTCCTACTCCCAGGTCACACCGGAGTACGGTATTGCCGCCGGATCAGGCTCGAAGGTGCTGATCTCGGATGCGGCTGAACGCAAGGCGGCCAGCTCAATCCTGCCGATGCACGTCGCCGATGCGGCCGATCTCACCGGGCCTGGTTGCGGCGCCGGGCAGGACCCTCAGCGGTAAGTCAGCTGCGGGACCGCGCAGCCGCCGGGCACAGATCGCGCTGAGCCCAATAGATTCTGAGATAACCGGCTCGAAGAGGATCAAGCAAGAGGATCACGCGATGACGTTCCAAGGCTGGCCCGAGGAAGCGGTCGAGTTCTATGAGGGCCTGGAAGCTGAGAACACGAAAACCTACTGGACCGCGAACAAGGCGAGCTATGAAGCCAACGTGCTCGGTCCGATGGTCGAGCTGCTTGATGAGCTCGGGCCGGAGTTCGGCGATACCAGGGTCTTCCGTCCATACCGGGATGTCAGGTTCAGTAAGGACAAATCACCTTACAAGACCCACCTGGGCGGCGTCATCGGCGACGGCTATATCCAGCTGTCGGCGAATGGCCTGGCGGCCGCCAACGGGATGTACGAGATGGCCCCGGACCAGCTGAACTCCTACCGGCGGGCGGTCGCAGACGACGCCGGCGGCAAGGAACTGGAGCACATCGCCGGCGTGCTCAAGGGTCACGACATCGAGGTGCACTGCCACGACATGCTGAAGACCGCGCCGCGTGGTTACCGGCCTGATCACCCGCGCATCGAACTGCTGCGCTACAAGGGCCTGTGGGCATGGAAGCAGTGGCCAGTCGAGCCGTGGCTAGGCACCTCGGAGGTCAAGCAGCGGGTGGCCGGCTTCCTCACCGCGTCCAGGCCGCTGGCGCAGTGGCTTGGCGCGCACGTCGGCCGGTCGACAGCCGAGCCTGCGCGGCGCCGCTGACCCGCGCCCCCTGGTCAGCTCCTGCTGCACTCCGGGCACAGGCCAAAAAGCTCCACGGTGTGATCGACGGCAGTGAAGCCGGCCTCGGCAGCGACCTGCTCCGCCCAGCGTTCCACCGCGCGCCCTTCGACCTCCACGCTCCTGCCGCAGCTGCGGCAGGTCAGATGGTGGTGATGGGCATCGCTACGGCACTTGCGATAGAGCGTCTCGCCCCCGGCATCCCTGATCGTGTCGAGGTTGCCGTCCTCGCTGAGCACCTGAAGGTGCCGGTAGACGGTGGTCAGGCCGACACGCTCGCCCCGGTTGCGCAGCTCGGCATGGATCTGCTGCGCGCTGCAGAAGCCGGGCAGGCCATCAAGCACCGCGGACAGCGCCTGCGCCTGCCGGGTCCCGCGGATCCGGGTGCCCCGGGCCGACGGCGGCGACTGCGGCGGTGCAGCGGGCCGGGAGGTGGTCACACACGCACGGTAGCAGCCCGATGCCCGTGCTCCGCGGCGCTGCGCTGGTGGTGAAGATGCTGCCGGCGGCCGGCCCGCGGAGCGCCTCGGCGAAGATGGAGCAATGGCGAACCGGCTGAGCACCGCGACCAGTCCCTACTTGCTGCAGCACGCCGGCAACCCAGTGGACTGGTGGCCGTGGTGCGATGATGCGTTCGAGCTGGCTCGCCGCCGAAATGTCCCGGTGCTGCTTTCGGTGGGGTATTCGGCGTGTCACTGGTGTCACGTGATGGCGCACGAGTCGTTCGAGGACGCTGCGACGGCAGCACTGCTGAACGATGAGCTGGTGCCGATCAAGGTCGACCGGGAGGAACGTCCCGACGTGGACGCGGTCTACATGACCGCGACGCAGGCGATGACGGGCCAGGGCGGCTGGCCGATGACCGTCTTCATGACGCCCGACCGCGAACCATTCTTCTGCGGCACCTACTTCCCCAGGGAGCATTTCCAGCGGCTGATCGCCGGGGTGGCGAACGCCTGGCGCGATGACCAGGGCAGCGTGGCCGGGCAGGCGAAGCGGATCGCCGCGGCGCTGGCGGAGCGCGCCGGTCCCGCAGGCGCGGGCCGATGGCAGCAAGCGGGCCGCGGGCGCGCGGCCGTCGCGGCGGCCTGCGAGGCCGCGGTCGCCGGGCTGGAAGCCAGCTATGACGAGGCCCGCGGCGGATTCGGCGGCGCGCCCAAATTCCCGCCGTCGATGGTCTGCGAATTCCTGCTCCGCCACCACGAGCGGGACGCAGGGCGGGCCGGCGAGCTGGCGCTGCGGATGGCGGCGGGGACGGCCGAGGCGATGGCCCGCGGCGGCATCTATGACCAGCTCGGCGGCGGCTTCGCCCGCTACTCGGTCGACGCCGGATGGGTGGTGCCGCACTTCGAGAAGATGCTCTATGACAATGCCCTGCTGGCCAGGGTCTACGCCCACCTGTGGCGGCGGGCAGGTTCCGCGCTGGCCCGACGGGTCGCCGCCGATACCTGCGCCTGGATGATCAGGGAGCTCAGGACCGCCCAGGGCGGCTTCGCGTCAGCGCTCGACGCCGACAGCGAGGGCGAAGAGGGCAAGTTCTACGCCTGGACTCCCGGTGAGCTCGCCGCCGTGCTCGGGCCGGACGACGGGGAGTACGCGGCGCAGGTCTTCGGAGTGACCGATGCTGGCACCTTTGAGGGTGGCAGCTCGGTGCTGCAGCTGGCCGCGGACCCGGCCGATGCCGGGCGGTTCGCCCGGATCAGCGCGGCGTTGCTGACCGCCAGGGAGCAGCGAGTTCGCCCGGGCCGGGACGACAAGATCGTCGCCGCCTGGAACGGGCTCGCCATCGCGGCGCTGGCCGAGGCCGGCCTGCTGCTGCAGCGGCCGGAGTTCATCGCGGCCGCGCGGGGCGCCGCCGAACTGATCGCCTCGGTTCAGCTGGCCGGCGGCAGGCTCGCGAGGACCTCGAGGGACGGGGCCGCGGGCAGCGGCCCGGGCGTCCTCGAGGACTACGGCTGCGTTGCCGACGGGCTGCTCACCCTCGCTGGCGTCACCGGTGAGGCGAGCTGGGTCACGCTCGCCGGACAGCTTCTCGATACCGCGCTGGACAGGTTCGGCGACGGCGCGGGCGGCTTCTACGACACACCGGACGACGGCGAGCCGCTTATCTACCGCCCCGCCGACCCGGCTGACGGGCCGAGCCCGTCGGGTGCGTTCGCGGTCGCCGGGGCGCTGCTGAGCTATTCGGCGCTCACCGGGTCGGCGCGGCACGCCGAAGCCGCCGCCGCGGCACTCGGGCCGCTGCCGGCCATTGCGCCGAGGTTCCCGCGTGCCGCGGGCTCCGGCCTGGCGGTAGCGGAAGCCTTGCTATCGGGTCCGGCCGAGATAGCCATTGTCGGCCCGGCTGGTGATGGGCGCACCCAGGCGCTGCACGCAATGGCCTTTTTCGCCGCGCCGCCCGGCGCGGTAATCGCCATCGGCGACGGCGACGGCGGCGAGGGCTCGGTGATCCCGCTGCTGGCCGGCCGCCGGCTGGTCGACGGCGCGCCCGCAGCGTATGTGTGCCGGGATTTCGCCTGCCGCCTGCCTGTCACCGGCCCGGACGAGCTGCGGGCCGAGCTTGGCGCGCCAACGCGGCAGTGAGGCGTCGCGACGCGGGCGGTGAACGGTGCGCAGCGCCACCATTGCCGGTGACTGACGACCCTTGCCCTCTCAGCATGACTGCGGCGATTATGGGAACTGGCGTATTGACGCGCGCAAGGGATTCACCCAGCGGGCGATCACGGGAAGCCGGGGCCCGGAGCCTCGCGCGGAGGGGAGTGCCGGTGCGCGATCTTGCGCGTCGCACGCTCCCGATGCTCGGGGCCGGACTGGCGCTGCTCACGGTCGCCGCGGCCAGGCCCGTGCTGCCCTACCAGCAGGCGCCGGCCGGGCTGGCTGCCGCCTTCGCCCGGCTGCATGACGAGGTCGCACCCTGGCAACGGGAGTTGCCGGGGAATATTCGGTCAGGATCCCCGGCGGTCACCGTCGCTGGGCTGCTGTCCGCCGGGGCTCCGGCCCTCCCGCGGCTGCACGAGTTGCTCCAGGCTGACCTGCTCGTTGTGGCGCCCGGCTCACTGCCGCGCAGCGCCGCGGCGGCGGTGCGGCGCCTCGGCGGGGTCGTGGCGGCCCAGCAGGTCGACGCGGCCAGGATCGCGGTGGACGGGAAGTTCGTCGCGATGCTCGGCGTCGACCCGGCCGCGTTCCGCGCGTTCGCGGCGAAGCCGACCGCTGAGTCGGGGTCACTGTGGCGCAACGTGGCGGCAGGCGGCATCGCGGTCTCCTACACGATGGGCAGGCTGGACAAGCTGCCGCTGAGCCGGCCGCTGCGGGTGGCCGGCCGCAGCACCGAGGCACTCAGGGTGGCCGGCTTCGGCACGGTCGGGATCTCCGGTATCGACGCCGTGGTCTGTGACCAGGTGGCCCGCTCGCTGGGCCTTCCGGCGGGCAACGCGATCGTGATCAGCGCCCCGCATGCGGAGCTGGGCACGCTGATGACGCGGGTCTCCAGGCTGCTGCCGCGGGGCGCGTCGGTGGCCGCGCTGGTGGCGCAGGCACCGGCGTCCGGCGTGGCGGTGGCCTCCGGCGCGGCCGGGGCAGCGGGGATTTCCGCGGGCGCGGGCCCTGGCCTGTCGGCCAGCGAGGTGACGGCGTTCCTGAAGGCCGCTGAGGGCAGGCTCGGCCTGCCGTATGTGTGGGGGGCGGCCGGCCCGGATGCCTTCGACTGCTCAGGCCTGGTGCAATGGTCGCTCGCCCAGGCAGGAGTGGTGATGCCCAGGGTGGCGGTCGATCAGGCCCGCACCGGGCCGCAGGTCCCGCTGGGCCGGCTGCAGCCGGGTGATCTGCTCTTCTATCACACCGACCCCACGGCTCCCAGCTACATTTCGCACGTCGCCATTTATCTCGGCAACGGCCTGATGATCCAGGCACCAGAGCCGGGCATGAACGTGCAAGTCGTCCCGGCCGACTTCGGTTCCGGGTTCGCCGGCGCAGTACGGGTGTATCCGGGAGTCGCCGCAGCTGTCGCAGCCAATCCAGCGGGCTGAGCCGGCGCTCGCGGGTCACCACGGCGGTGAGCGGATGTCGCGCCGCGCGCCGCAATATGGGGGTACCTTCGCTGCCGGGTTGCCTGCGCTCGCATTTAATGTAATCATGATTACATGAGTACGTCAGAGAACCCAGCAGTATCCCTAGGCGAGCATCTTCGCGGCTGGTTCACCGGCCGGATCCCCGGCGACTGGTTCAGCGAGGTGCCCGAGGTCACCCTTGACCGCGAGGAGGTCACGGTGATCGGGGCGCTTCCTGGCCCGCAAACCCCGGCCGGAGCCGCCGACGCCGAGCGAGCAGCGGCTGCCGACGGCCGCAGCCGCCGGTTCCGCGAGGAGACGCGCCAGCTACGGATCGAGATCGCCCGCGAGGCCGAGCACAAGTTCGGCCGCAAGGTTTCCTGGGGCGTGATCTGCGAAGGCCGAAAAGTGATGTTCACCACCTTTTCGGTGCCGGTAATGACCAGGCTGCGGCAGCCCGAGCGGCTGGTTCTCGATACTCTCGTCGACGCTGGCGTGGCGCGCAGCCGCAGCGACGCGCTTGCCTGGTGTGTTCGCCTGGTGGGGGAGCACGAGGACAGCTGGCTTACCGACCTGCGAGAAGCCCTTCGCAAGGTCGAGCAGGTGCGAGCGGACGGGCCGCGATCCTGATCAGCTGAGCCACCTTTTCCGGCGCTTCGCCGCGTCACTGTAACTGATATCCAGTCACAGCGCGTAACAGAGATGATTACCGTCGGCGGCCGGGCGGCCTTGAAGTTTCAGCCGCTGCGCGTAATTGATCCCGCCATGTCGGGGTACACTCCCCAAATCCCGTGAGCACAGGAACGTTTATCCTGTACGGCAACGGGCGGCGGGGGCGACGGCCGCGAAGTCGCCGATGAGGAGGATCAGTAGTGGTGTACGAGTTGAGTGCTGCATCGGTGGAGTGGAATCCGGCCCCGGAACGGCTCCGCGAACTGACCGAGAAGATGCCCAACAGCCAGCTCACTGAGTTCGGCAACGTAATGGTCAAGGCGCGCGTAGATTCCCGCAGTGCTCGATCGACCTTCGTGGTCGAGGATTCGACAAATGCGACCAAGCAGACGATTACCCGCGAGGAGTACGCGCGGGTGGCCGCCGCCCAGGACGCCTATGTGGCGGGCCAGCACATGGTCGTGGTGGACGGCTACATCGGATCCGACCCGGAGTTCCGCACCAGGGCCAGGCTGATCATGGAAGCGGCCAACGCGAATATCGCAGGCATGCAGCGGCAGCTGTACTACCCGGTGGGTGACGACTACGACCCGGCGACGTGGCAGCCGGACACCACGGTCATCTATACCCCGAACCTGGCCGCCCCCGGCTATCCCGACGACCGGCTTATCGCCGTCGACCTCAGCGACAACGTCACCAGGGTGCTCAACTCGGACTACTTCGGTGAGTCCAAGAAGGGCGGCCTGCGGATGTGGAACAACATCGTCTACGGGCGCGGCGGTCTCTCCCTGCACGCCGGCTGCAAGGTGATCCCGGTGAACGGGAAGCCAGCTACGGTCCTCATCGTCGGCCTGTCCGGCACGGGCAAGACCACGACAACCTTCACCATGCAGCTAGGCAGCAAGCCGGCCCAGGACGACTTCATCGGGCTGATGCCGAGCGGGCAGGTCTACACCACGGAGAACGGGTGTTTCGCCAAGACGTTCGGGCTGGATCCTGAGCTTGAGCCTGCCATCTATCACGCCACCATCATGCCGGACGCCTACCTGGAGAATGTCTCGGTCGACGCGGCCGGCAAGGTCGATTTCTTCGACACCTCCTACACCAAGAACGGGCGCACCACCTGGCCGTTTTCCTACGTCGACCCGTGGCCGGGCAATGACGTGCCGCCGGCGGAGTTCCTGCTGATCCTGAACAAGAACGAGAACATCGTCCCCGGCGTGGCGCGGCTGGACCGGGAGCATGCGGCGGCCTACTTCATGCTCGGCGAGACGACCGGCACCTCCGCGGGCGGCAAGGACGAGGAAGGCAAGTTCCTGCGCGTCCCCGGCACCAACCCGTTCTTCCCGCGGGACATGGCCGACATGGGCAACCGCATGCTGGAACTGCTGGACAGCCATGAGATGAAGGTGTTCGTGCTCAACACGGGCCGGGTCGGCGGCGGCGCCGACAACCCGGGCTCGAAGAAGGTCACGATCCCGTATTCCTCCGCGATCGTGCAGGCCATCGTCACCGGCACCATCGAATGGGTGGCCGACAATGACTTCGGCTACGAGGTCGCCTCGTCCCTGCCAGGGGTGGACGATCTCGACATCCTGCAGCCACGCAGGCTGTATGAGCGCACCGGCCGGCTTGATGAGTACGACGCCATGGTCGCCAGGCTGAAGCGGGAGCGCAGGGAGTACCTGGCATCCTTCCCGGGCCTCGACGAGGCCGTCGTGAAGTCGATCGGCTAACCAAGAGCAGCTAGGCGGCGTGGGCTAGGACCAGGTCAGCGGGCTGGATGTTAGCGTTCCGTCATGGCGGTACTACGTTGCGTTGATGGTTCCGTTCTCACGGCTGTCCCGGTTCCGTGCCGCGACCGGGCCGGGAAGCCGTATGAGATCACGCTGGAACTCAGGCGCGATGATCAGCTTTTCGCGACGGTCGGCCAGCGCTGCGGTTTCCAGCTATCCCGGCTGGTGAGACAGCTCAGCGCGGCGCGCTCGGATCCGGATCAGGCCGCCGTGTGGCCCGATCCCGATGATCGCTTTCCTGGCGCCCGGGGCAGCGCGCAGGCGCCTGGATCCCTGCGGGACTATCCGCCGGCCGAGCGCGAGTACTTCTCGCTCCGGTCCAGGGACCGCTGCGACCTGCCGGGCTCGGGAGAACTTCGCTGCGTGCTGCGGGCATCCGCGCAGTGGCTGGGCGGCCCGGGGCGGGCCGCCGAAGCCATGGCGGTCGGCGAGCGCTGGATCGACGGCTGGCAGCTGACCCGCCGCGCGGTTGTCGACGCGTGGGGCACGCGAGGAATTGGCGTCCGGGCCGTGCTGACCTCGGCCGAACTGGTGACATTCTTGGATACGGTGCTAAGCGAACCGGTAACCGAGGTCCGGGCCGACCCGGAGCCGGCGGCCGCGAAGCGAGCCGGATGGACGCTGGGCGGTCTCAGGAGGCCGCGCTGGCGGCAGCGAGGAAGGGTGCCGGATGGGACTGCGCGATCTCGTCTACCGGCTTTACGAGCGCAGGCTCGAAGCGTCGCTCTCGCCGCAGGCGATGCCCAGGCACGTCGGAGTGATGTGCGACGGTAATCGCAGGTGGGCGCGGTCGGCGGGGCTGCTCGACGTCAGCAGCGGTCACCAGAAAGGCGCCGACAAGATCTTCGAGCTGCTGCAGTGGTGCCGCCAGACCGGCGTCGAGGTCGTCACCCTGTGGCTGCTGTCCACCGACAACCTCGCCCGTCCGGCCGCCGAGCTCGATCCGCTGCTGCGGATCATCGAGGACACCGTCCGTACGCTGGCCGCCCAGGACTGGCACGTCAATCCGATGGGAGCGCTTGACCTGCTGCCCGCCGACACGGCGCAGGTCCTGAAGGACGCCGCCGAGGCCACTGCGGCCAATACCGGCCTGCTGGTCAACGTGGCCGTCGGATACGGCGGTCGGCGCGAGATCGCTGACGCGGTGCGCGCCCTGCTGCAGGAGCACGCGACCAGGGGAACCGCGATTGAGGAACTCGCCGAGATCCTGGACGTGGAGCACATCGCCGAGCACCTCTATACCGCCGGGCAGCCCGACCCTGACCTGGTGATCCGCACCTCCGGGGAGCAGCGGCTCGGCGGGTTCCTGCTGTGGCAGAGCACGCACTCGGAGTTCTATTTCTGTGACGCATACTGGCCGGCCTTCCGCCGCGTCGACTTCCTCCGCGCGCTGCGTTCCTATGCGGCCAGGCACCGCAGATTCGGTTCCTGACCAGTCCGGTTCGTCCCGAGTCCGGCGCCTGGCCAGCACCGTCCCGCGCTGAGTGTGTCGGGCACGTTAACAGCGACTCGCGGTACTTCCGGGAAGCGGGTGACCGAGGGTACGGTCGGACTTGACGGGCGGTGCGTAGCCGCCCGACGGGAAGGCCCTCGAGATTCTCGAGCTTCGCGTCCTGGCACGCAGGCGAGATGAGCGAAGGGCCGGCGTCCGGTCCCTCGCTGGCCGGTCCCGGTCCCGCCGACACGCCTGTGTCCGAACGCGGCGCCACCCCCGGCGCCCAGGGGAGAGCGAGTGGCCAGTCACTCATCAAGTCCGTCAGCCAGCCGCCGTGAAGGTGCGGTCGGCGCAACCAGCAGTACCAGGCTCACATACGTCCTCGACACCAGCGTCCTGCTGGCTGATCCTGGCGCCATCGGCAGGTTCGCCGAGCACCGGGTCGTCCTGCCGGTCGTGGTCATCACCGAGCTGGAGGCCAAACGGCACCATCCGGAACTCGGCTACTTCGCCCGGCAGGCGCTCCGGCACCTGGACGACCTCAGGATCGCCTACGGCAGGCTGGACGCCGACCTGCCGGTCGGCGATGGGGGCGGCACCCTGCGGGTCGAGCTGAACCACGCCGACCCGTCGGTCCTGCCGGCCGGGTTCCGGCTCGGCGATAACGACACCAGGATCCTGTCGGTGGCGCGCAGCCTGGCCGCCGAGGGCGACTCCGTCGTGCTGGTCAGCAAGGACCTGCCGTTGCGGGTCAAGGCTGCCGCCATCGGCCTGACCGCGCAGGAGTACCGCGCCGAGCTGCCCGCCGACTCGGGCTGGACCGGCATGCGGGAGATCGACGTCACCGCGGCGGAGATCGACGAGCTGTACAGCTCGGGCCGGACCGACTGCGCGGCGGCGCGCGACCTGCCCTGCCATACGGGGCTCGTGCTGATCTCTGGCTCGGGAGCGGGCAGCGCGCTCGGCCGGGTGCAGCCGGACAAGTCGGTGCGGCTGGTCCGCGGCGACCGCGAGGTGTTCGGGCTGCGCGGCCGCAGCGCGGAGCAGCGGATCGCGCTCGACTTGCTGCTCGACCCGGAGGTCGGGATCGTCTCGCTCGGCGGCCGGGCCGGCACGGGGAAGTCCGCCCTCGCCCTGTGCGCGGGCCTTGACGCGGTAGTGGAGCGGCGTGACCATCGCAAGCTGCTGGTGTTCCGGCCGCTCTACGCGGTCGGCGGCCAGGAACTCGGCTACCTGCCCGGCTCCGAGGCCGACAAGATGAATCCCTGGTCGCAGGCGGTCTACGACACTCTGTCTGCCGTCACATCGCAGGCGGTCATCGATGACGTGCTGGCCCACGACATGCTGGAGGTGCTGCCGCTGACCCACATCCGCGGCCGGTCGCTGCATGACTCCTTCGTGATCGTGGATGAGGCGCAGTCGCTGGAACGCGGCGTCCTGCTCACCGTGCTGTCCAGGATCGGCTCCGGCTCGCGGGTGGTGCTCACGCACGACATCGCGCAGCGCGACAACCTGCGGGTCGGCAGGCATGACGGCGTCGTCGCCGTCATCGAGAAGCTCAAGGGGCACCCGCTGTTCGCGCACGTCACGCTGGTCCGCTCTGAGCGGTCCCCGATCGCCGCGCTGGTTACGGAGATGCTGGAGGATGCCGCACTCTGACGCGATGGCGGCCCTGCCGGCTCAAAAGTCGCACGCCGGCGCCGGGCGCGGTACGGTGACCAGCGTCATGAGCAATTCGCCCGACGCATCCGACGCGCCCGGCAGCCCGGCCGCGGCACCGCCGGTATCCATTTCCGTGGTAATGCCGGTGCGGAACGAGGAGCGGCATCTCCAGGAGTCGGTCCGGCACGTACTTGGCCAGGACTACCCGGGCCAGATCGAGGTGGTCCTCGCGGTAGGGCCGTCCCGCGACCGGACCCTGGAAATAGCAGAACGGATGGCCGCTGCTGACTCCCGCATTACCGTGATTCCCAATCCGAGCGGGCAGATCCCCAGCGCCCTCAACGCGGCGATCAAGGCATCCCGGCACTCGATCGTCGCGCGGGTGGACGGGCACGCCCTGCTGCCGCCCGGCTACCTGCGGACCGCGCTGCAGGTGCTGGAGGAGACCAGCGCGGATGATGTTGGCGGCATCATGGCCGCCGCGGGCGTGACGCCGTTCGAGCAGGCCGTCGCCTGGGCGATGACCTCCCCCGCCGGGGTGGGCGCGTCGCGGTTCCACACCGGCGGCCGGCCCGGCCCGGCGGACACCGTCTACCTGGGGGTCTATCGGCGGGCCGCGATCGAGCGGGTCGGCGGCTACGACGAGACGTACCAGGTCGCCGAGGACTGGGAGATGAATCACCGGATCAGGCTGGCCGGCGGGCTGATCTGGTTCCATCCTGAGCTGCGGGTCACCTACCGGCCGCGGGCCAGCGTGCGCGCTCTGGGCAGGCAGTACTTCGGTTACGGCAGATGGCGCCGGGTGGTGGCGCGCCAGCATCCCGGCACGATCAACCCCCGTTACCTGACACCGCCGCTTGCGGTGCTCGCGATAGCCGCCGGGACCGCCGCCGGGCTCGCCGGGCTCGCGGCCGGCGGCTCGCTGCGCTGGCTGGCCGTTGGCTTCGTCATACCGGCCGGCTACCTGGCCGGGATCCTTGCCGTCACTGCGACGGCGGCCCGCAGCGTGCCGCCGGCGGTGCTGCTGCGGCTGCCTGCGGCCCTCGCCACCATGCACTTCTGCTGGGGCACCGGCTTCCTGACCAGCCCGCGCACCCTTATGCCTGGTGCTCGCGGTCCGGATGGCTCGTAAGCAGCCGGTGCACGGTGCGGGCCGCCGCGTGGCCGTCGTCCAGGCTGCAGTACTGCGCCGCGAACGCCGAATAGGCCGGCTTGAATGAGCGCTCGATCTGCCCGATGTCGCGCAGCGCATCGATGACCTCGGCCGACGTGAGCAGCAGCGGGCCGGGTGCGCTGGCCTCGAAGTCAAAGTAGAAGCCGCGCAGCTTGTCGCGGTAGCTGTCGAGGTCGTAGGTGAAGAAGAGCATCGGCCGCCCGGTCCCGGCGAAGTCGAACATCGCCGATGAGTAGTCCGTGATCAGGACGTCGCTGATCAGGTAGAGGTCGGTGATGTCCGGGTAGCGGGTGACGTTACGGGCGAAGCCGTCAGCGGCGGTGTCCGGCAGCGTGTTCTGTACCTGGGTATGCAGCCGGATCAGCAGGACATGGTCGTCGCCGAGGGCGGCCGCCGCCGCGTCCAGATCGAGCTTCAGGTCGAACCGGTACCGGCCGCTGCGCTGATCAGTCGCCGCGTCATCACGCCAGGTGGGCACGTACAGCACGACGCGCTTGCCGGCCGGGAGGCCGAGCCGCTGCCTGATGGCCGCGCTGCGCTCGGCCTGGCCGGGGCGGTGCAGGGCGTCGTTGCGCGGGTACCCGAACTCGAGGACTTCGCCAGTGAAGCCGAACGCGCGCCGGAAGATGGGCGTGCTGAAAGAGTTCGGCGACAGCAGCAGGTCCCAGCGGGCCACGTCCGCGCGGAGCAGGTCAGGGTAGATCACGCTGCTGGTGAACTGCGGCCGCGCCACGTCCAGGCCGATCCGCTTGAGCGGGGTCCCATGCCAGGTCTGCAGGCAGATCTGGCCGTCTCGGCTGGCGAACCAGCGCGGCAGCATGTCGTTGAAGATCACGAAGCGGGCCCGCGCCAGGGCCTCGTAGTGCGCCCGGCTGTCCAGCAGGACCGGCCGGGCGCCGTCCGGAACGGGGATGTCGCCGTCGAGACTGACCCAGGCGCAGTCCAGATCGGGATGGCTCCGGCGCACTTCGGTGTAGATGGCCCGCGGATTGTCGGAGCAGCCGCGGCCGCTGAAACTGTCGAAGACCGCGAGGTCGGCCAGCGGCTGGCTCGCGGCCTTCGGGTAGTCGCGGGCCTGCAGCCGGCGCTGGGCGTACCGGCCGCGCTCGCCGGCGTCGAGGGCAGCCCGGACATCCAGCCGCAGCGCGTCGGTACGGTAGGGCTGCAGCTCAACCTCGTGCAGGCCGATGCGATGGTACCCAGGCAACCCGGCGAGCAGATCGCGCGCGACGGCGAAGGTGACCTCGCCCGGGCCGGCCTCGGCGGCGAGCCGCCACTTGCCGGTGGCCAGCGGCCGTTCGCCGGCCAGGCCAGGCATCCGATCCGGGGCGATCTCGGCGGTGAAGGTGCCGGCGTCCCAGGACAGCGGTAGCCGGCAGCACTGCCCGGACTCGCTGTGGCGCAGGTCCAGCGCGGCCGGCCGGTGCGCCGGATCGGCGTGATCGCCGCGCAGCCGCAGTCGCTGCCCATCGGTCCAGTCGATGCTCGTCACCACGGGGCGCAGCGTCCGCTCGAGCATCGAGAAGTAGCCGAAATGAGTGACGAAGGCGGTCACCTCCCGCCCGGAGCCGCTCAGCCGGGCACCTGCGGTCCCGGGGGTCATCGTTAGCCGCGTTGCCGCCCCGCCACCGCCGGGGCTGATCGACACGTCCCAGGTGAACTCGTCATGAAGGTGGGTCAGCTTGGCGATCGGACTGGCTGGATCCGCCGAGCTGATCAGCTTGCCGACCGGGACCCTGGCCCGGAACCCGGTCCGGCCGCGGCCGCCGTCCGGGCCCGCTGGCCCGGACCAGGGCCCGGTGAGCTCGGCAGGCACCCGGATCGCCTTGGCGCCGCCTCGTCGTGGCGACAGCATCAGCGTGGCACCCGCGTGCAGCGGGAATCGCGTCCAGCCTTCGATGTCGAACGTATCGGCGGCGGCATGGCATCGGGTCGCGAGCGCGGTCACTGGCCGGCCCTGGACGATGAAGCGGCCGTCGTGATCGGGGGCGGGCTGCAGCCACACACCGTCGGCGACCCAGCGGCCCGCTGGCCACTGCGCGGAGCCGTTGCTGACGCTGGCAATCGGGCCGCCCCGCTCCATCCCGCCGCCGCGGACCTGAATCGTCAGCTCCCACCCAGCGGCCCGCCAGATGGACAGTCCGGGCACGGTAGCCAGACGGCGCGGACTGACCTCGGCGACAAATCCCGACCAGTCGTAACTGGCCGCGCTCTGACCGGAGCGGGCCGTGACGTCCGGCCGGCAGGCGCGCTCGACCGGGAGCCGGACCGTCCGGCGGGTCCGGCCATTGTGCAGCGCAACCTGAATCTCGGAGTCCGCCGCAGCAGGCGCGTCGAGCCGCCGGATATAGGCATGACCCTCGATGCGCAGCTTGGACTCGTGCCAGGTCACGGCGTCCAGGGTCGCGTTGAGCGTCATTTCGCTCGTGACGTCGTAAACCTCGTCGGGTATACCGCGCTCCGGGTCACCGAAGAACGGGAAAACGACGCACCAGCGCCCCGGCATTCCGGCCCGTTGCACGACCGGGGCATCCAGGGTGTCGCCGCGGCGCAAGAACCTGAGCACCTCAAGGAGTTCCGGAAGCATCCCGCGCCGCAGCAGGTGACATTGGAGCCTGATCATCGGGGACACGTCGCGATAGCAGGCATCATCCACATGGCGCAGGTAGCCAACCACGAGGGCGGCCAGCCGCTCGCGGTCCGCATCGCTGGCATACGCGTACGCCTTGGTCAGCACCGGGATATCGACGTTGAGCACGGACCGGTCGAAAACCGGCTTGAGCGCGGGCAACCGTTCCTCCAGGAAGGCAGCAATGCCGCCCATGGCAGCCATCCGCTGCTCAATGTTCTGCAGTTCGCGGGCGCGCTGGGTAATGGAAAGATCGCCGCTGTCCCGCTGCCGCCAGTAGTAGACGACGTCGCGCAGGACATCCACCGATGACGCCAGCACATGGGCGCGCACCACCACCGGCGGATCCTCATAGAGAGTCCCGGCGAATTCGAACCCGTTGGCATCCCAGAAGGATCGCCGGTAGACCTTGTTCCAGCAGGTCCGGTCCTGAAGCAGGGCCGGCTGCCTCGACACGTGCGTGCGCGCCGCCGACTTGCGGAACGGTTCCTCGTGCAGCGACGACGGCCGTGCTCCTAAGGTGCTGATGCGGTTGACACCGCCGCAGGCCATATCCGAGCCGGTCTTTTCCAGCGAGCCGACGAGCAGCTCATAAGCGTGCCTGTCGACCAGGTCATCGCTGTCGGCGAAGGCGAGGTACTCGCCAGTGGCGCGGCGTACTCCGGTATTGCGCGCCAGCCCGGGTCCCTGCTGCCGTTGCCCGATGAGCTGGAACCGGGGATCGCGGGCAGCGAAATCCTTGGCAATGACGGTGCTGCCGTCGGCGGAGCCGTCGTCCACCATGACTACCTCGAGATCGCGGAAAGTCTGGCGGGCGATGGACTCGAGTGCGGCTTCGATATACGCCTCGACGTTATGGAACGGGACGACGACGCTGAGCTTCGCCACCAGAGCAAGCACCTCCGGGATCGCGCCTGCTGCCCCGGCAAGCCAGTCGGCCTCAGAGGCTACCGGCATATCACGCCACAAGCCACATCATTGCAGGGCAACTAACCTACTTCGGCGGCGGTCAATGTCAAGGCAGAAGGTGGAGTCAGGCCGGATCCTGGTGCTCTGGCCGCCCGCCGCCGAGCAATGCCTCGGCTACCTCCAGGTCGGCCGGATAAGTGATCTTGATATTGCGCTCGCTTCCTGGCACCACGCGGATTGCCACGCCAGGCAGGTAGCGCAGCACGACACCGCAGTCGTCGGTGGCGGCCACATTCGGGAAATCCGGGTCGGCCAGGGCACGCTCGTGGGCCTCCCTGAGCACCGACAGCCGGAATCCCTGCGGCGTCTGGCAGCGCCGGAGGCTTTCCCTGCTGGGCATCTCGGTCATCACGTCATCACTGACGACTACGATCGTGTCGGGCGATGGCACCACGACGCCCACGGCGAGGCACGTCTGCAGCGCCGTGACGCAATCGGCGATGATCCGCTGATCGACCAGCGGCCGGGCGGCATCATGCAGCAGGACATTGCATTCGCGGCGGCCGAGCGCCGCGATCGCGCAGCGGGCGGAGTCCGCCCGGGCGCTGCCGCCGTCAATGACGTCCACGACCTTGCTGTAGCGGGCCGTGCTGAATTGGCTCCTGGCCTCCGCCGCGAAGCCCGGGGCCATCACCAGCAAGATCGCATCGATACCCGGAGCTGCCTGGAAGGCCGCGACCGAGTGCGCGAGCAGCGGTTTGCCTGCCAGGACGTGCAGCTGCTTGGGCTTGCCGCTACCGAATCGCTGACCGGTCCCGCCAGCCAGCACGACCGCGACCGTGCGCATGAGGGGACCTTACCTGTCCGGGCGACAGGCTTACGCGGGGGGCGCGTGACGCTTTCCAATCGTATATGTACTCTAAGTAATTGAGTCAGTGCATTACGTTCGGAGGATTCGATCGCAGCCGGGCCGAATAGATCAGCCGACGGGCCAGCCAGCAGTCCGGCTGGAGGCCTGGCCGGCCGGACGCTGGGCGAGCCGCCCGGCGGGCGGGCGGCCGGGCCGGTCAGCCAGTCTCTGGAGAGGCAGCCGGGCGGCCTAGCCGGTCAGTCGCTCACCACCTCAGTCCGCGCCGTGGTGACGGGGGCCGTCGCTGAGCCGGCCCAGCTGCCGGTAGCCGGCCAGGCGGGGCTCGCCAGCCGAGCGGGGGTCGCGGGTCAGGCGGAGCTTGCCGGCCAGCCGGGGGTCGCGGGTCAGGCGGAGCTTGCCGGCCAGCCGGGACTCACTGCGGCGGACGTCATGGATTACCTGCCGCGCCGCTTCACCGGCTGGGCAACGCGGCGTTCGCTGGCCCCGAACTCAGCCACCGGGATCTCGTTCGTCCTCGCCTTGTGCGCCGCGGCCTGGTTCTCCGGGGGCACCAGGCCGGACAGCACGAAGGGCGCCCTCGCGCTGGGCGGGGGCTACCTGGCCGCGTGGGCGGCGCAGCTGCTGCTCTGGGCGGCAGCCGGTACTGCGGGCCCTGCCGCGCCCGCTGACTTGGCGCCCGCGGATCTCGCGCATGCTGGCCTCGCGCATGCTGGCCTCGCGCATGCTGGCCTCGCGCACCCTGGCCTGGCGCCGTCTGCCGCCGCCACGGCCGACAGCGGCATCGCGGACGCGGAGCGCCTCGCCGCGCTGGTCGGCGCACTGTCTGAATACGCGGTCTACGCCGGCCTGGCTGTTGGCGCCCGTGCGGCCCGGTGGAGCGGGGTGTGGGAACTCGCGACCGCCGTGATCATCTTGACGTCAGTGTGCCAGACGGTGCGCGCGTGCAATGAGCCCGTCGATGATGCTGGGACCTGCCGGCAGGCCCGGACTGCCGGAAGCTGGCTGGCCGGTAACCCGGCGCGGGCCGCGCGGCTTGTACTGATCGCGGTAGTGGCTACGGTCTGGGATGCTCGCACGGCGCTCGCGGCCCTGCTCTTCCTGGGGGGAGCCGCCACCGCCTACGCGATGAGGCCGCATCGGCCCGGTGCGGTGGCGGCGGCCGGCGAGGCGGGTTCCGCGGGCGGAGCGCTGCCCATGCGTCAGCGGAGCCCGGAGCGCATAGCGAGGTGCCGTGACGACGGCAAAATCGCCCGCTTGCTTGGCCAGCTGGTCCGCGGCAATCTCCCGGCACTTCCGCCGGCCCTGGCGGGCCTCGCGGCTACCGTCACGCTTGCCGTGCTGGGGTTGCGAAACCTGCCCGGACTGCTGGTGCTCACGCCCCTGGTGGCCATGATGCTGGCCGCGCCTGGTTCCGCCTACCCGCACGCCGGGCGGCTGGACTGGCTGGTGCCCGCGATGTTGCAAGCTGGCCAGTTCCTCTACATCGCCGCAGTCGGCTTCGGCTGCGGGGTCCCCGCGCCATTGACATTCGCGCTGTGCGGCCTGGTCGCGCTCCGGTATGCGGCGCTGGTCGACCCGGCGCTGCCCGGCCGCGGGGACCGGCTCGAACTTAGCGGCGGCCTAGGCTGGGAAGGCCGGATGCTCGTGGTCGGACTCGGCGCCATGACCGGCCTCCCGACGCTCGCCTACGGAGCGCTGACGGCGTATCTTGGGGTGCTCGTCTGCTCGAAAATCATGACAAGCTGTCACCTGGAGGGAGCTGGCCGTTGATCGGCATGATCCTCGCGGCAGGTGCCGCGCGACGGCTCCGCCCGGACACCGACCAGCTGCCCAAGACGCTGCTCCCGGTCGCAGGCGAGACGACCATCCTCGATATCGCGCTGCGCAACCTGGCGGCAGTGGGCGTGACCGACGTGGTCATCGTGGTCGGGCACGCTGCAGCCACGATCGCCGACCGCGCCGCGAGCCTGGAACGCAGCCATCGGGTCACCCTTGAGCTCGTGCACAACGAGCGAGCACTGGAATGGAACAACGCGTACTCGCTCTGGCTGGCCCGCGAGCATTTCGGGGCCGGAGTCATGCTGGTCAACGGTGACACCGTGCATCCGGTCACCGTCGAGAAGTCGCTCCTGGCGGCCAGGGAAGCAGACGGAACGAGCCACCCGGACCTCATCCTCGCCGTCGACAATGTGAAACGGCTTGCGGATGAGGAGATGAAGGTCGTCGTTGACTCGCGCGGCCTGCTAGCCAGGATCAGCAAGAACCTTGACCCGGCCAGCGCCTATGGCGAATATATCGGCGCGACGCTGATCGAGGCGTCGGCCGCGGCACCGCTCGCCTCGGCGCTCGAGGCCACCTGGCGGCGGGATCCTGGCCTTTACTACGAGGACGGCTACCAGGAACTCGCCGACCGCGGCGGCGAGATAGCGGTCGCCCCGATCGGCGCGGTCGACTGGGTGGAGGTCGACAATCACGATGACCTTCGACGGGCCCGGGAGATCGCCGGCCGCTGCTAATCTCCGCGGCCGCTGCTAATCTCGCGGATGGCTGCCGCAATTGGCGGGCACTCGCCCGGCGAGGAGCTGCCAGCGGCCGCTGACCGTTCAGCTGCCACGGCGCAGGCCCGGTGCCCTGTGCGCCCCGTCGGAGGATGCTCATGCCGCTACTGGCCCGGATGCTCGCCGCGCCACTGGTCATCGACGTGCGCCCCGGCGCCGTCACCGGCCTCGGCGCGCTGCTGGCCGACCGGCGCATCGCGACGGAGGGAAGAGTGGCCATCGCGGTCGGTCCTGGCCAGGGTGACAGCATCGTGGCCGAACTGCAGATCGACCCGGCCGAGGTGTTCCGCGTCGCGGACGGCACGCACGACAGCGCCGTCTCACTGGGCAAGCGGCTGCGGGCCGGGGCATACGAGGCAGTGGCCGGCATCGGCGGCGGCAAGACGATCGACGTGACCAAGTTCGCCGCGCACATGGCCGGCATCCCGATGGTCGCGGTCGCCACCAGCCTCGCGCACGACGGCATCGCATCGCCGATCAGCTCGCTGGAGCACGAGTCGGGGAAAGGATCCTATGGCGTTGTGTCCCCGGTGGCGGTCGTCGTGGATCTGGACCGGGTCCGGTGCGCGCCCGACCCGCTGGCCACCTCAGGGATCGGCGACGTGGTGAGCAAGCTGTCGGCGATCGCCGACTGGGAACTCGCTGCGGCCGACACCAGCGAGGTAGTGGACGGCCTCGCCGTGGCCATGGCCCGGACGGCGGCCCAGGCGGTGCTGCACCAGCCCGGGCCGGCCCGCTCCGATGAATTTCTGACGGTGCTTGCCGACGCGCTGATCCTGTGCGGGATGGCCATGGGCGTTGCGGGCTCCAGCCGGCCATGCAGCGGCGGCGATCACGAGATCATGCACGCGATTGATCATCTTTATCCGGGCACTGCCAGCCACGGCGAGCTGGCCGGGGTAGGGGCGCTGTTCTGCGCCTACCTGCGGGATGACCCGGGGCAGGCGGCGGTGATGGCCGCCTGCCTTGAGCGGCACGGCCTGCCCCGCAGCTACAGCGCCCTCGGCCTGTCGCAGGCTGAGTTCGCCAAGGCGGTGGCTTTCGCTCCGGCCACCCGGCCGGGGCGCTACACGATCCTGGAGCACCTCGCGATGTCCGAGGCGGAGATAGCCAAGCGAGTGGAGGAGTATGGCCGGGCCTACGCTGACTGAGCTCAGGTCGGCGGGTCAGCCGCCGGGAGTGATCGCGCGTTTGAACGATGAGCACTGGGCCGGCCGGCTTTACATGCGCAGGTTCTCGCCGTGGGCGACCTGGGTCTTCGCCAGGCTGGGCTGGAGCCCGAACACGGTCACTGCCCTGTTCATCCTCTGCGGCCTGGCCGCCGGGGCGGTGGTCGCATTCGGCGGCCTGGGCACCGCGGTGGCCGGCGCGATCCTCATCCAGGGCTATCTGCTGTTCGACTGCTCGGACGGCGAGCTGGCGCGATGGAGCAACCGGACCTCGGCAACTGGTGTCTACCTGGACGGGGTGGGGCACTACCTGGGCGAGGCCGCATTGCTGACCGGCCTCGGTATCAGGGCGCAAGGACACCTGACGGTCACGGGCAGCTACGTCAGCGCGGGCCTGGCCGCTGCGCTGGTCGCCATGGTGGTCAAGGCTGAGACCGACAATGTGGTGGTCGCCCGGGCCAAGGCAGGCCTGCCTGGCGGACATGACGAGGAAGCGCTGCAGCCGCGGTCCGCCGGGCTGGCGGTAGCCCGGCGGCTGGCCAGCTTGCTGCGCCTGCACCGGATCACGCAAGCGGTCGAGCTCTCGCTGCTGATCCTCGCCGCGGCGGTCGTCGACGCGATCCGCGGTGGCCTGACGGCCACCCGCGTACTCATCATCGCCTGCCTGGTGGTGGGTGCGATCATGGTGGTCGCGCATCTGGCGGCCATCCTCGCGTCCCGGCGGCTGCGGTGAAGCTTTCCTGCGTCATCCTGACGATGGGCAACCGGCCGGCCGAACTGGACCGGGCGATTGCCAGCACAGCAGCGATGCGCCGGGACGGCATGGACCTGATCGTCATCGGCAACGGCGCCGATGTGCCGCCGGTGCCGGACGGGGTCGCGGCCATCCGGTTGCCGGCGAATGTTGGCGTGGCGGCGGGCCGGAACGCCGGGGTCGCCGAATGCAGCGGCGATGTTGTCCTGTTTCTCGATGACGATGGCTGGTACCCGGATGCGGACCTGCCTGCGCATGTGACGGATGCCTTCGCGGCTGATCCCCGGCTGGCGGTGCTGTCGTTCCGGGTTGTCGACCCCGATGGCGGCCCTGGCGGGCGATGGCACGTGCCGAGGCTGCGGGCCGGCGACCCGCAGCGGTCATCCGAGGTGACGACATTCAGCGGCGGAGCCTGCGCGATCAGGCGCTCGGCCTACCTGGCGGCAGGCGGCCTGCCCGAGGCGTTTTTCTTCGCGCACGAGGAGACTGACCTGGCCTGGCGGCTGATCGGCCTGGGCTACCGGCTCAGATACGATGCCGAAGCGCGGATGTGCCACCCGCCGCTGCCGAACAAGCGTCATCCCGGCTTCTACGAGGCGGATGGACGGAACCGGGTGCTGCTGGCCCGCAGGAATCTGCCCTGGCCGCTGGCCTGGGTCTATCTGCTGGACTGGCTGGCCATCACGGTGCTGCGGGAACGGTCCCCTGCAGCTCTGCGGGCATGGCTGGGCGGATTCAGCCGGGGCTGGCGGATGGATCCTGGACCAAGGCAGCGGATGGCGCTGCGGACTGTCTGGCGAATGACGCGGGCCGGGCGTCCTCCGGTGATCTGATATCGCCCGGGTTGGCCAGAGATCACCGAGCCGGGCGCGCGCGAGCGGCTAGAATTCGTCCGGTGGACGATAGCCGATCGCGATGCTCACCCTAAAGGCCGCGCCGCCGGATAGATCCGGGACGCGCCGCGTTGCAGCGTGGACGTCCCCTGTCGACGTCCCGCAGCGGTGGACGGTCGCAGCGTTCGCGGTCTGCACCATGTTCGCCGTGGGCGTGGCGCTGTTCAGTTCGAACAGCCTGCACCGGCTCTGGGGGATGATCGCCGCCTGTGCATACCTGGCCGCCTCGGTGGCGGTGCTTGCCTGGAAATCCCGGGGGATTGACCTCGCGCTGCTGCTGAGCGTGGCTGGCGCCCTGGTCGCGCCGCTGTTCTTGAACGCGGCGAGCGGGCGGCGGCAGCCAGAGGTGGCCGTGATCAACCGTTCCGCGCTGCAGCTGGTGCATCACCAGTCGCCCTACCAGAGCGTGGCTTCGCTGGCGACTGTGCATGATCCGAACGCGTATAACCCGTATCTGCCGGTGATGTCGCTTTTCGGCGTTCCGCGAGCCCTGTTCGGGCCCGGTGTGGTGACCGATCCGCGGATCTGGTTCGGCCTGGCGTTCCTGATCTTCTTCGGGCTAGCAGTGGCGGTCGCCGGCGCCCGGCATGTGGTCCGGTGGACGCTCTTCGTCGCCGCGACCCCGGTGATCGCTTTCGAGCTGGCGGTTGGCGGGACCGATGTGCCGATTCTGGCGCTGATGTGCCTGGGCCTAGCCCTGCTCTGGCGGCATCCGCACTACATCCTGGCCGGGATGGCGCTCGGCGTCGCCTCAGCGGCCAAGGCGACCGCGTGGCCAGCAGTGATCATTGCCGTGATACTGCTCGGGGTCCGCGATGGCCGCAGGGCGACGCTCGTCTTCCTCGGCTCCGCGCTGGTGTCCTGCGCGGCACTGGTGGGACCGGTGGCGGTCATCTGGCCGTCGGCCCTCATCGAGAATACGATCATGTTCCCGCTCGGCCTGGCACCGATCAAGTCAGCCGCGGCGAGCCCGCTGCCAGGACATCTGATAGCGCAGACCGGTCATACCGGGCATGAGATCGCTCTTGCCTTGCTGGTGCTGGCTGGGCTCGCGCTTATCGTCTCGCTGGTTATCAGGCCGCCAAGGACAGTCCCGGCCGCGGCCTGGTGGCTCATCATCGGGCTGTCGCTGATGTTCACCTTGGCTCCGGCAACCAGATTTGGCTACTTCATCTACCCGGGTGCGTTGCTGCTGTGGCTGGAGGTGTCACTGCTCGGCCGCCGGCAGGCCGCCGCTGACACCGCTGGACTATCCAACCGCAGTGACGAAGAACGCTGCCTGGAGTTCTAGCCGCCCGGGTTGTCCGGTCCGGCGAACGCGCTCTGGTCTGAGCAGATCTTCGTGCTGGCGGTGATGCCGCCGTACGCCGTGCTGAGGTTGCTGACTGATCCCGCTGACGAGGACGGCGAAGCGGACGCAGAAGCTGCTGAAGCAGTGATCAGGCCGGAGAAGGCGGAGCCGACGATGAGGTCGACGGTTCCCGGGGTCAGGCTGGTGTTCTGCTGCACTGTAACGTTGCTGAGCTGGGCCTTCAGCGTGCGCACGGCCGCCAGGTCAGCCGTCGATGCGTACTGGATGACCGGGTTGACGTAGCTGAAGTTGTTGCCGTAGGTGTCGCCGGTGCCCACGACGTTGAAGCCGCGGCCGGTGAGGTCGGAGCCTGCCTGTCCGGCAAGCCCGTTGATGCCCGCCCCGTTCAGCACCTCCACCTTGACCTTGGCCGGGACGGTGTCCACCACCGGAATCGTCGTGGCCTGGCGAGACTTCGCGGACTTCTTCGCCTTCGCCTTCGGCAGCTTCGTATCGTGTGCGAGCGCGTAGAAGACCTTGTCGGCCTGCGGTTGCTCGAACTCCACCTTGTTGACGTCTCCCGGGTAGGGAACGTTGGGCGCCGTGATGAACTGCACCGACTTGGACGAAAGACCCCCCAGGCTATCCGCGACTTGCAGCATTGCTGACTGGTCGAGCCCGGTGTCCGTGGTCATGGCGTTCGCGGCGTCGCTGGTGACGGACAGTATCTTGCTCGGGCTGTTGAGCAGGCCGCTGTGCTCAATGCCCTGCACCAGGGAGGCCATGAGGAACTGGTCCCGCTGGATCCGCTGCAGGTCGGAGCCGTAGCCGAGGTCCTCGCGGGTCCGCCAGAACGCGAGCGCCTGTACTCCCATCACAAGGTGCCGCCCCGCCGTCAGGCGCAGGCCCGACATGGGGTCGTTCACCGCCTCGGGCAGGCAGACGTTCACCCCGCCGATATCGTTAATGATCTTCTCGAAGCCAGTGAAGTCGAGCTGGATGAAATGATCGACGTGGATGCTGGTGACGTCGTCAATGGTCTTCCAGATGCAGATCGGGCCGCCGTAGGACAGCGTGTAGTTGATCGGCTCAAGCTGTCCCGGTGCTGCCTGCTGGCCCACGGCGCCGTTGCCTGCCGCGCAGGCGAGGACCGGGACCATGGTGTCCCGGGGGATGCTGATCACGGTCACCGCGTGGTGGCCGGGGGAGACGTGCAGCAGCATCACGGTGTCCGAGCAGTTGCAGCCGACATGGCCACCGATGGCCCCGTTGACCCCGGAGCGGGTATCCGAGCCGAGCAGCAGGATGTTCTCCGCATTGTTGTACTTGGGCGGCTGCTTGCCGAGAGTGGCGGTGTCAACACGCTTGATGCTGTCGTAGACGGTGCGGTACTTGACGTAAGCCCCGAGTGCGGCCACCACGAGAACGCAGACTACGACGGCGGACGTCCAGCCAGCCACCGCCATCCAGACCGAGGCGCGGGGGCGGCCGCTCCGTCCGGCGCGCCGCTGTCTCCATACGCCGCGCCGCCTGCGTGGCACCTTCGAGCCGTCGCCCTCCGGATCGTCGTAGCGGCTCATCGCTCCTCCGGGCGTAGATCCTCGGCCCGCGCGGGGATCTGGCCGATTAGGTTGCGATTCATGATACGTGGTCTTAACGGGAGGATTCGCGTCGAGATGGCAAAGATCACGTCCAATGCGAGTAACGGCGAGTAACGGCAAGTTGTGCAGAACCTGGCAGGTGGCGCCCTGGGCCGCTGCTGATACCCGGGGGGCCGCCGCCCATCTACAGTGGGACCCGTGCGCCCTGGAGACCACCAGACCGGCAGCCCGGCTGCGGCTGACCAGCCCGAGCAGGCCGCGGAACTGCCCCGGCGTCATGAGGATACCGACGTCGTGCGGCCGGCTGCGGACGTTCAGGGAACTGGGCCCGCGGCGGACGCGTCTACGCTCGCTGGATCCGCGGCGGACGCGCCCACGGTCGCCGGATCGGCGGCGGATCAGGCCGGCAGTGCCGGCCTGAGAGGGCTCTGGGAGCAGGCGGTCCGGCCGCAGGCAGCCTGGGCAAACGTAGTGGCCAGGCTCAGGCCGGGCAGGACTAACGCGGCCATGGCCCGATCGGCCCGGCTCGGGGCACCTTCGCCAAAGGCGCGGGCGGACGCCCGGCCGGCGCGAATGGCGCGCCGCGGCATCGGGCGGTTGCAGCGCCCGGGTTTCGCCGGTGCGGGATTCGCCAGGCTAACCGTGTTGCCGGCGATCCTGGTGATGGCATGGCTGCTGCCTGGGCTGCCACTGCTGCTTGCCGGGGCGTTCCTGCCGGTGCCGATGCTGCTCATCTCGGCTCCGCTGGCGGTCGCGCTCGTGGTGGTCGGCCTGCACCGGGTGCCCGTGAGCTGGCCGCGGGCACTGTCAGGGGGACGCCGCGAGCACCGCAACGACGCCTGGTACGGGCTGGCAGGCACCGTCGCCGTCGCGGTCGGCTTCGCCATCTGGCAGTTCATCTTTAGCTCCGAATCGGTCATCGTGCTTGGCGACCAGGGGGCTTATCTGCAGACCGGCTACTGGATAGCGCAGCATGCCGCACTGCCGATCCCGCAGTCATTGACAGCTTTCGGCCGCGCCCACGCCGGGCTTAGTTTCTCCAGCGTCGGCTTCTTCGCTCAGGGCCGGTCGGTGGTGCCCGGCTCGATGGCCGGGCTGCCGATGCTGGTGGCCGGGGGATTCTGGGTGCACGGCGTCTCGGCCGCCGAGGCCATGGGACCCATCCTCGGCGGCCTTGCCGTACTGGCATTCGGCGGCTTGACGGGCCGGCTTGCCGGACCGCGATGGGCGGCGGCGGGAGCGCTCGTGCTCGGGTTCACGCTGCCCGAGCAGTACACCAGCAGGACCTCGCTGGGCGAGACTACCGTCCAGATACTCATCTTCGGCGGCCTGTGCCTGGTTATTGACGCGATCACTCTCAAGGCGGCCGGCGACGCCCGGCAAACGCGGGCAGCGCCGCCAGAGCCGCGGGATGGCTGGCGGAGGTGGCTGGAGCCGCGGCGCTGGACGGGGTGGTATACGCCACATCGGGCGATGATCGCGCTGGGCGGCCTCGCCCTCGGCCTGACTGGCGTCGTGCAGCTAGGCGGGCTCGTGGCCGTCATTCCTGCCATCGCCTTCGCCGGGATCCTGATAGCCGGCCGACGAGCCATCGGAGCTGCGTTCGGTATTGGTCTTGTCGTTGGCGGGGCGTACGGACTGGCCGATGGCTACCTGCTGGCCCGCCCGTTTATGGCGTCCCTGAAGCCCGTGCCCGAGCTGATCGGGCTGATCGCGGTCTGGCTGGCCGCGGTCATGCTTGCCATGGTCGAGTTCCTGCGCTACCCGCGGCTGCGTGGCGGCCTGCGCAGGGTGCTCGGCCAGCGGCCACTGCGGTGGCTGCCCGAGGCCGGCGCCATTCTCGCCGTCGCTGCCCTGATTGGCCTGGCGATCCGCCCGTACCTGCAGACGGTGCGCGGTCCTGCGGCCGGGGGCCCGGCCGATCACGTTGCCTACCTGCAGGGCTTGCAGCATCTCCGGCTTGATCCGGGGCGGACCTACGCGGAGGACACCCTGTACTGGGTGGTCTGGTACATCGGCGTTCCGGCCATCCTGCTCGGTGGCTTCGGCCTCGCGCTGCTCGTCCGCCGGTGCGTGCGGGCGCTCATCACCTGGCGGGATCCGGCCGGCGCGGCGCGCAACTGGGCGCTGCCGCTAGCGATCATCGGCCTCGGCTCGGCTGCCGCGCTGTGGGACCCAGCGATCGCCCCCGCCCAGCCCGCGGCAAGCCGCAGGCTGGTGCCGCTGGTGCTGCCCGGGCTGATCCTTTGCGCGATTTGGGCGTCCGCCTGGCTGGTCGGAAGGGCCAGGGAACGCGGTGCTGGCATGGCGGCGACGTCGTTCGTCGCGGTGTGCTGCGTAGCGGCGCTGCTGCTGCCCACCGCCGCGACTACGTTCGGGCTGGGGCTGACCCACTCGGGAAAGGGCGGCGCGCTCCGGCCGGTGGCCGACGGCCTGGCCCTGAAGCAGACCGGGCAGGGCCAGGTCAGCGCGGTCCGCGGACTGTGCGCCTCGATCCGTCCCAACTCCACCGTGATCATCCTTGACCGGCTGGTGGCCGAGCGGTTTCTCCAGGTGATCCGCGGGATGTGCGGCGTTCCCGCGGCCTCGATGGCGGGTCAGCCGGCCGGCGCGGTCGCCGCCGTTGTCTCCGGGATTGCGAGCGCGGGTCGGCGTCCGGTCCTGCTCGCCGCGCGGCCCAGGCAGCTAGCCGGGTATGGCGGTAGTCCAGTCCGGGTGCTTGCTCTTTCGACCACGCAGGACCCGCAGACGCTCACGCAGCCGCCCACCGCGCCCTGGCCGGCTCGCTACGTGATCTGGCTGACGGTGCCGAACGGGTTCGGCGTCGGCACCTGAGCCCGCTTGGGACGCGCCTCCGGCTGCCGGGCTGGCGGTCGGCTGTCCGGCCTGGGCGCCGGTGCTGCGGATTTGCCTAGGGCGGCTGGAGACCTTAAAGTAAAGAAGCCATCGACGCGGGGTGGAGCAGTTCGGTAGCTCGCTGGGCTCATAACCCAGAGGTCGCAGGTTCAAATCCTGCCCCCGCTACCA
>ODAK010000396.1_pt1 | contig 49956 bp, 41 predicted proteins | sample 1539591 | NCBI WGS metagenome assembly ODAK01 (sample SAMEA3539303, study PRJEB22396) | soil metagenome | biome: tundra; feature: field; material: soil | place: USA | collected 2010-05 | depth 0.15 m
AGACGAGCGTGGAAGGCGGCAGTCGCCTTCTTGGCATCTCGTGGGACGAGGCGCATCACATCATGCAGCGCGCTGTCGAACGAGGGCTGGCGCGTCGTGAGCCTCTGGTTCCGAAGCAGCTCGGACTGGACGAGAAGTCCATCCGCAAGGGTTCTCGCTTCGCGACAATCGCGACAGACATCCAGGCCGGCCGTCGTGGCTACTTCCCGGATCAGCGGGAAATTCCGGACGCTTCGGCGCTACGTCGCGCTCCCATGCTCGAAGCCGTGCTCCCGTAGCCGGCCGTCGCGACGGCTTGCACGTCGGCGCAGTCGCCCGCGCAGCGCAGGGTGACGATCGTGACCGTCACGTGGTTCTCATCGATGCTCGCGTCGAGCGCGCCCGAGGCGGTTGCGTCGCCTCCGGCGAACGAGCTGCCGCCCCCGTCGTCGGACCCCACGGGCAAGCTGTAGTTGCTCCCCGAACTTCCGCAGCCCGGGTCGAAGGCCGTGACGAGGAGGCCCCACGACCAACGCGCGCCCGGACATTGCCCCTGTCATGCCCGCCTACTGCGCGGCGAGCGCCCTTCCTTCACCGGTGCTTCACCAGAGCTCACGTAGGTCCGCGATCCGTCACACGGGGGTCCCCTCGTGACGCTTCGAGGTGCCGAAATGCTCTCTTGCCCTGCGAGGCCGGCTAGCGCTACCTACACGCTCGCCGCGTCAGCGTCGAGGGGAGTTGTGCCAAGTTGCGTCAACCGCGATCCGTGAGTCGTGGGAACGGTGCCGGACGCGTTCTTCGCGTCAGAGCGGTTTCGAGGGCACTGAATGCACGAATGATGCATCGTCGATCAAAATTGGGTCCGGGGACATCGTGGCCAAGGTATTGCTTCGCAGGGCCCGATGCGCCTTCTCGTTGTCGCGGGTATTGCGATCGTCACGGTTCTCGCCGCAGGCTGCGGCAGCTCCGGCGGGTCTGCCACCGGCGAAGAGCCTGGGGACGCCGGCTGCGTTGACCCGAGCGAAGGGCAGGCCTGCGCGGCGGGCGAGCATGCGTGCCAGCCGCACGGGGACGTCTGCTGCGTCGGCTACACGTGGATCTGCGGCCCGTCGTCGAAGACATGGACCAAGGAGGGACTCGGGTGCGCATGCGATCTCCCTGCGCCCGACGCTGGCTCTGACGGTGACGCCGCCGGTGGAGATGAAGGGGGAGGGGCGACGTGCGGCGACTCTACGTGCGCGCCCGGCGATGTCTGCGTCGCCACGGTCTACATGGGTGGTGCTTGCATCAGACCAGAGGGGGGGGCACTTGCCCGCAGGGCACGGTGACCTCGGGGGGGTGCTGCTTCGAGCGGTCGTCCAGCTATTACGCCTGCCAGCCGCGGCCGACGGGATGCGAGAGCGGCCTTGGCTGCGGTTGCGCGAGCTCCCTCTGCGCGAGCACGGCCTGCGGCGGTGTCGAATGCGAGTCTGCGCTTGGCGACCAGGTGAGTTGCCTCTGTATCATCGGCTGATCTCGCTGCTGGACGACCGGTCAGCCGTCGTCACCGACATACGCCGCCCGACTTCAAATCCCGGTTCTCGCGCTCCAGGCGCTCGATGCGCGCGTCCTCCTCGCGGCTGCGCTCGTACAGCGCCTTGATGGCCGCTCAATAGAGTCGACCACTTGTAACACACCGACCCCCTCGTTACGCCGAGAGCGTTCGATCCACCCCTTGGGCCGACGTACGCGCTAGGCTTCCGATCCCCTCGACTCGGCGGCGCGAGGCTCGGGCCCGTCAGCGGGGTCGGGATCGGCCGCCGCTCATGGCGCCCTTCAACTTGTAGTCCTGAACGAGGCACTCGATCGGGATCGAGAGCTCACGTAGGTCCGCGATCCGTCACACGGGGGTCGCCTCGTGCCGCTTCGAGGTGCCGAAATGCTCTCTTGCCCCGCGAGGCCGGCTAGCGCTACCTACACGCTCTTCGCGTCGTCGACGGGGTAACGATGCTCTTGGTCTGCGGATCGCGCGTTACGACCTCCTACCCGCTTCTCATGCGATGGCGCGGAGCTGAATCGCCATGCCGTCCGATCCCCACGTCGTCAAGGAAGCAGAAGGCGGAGATCAAAGGCACGGTCGCTCCGACCGCGCCGGTGACCGCTGCCCCTGCCGCTCCGGCCCCCATCGCGCCGGCGGCGCCCCCGGTGCAACCGGTCGCTCCGCAGGCAACGGCTCCGACGACTGCGCCGGCGACCCCGGCGACGTCCGAGGCTCCGTCGCACGGCGCCTAGCGCCATCTCGCAAGTAGCAGCCACGTGAACCGCTCCTCTCCCGGCTCCCCCGCATGGTGCGGGGGGGCCGGGAGGGAGCACCCCCGACTATGAAGAAAAGAGAAGAGCCATGAATACTCAAGAGAAGAACGATGACCTCACGTTGAAGTTCGAAGTCACGCAACCGGCCAACGACACGCAACCCGTCCAGCCCCAACCATGACGGGCGTGGAGCTCCTGGCGCAAAAAAGGGACGGGGCCGTCGCGTGCAGCGCTCGAGAGGCGGACGGACTCGAAAATCGACGCCTGGCGGGAACGGCTCCTGCCGATCGGGACCGGCCCCCTTCGCGGTCGCGGTGCGTGGATACCCGCCCCTCCGACCTGAGCGCGCGGCTGTCTGCGACGACGGCGGTACGAGCGGAGGTTGTTTTTTGAGCCGCCATAGAGAAACGGCGTCACTTCCGTGGCGGAGCTATGAATGCAGATCCGGGAATTGGCTTTCTGGCCGTCACCGCCAAATTCAACTCGAGAGGGAGTCGATGAGTAGCGCGCGAGTATCCGTTTGGCTCACGTCATTCGTCCTCGGGGTGACCGCGGGATGTGGCACCGCAAACGAGAGCGGCGGCGGCCCTGGCAATGGAAGCAGCAGCGGGGGTGGAAGCAGCGGCAACGGCAGGAGCGGCGGCGGTGACGACGCCAGCCAAGTGGATGCAACCGGCGGCAGCAGCGGGGCAAGTAACAGCAGCGGCGGCAGCAGCGGGGCCAGCGGCAGCGGCAGCAGCGGGGCCAGCGGCAGCGGCAGCAGCGGGGCCAGCGGGGGCGACGGTGGAACCTGCGATCGGGGCTCGACGACGACGACGTGGGCGTCGGGTTGCGCGACCTCCGCGCCCGCGGCCGCTCAGTGTGTGCCCGGAACGTGGACCGACCCTGGCTCGACGACGGGCGACCCGCTGCAGTGCCAGAGCGCGCACTTCGCCGTGCACTCCCCGTCGGGCACGATCACGGCAGCGCAATGCACTGCGGCGACCGACGAGCTGGAGAACGTCATCTGGCCCATGCGCTTCGGCAGCCCGATGTTCGAGCCTGAGCCGTTCTGCAAGTCGGCCAACAAATCCAAGGTGAGCATCGTCATCCATAGCGACTACGGGCTGACGGGCGGCTGCTGGGGCAATGGCCTCCCCGGCATGTGGGTGGGTCCAGGAGCCACGGCCGACCACTGGGGTCTTGCTCACGAGTTCACCCACTCATGGCAATGCAGTGCGGGCACGGGATTGCAGTGCCCTAATTCGAATACGTGCGGTTGGGTGTTCGAAAGCCACGCGAATTGGTCCGCCCAACAGCTGCCCGAATACCACGCGTCCAATGTTCACTGTTCGGAGATGTTTGCAAACGCGCCCCACCTGTATCTGGGCTCGACGCGGGACCGGTACTGCAACTGGCAGTTCATGGAGTACCTGAAGGACAAGTACTGCTACCAGGCGGTCAACGACATTTGGTTGGCCAGTCCTACGGGCAGCGATCCCTTCTCGAACATCATGACGACCAGGGGCTGGACCGTCAGCCAGCTCAACGACTTTTTCGGTGAGTGGGCGATGCACAACGTGACATGGGATTACCAAGACCCGGCGCCCGAGAGCACCGCCGGCGGCAACCAGGGTGGCCTGTATCGCTCGAACTACGGCATCACCACCGACAATTCCCAGACGCAGCGGCGGCTGCGCCTCGTGCAAGTGGAGCCTCTCGATTCGAGCTACGCGACCAACCGGCGCTTCGTGTCGCCCTTCTATTGGGCCCCCCAGCGCTGGGGATACGACGTCGTGCGGCTCCATCCCGATTCCGGCGCCACGAGCGTCACAGTGACCTTCCGGGGGGTCCTCCAAACGGCCGCCAACCCCGATTTTCGATGGGGACTGGTCGCGACCGACTCGGGGGTTACGACGCCTCGCTACAGCGCGCTCCAGAAAGGGACGGACGGCCAGCTGACCTTCTGCGTGAAGTCGGGCGAATCGCTCTTCCTGGTTGTGATGGCAACGCCAAACGTGCAGCAGACCATCGTCTGGGACCAGGCCTATCCAACAATCTACCGCTATCCGTACATGGTGCAGCTGGGCGGTGCATGGCCGGACGGGTTTCAGGACGGCGCGCGAGATGCGTGTCCGTCGGGGCTCACCCGAGTGGCCAATGGGGGAGGATGCGGGCCATCTGGCCTGCCGTCGTCCGTGTACGTCGGGCCTTATGCCACGGTGCTGAGCGGAACGACGGTCAGTGGAAACACCCGCATCGAAGACCACGCAACGGTGGTCAACGGCACGATTTCAGGGGGCACGGTCGGCGCCTTGACTCTGGTCGGAAGCACGACTGGACCGTACAACGCCAACTCGTTCAACATCAGTGGCTCTGCGACGGCCCAGACGACGTTCTATCCGCTGGGCTTCTACGAGTCCGGGCAGTCAATTTCCGGCAGCGCCCGCCTCTTCGGTGACGTCGAGTTCCGCGGCCAAGGGTTCACGAAAGCTACCGGTTCGTACTCCGGCTTCGTCGACAGCACCATCGCCAGCGAAACCATCAGCGACATCACGGCCGCATCCCCGTACGCCTGGCGGTGACTCGACAGGCGAGGATCTTCAGTTCGTCTGGACCCACGCCGTTGTAGTGACGAAGAACCAGGGCGGCACGCCCACGCACACTCGAGTCGGTGAGGCGGAATCGCCCGCGGGGCAGCGACACGCGCCTCGAAGAACGTGGGCGTCACTGTCAAGCCCGGCTGGAGCACGCGTCGATCGACTTCCCATTCAATGCGGGCTAATCTGCAAATGGTGGGCGTAGATTCCGCAGACTCGACGCGCACTGAGCAGAACCATATGGCGCCCCCGACTGCGGGGCCGCCCCAGTGGACGGGCAATGCGCGCTATGACGTCGTGCGTCGCATCGGTGAAGGCGGGATGGGAGTCGTCTACGAGGCCTTCGATCGTGAACGCGGCCAGGCCGTTGCCCTCAAGAGTCTGCTCAATTTCACCCCGTCGGCGCTCTACCGCTTCAAGCAGGAGTTCCGGACTCTTGCCGATGTTCACCACCTGAACCTCGTGCGCCTCTACGAGCTCGTGTGGCTGAGGGCAACAAGGTCTTCTTCACGATGGATCTGGTCAGCGGCACCGACTTTCTGACGTACGTTCAGAGGGAGCCGACCTGGAAGCGATCGCCCGGCACCTGGTGGGGGCCAACGACAATGCGCGTGCCGCTCACTACGCCGAACGGGCCGCCGAGGAAGCGATCACCAAGCTGGCCTTCGACCAGGCCGGGCGCCTGCTGCGAATGGCGCTCGAGACGGCTCCGGGCTCGCCCGAAGAGACGCGCCGCCTGCGCGCGCGGATCGCCACCGTCCTCGAGTGGTCCGGGCGCGGTGAGGAGGCCGCCCGGGCCTACCTCGCGGCTGCCGAAGGCGCCCCGCCGCTGCAGCGCGCGGAGCTTGAACGCGCGGCCGCCGAGGAGCTCCTGGCCAGCGGGCAGCTGGTCGAGGGCGCCGCGGGGCTCCACCGCGTCCTGACCGCCGTGGGCCTTTCCGCGCCGGCGTCCGTGCTGAGCGCCGTGTTCTGGCTCGTCGTTCATCGAGTGCACTTGGCCTTGGCGTCGCTCTTCGGGTTCCGAATCGAGGCGCGTCCGCCGGACGCCATCCCACGCCTGGAACGCGCGCGGGTCGATGCCGCCTTCTCCGCCGCCATCGGCTTCGCTTTCTCGAATGTGATCCTCGGCACGTGCATGGCCGCGCGGAGCCTGCTCTTGGCGCGTCGGGTGGGCGACCGATTCCAGGTCATGCGTGCGGCGATGCTCGAGGCGAGCCAGCATTCCGCGCTTGGCGGCCAACAGGGAGGATTCGAGCGCAAGCTCGTCGACTTCGCGCAACGGCTCTGCGAAGAGGAAGGGACCCCACCAGCGCGAAGCTTCTTCGACGGCAACCTGGCCGTCAGCGTCTTCCTGCGCGGAGAGTGGAAGGAGGCGCTCGAAATCCTGGACCGCCCCAGCTTGCACAGCGCGATTCACGATCACAGCGTCGGCTGGCGACCCACGGTCGCAGTCTTTGCATGCTACGCGCTCAATCTCCTCGGCCGGTATCGCGAGCTCGCGAAGCGTCACGCCAGCGCCGTCGCCGACGCCGAACAGCGCGGCGATATGCACACGTCGGTGCAGCTCTGCGACGGTTCGGTCGCGATGATGTGGCTGGTGGCGGATGATCCGGAGGGCGCTCGGCGCCGCATCGAACGGGCCATGGCGCTCTGGCCCGACGACCGCTACCTGCTCCAGCACTGGCACCGGCTCTTTGGCGAAGGGGAGATCGAGCTCTACGTGGGCGATGGGGCAAAGGGCTTACGCGCGCGTCGACCGCGACACGCGCGCGTTGAAGAAGAGCCTTCTTCTTGCGGTCCAGCATATGCGCGCCCAGACAGCGTTCCTGCGAGGGCGATGCGCGATCGCTTCGCTCGACGCCGAGCCGACGATGCGCGCGCGACGCCTGGCAGAGACGCGGCGTCTCGCCCGCCAGCTCGACAAGGAAGGAATGCGCTGGACCGCCCCGTTGGCAGCGATCCTGAAAGCGGCAGTGGCGAACGCCGAGGGCGATCGGCCCCGCGCGATCGAGGCGCTTCGGTCCGCGATCGACCTCGCGCTGGCCGCGAACATGGCGGGCCACGCGGCGGCCGGACGCTACCAGCTCGGGTCGCTCCTGGGAGGGGAAGAAGGCGCAGAGCTCGTGGCGCGTTCCGAAGAGGCGATGAGCGCGCAAGGAGTGCGCAAGGCTGCCCGTTTTGCCGCTACGCTGGTGCCGGGCCGCTGGCATCCGCACTTCGAAAAACGCGAGTCGCTGCTGTGAGGATCGCGTCAATAGTCTCGCGCGATCGCTCCTGCCTCGGTCCTCTCGCCGTGTCTTTGCCGCGTTGGCGGACTCTTGCCATCTGTCGCGTTAGACGTATCGGAGAACGCGAGTAGCGGGCCAGCTCGGTTCGGACGCAGTATGGACGCCGCAGCCAGGGCGCGTGGGGGCGAGCCTGAAAATCAATGGCGTCGAAGTCCTGGACAGTGCCAACTCGGGAGCGGCCGCACAGATGTCGACAGCGCTGCAGGGCGGGGTGGCCGCGCTCTTCCTGGAGGACGCGAACAAGAACGGCAAGAGCGACGTCGGCCTAGCCTATAGCACGACCTTCATCGCCTGGACCGACGCCTTCATCAGCGCCACGCAGCCGGCTTTCGTCGACATGACCTTCACGGGAGGGTCGGAGGACCCAATCACCGTCGACGTCCCGATCGCGGTCGAAAACTATCCCTCGTCCCAGGGACTCGTGGCCGTGATGTTTCAGTAGAGTGCTCGGCTCGGAGAAGTGTGTTGGTATAGATTTGGCCGACGCGGCGCTGCCCCGTTCCTCGTGCCGGTAGCGGCGACGGCTTCTGCGCACAGCGAGGAGCCGCCGCGTTGATCGTTTTGCATGTGCAAAGAACACTTTGGACCTGGAGGTACACGCTATGGTCTTCACCCACAAGGACGCGTCACTCGCGTTCGCTTGTGCCGCCTCGATCCTTCAGGTCGCTTGCGGCACGTCGAATGCGTCCACGGCCCCGAGCCCGGCGCGGCCGCAGGACGCCGCGTCCGCACAGGACGCCGCGTCCGCACAGGACGCCGCGTCCGCACAGGACGCTTCAGCCGAGGTCGTTGGACCGTCTGCGGCGTGCACGCTCGACGACGTCTCGGCCGGACAACATACGTACTCCTGCGCCGGGCTTACCTACGACGTGGACATTCCCTCCGCGTGCGCATCGTCTTCGTGCGGTCTCGTGGCCGACGTGCACGGCCTATCGATGAGCGGGATCATGGAGGACAACAACACCACCCTTCGCCGACTCGGCGAACAGTACGGGTACATCGTCGTCCAGCCGAACGCGGCTCCCGCTCCGCCGCTATCCTCCTGGACCCCGTCGACCGACGATCCAAAGGTGTTCGGCTTCATCGAGCTTGCCGTCTCGAGGCTGCACGCCGACACGAAGCGCGTTCACATGACGGGCTTTTCGGAGGGAGGGTACATGACCTATCGCTTCCTTTGCGACCACGCCGACTACTTCGCCTCGGTCGCGCCCGCAGCTGGCGCGGGGTGCTCGTTTGGCGGCGACGCCGGGATGTGGGGCAGCGGTGGCGTACCCTCTCGCGAGATCCCGGTCCTCGCGGTGAACGGGACATTGGACGCCTTGGTTAACTTCGATAGCGTCGCCACTCCCCAGCGCGATCAGGTCCTGGCGGGATGGCACATGGGCGACGCCGGGGCGGTCGTAGCCGGAGACAGCACGTTCACGCGCACGCGCTACACGAGCCCATCGGGAACGGTCTTCGAGTTCATCCAGCACGACTATTCGTCGGCGCAGACCTTCACCAAGGGCCATTGCTTCCCGGGCAGCAACGACCTGGACGGGGGAGAGCCCGGACAAGTCTTCGGCTTCGCTTGCCAGCCGCCCAACTCCTTTGTCTGGGGAGATGAAGTCATGAAGTTCTTCGTCGCCCACCCCAAAGGCAACTGACGTAGGGCGAATGGCCCTCGAGTTCGAGTACATTCACGACGCACAAGCCGCACTCTCCGCGTCTGCCGCGGCCTGGCAGCATGCGGTCCCAACGTCACAGGCGTATGCGTTCGCCAGTAAATCCCATGGAGGCTGAAGCTCGCGCGCGGTCACGTCCGGCGCCTCCGCTCGATGTAGGCGACGATGAGGTGAGTGACCTCGTCGACGAGCGCAGGCGTATTGTACTTCGGGCTGTCGACGACGGCGCCGTGTATCACGGCGAGCACAGCGCGGACCAGGATGAATGCGCAGAGCGCGTTGTCATTGATGGCAACGCGGGGTTTCGCGCCCCGCAGCGCATCGGCGACGATACCCTCGATTCGCTCCTCGAAGGCCTCGATCTCACCGCGCGCTTCCGTGCGCATGACCCGCTCGATGAGGACGCTGCGGAGCGAGTTGTCGATCTCGTCGTCGTGCAACAGCGCGCCGACGAGTGCCCGTACGACGCCGCGAAACGTGACCGCGTTCATCTCGCCCACGCGCGCCGCGATGCGCGCGAACAGCCGTTCGCGATAGCGCTTCAGGAGCTCGATCGCGATCGCGTCCTTGCTCGGGAAGTACTGGTACAGCGATCCCACGCTGACACCGGCGGCATCCGCGACACGATTCGTCGTCGCACGGGCGTAGCCCTCCTGGACGAAAAGGCGAGTCGCGGCCGTGAGGATCAGGTCAACCGTCTCGCGCGATCGCTCCTGCCTCGGTTTTCTCGCACTTTTTTTTCGGGGTTGGCTGACTTTTGCCATCTCGCGTCGAACCTTAAGGGAGAACGCGAGTAGCGGGCTAGCTCTCATGAGACCACAATGGATGCAGTCGCGAAGGTGCTGTCCCGTGTACATCTCGCGGCTGCAGAGCCTGAGGATGCCCATGGCGATACGGAGCAGCCTTGCGCAAACGACTCGGTCGTTCGGAGAACCTCATGCGCGCGGTCGACCCGCGCTCCCGCTTCGATCGCGGCCTCGGTCATCCGCTCGGCGGCGTTGCGGACGCGCCTGCCCGCCGTCGTGACCTCGAAGCCAAGTGGCGAGCGCTTAGAGCACTCGAGCTGCGTCGTGGCACTTGTCAACCACCCTGATATCAGGATACGAGGACCGTGCCGCGGGAACCCGGGTCCCGGGTCGGCGGCGGGGTTGTCGCCGCATCGCGCGACCACGTTGAACAGGGCGCGCCGAAGAGACCGAACAATGAGCACACCGTCGGATCGGATACCGGTTCTTCTGTCGATTCTCTTGGCCGGGGCGGTGGGGGGATGCAACTCGAGCCCTTCGCGCTCGGCCGCCCAGGCCGCCGGACCCGGTGATGCCGCGCAGCCGGCCGGACCCAGTGATGCCGCGCAGCCGGCCGGACCCGACGCTGCCGCCTCCCTCCCGGACGGGACCTCGCCGGTCGTGACTATCGCGGACGGTCAACTCCAAGGTCACGTGGACGGGTCCGTCTACGCCTTCCTCGGGATCCCTTATGCAGCGCCGCCCGTCGGTGGCCTTCGCTGGAAGGGGCCGCAGCCGCCAACGCCGTGGACCAGGGTCCGCGACGCATCGCAGTTCGGCAACCGGTGCCCGCAGAACGCGAGCTCCACGAACATGACGTCCGCGAGCACCACGGAGGACTGCCTGTATCTCAACGTCTGGACCCCCAATCCCTCGGCCTCGAAGGTGCCTGTGATGGTCTGGATCCACGGGGGAGGGAACTTTGGGGGCTCGGCGTCAGACTCCCTTCCGCTCATCTTGGGAGGCCCGAACGCAGCCGACGGTGGCTACTTCTACGACGGCGCGTCCCTCTCGGCGAACGGGGTGGTGGTCGTCACACTCAACTACCGCCTCGGCATCTTCGGCTTCTTCCCCCACCCGGGCCTGGTCGCGGAGGGGTCCAAGGCTGGCAACCAGGCCCTCTGGGACCAGCGCTTCGCAATGCAGTGGGTCCAGGCCAACATCGCGAAGTTCGGCGGAGACCCGCAAAACGTGACGATCTTAGGCGAGTCGGCGGGTGCGTACAACGTTTGCCTGCACGTCGCCTCGGCGCCAAATCCACCGCTCTTCGAGCGCTCAATCAGCGAGAGCGGGGGCTGTACGACCCGCCAGCCGACCCTCGCAGAGGCGCAGCCGCTCGCGCTCGGGGTGGCCGCGGAGGTTGGATGCGCCGGGGCTGCGACCAGCAACGACGGCGGGGGATCGCCTGAGGGCGGCGCCGACACGGAGGCGGGCACCGGCGACGCGTCGGCGGCCGACTCGCTCGCGTGCTTGCGCGGGCTCACGACCGAGGCCTTGCTCGGGACCCACGAGGAGGACACCTCCTCGGGACTGGCCGAGATCTTTTCGGCGGTCGTCGACGGCGACTTCCTGAAGGACCAGCCGCGCACGCTCTTCCAGAACGGCAGCACCGCCAAGGCCCCGTATCTCATCGGCAGCAACAACGACGAGGCCATGCTCTTCGAGCTGGGTGCGACACCCGTCACCGACGAGTCGGGGCTCACGGCGGCCATCGCGCAGGACTACGGGGACGCGGGCGCGACGCTCGCCGCGCTCTACCCTCTCTCCGAGTTCGACGGTGGTTACCCCAATCCTTTTCAGGCCGCCCTCACACGGATGAAGAGCGACCAAATGCTCATCTGCAACACGTACGATTCGGCCCAGCTCTCGGCCGGTCAAGGCGTGCCCGCCTATGCGTACAACTTCGACATCTCCGCGGCCGCCTTTCTGGGCGCGTGCCACGGCTCGGAGCTGCCCTATGTGTTCGGGACGGGGACGCAGCTCACGGCCGGCTCGCAGCAGGCGGTCGCGTCCGCGCTGATGGAACGGTACTGGACGCGCTTCGCCTCCAAGGGCAACCCGAGTGGGGGGAGCGACCCTGCGTGGCCGAGCTTCTCTACCTCCGACAACCAGCGGATGCAGTTCACCTTGCAGGGCCCGAGCGTCGTCTCGAACTTCCACGCCACGGAGTGCGCGTACTGGATATCGACGTACGAGTCCGCCTTCACGGATCCGGGGTTCCAGCCATCGCTTTGACGATCGGGATGACGCGAACGGCCATCGCTCCCGTCGTGGGCGCTCATCGCGCGAGTGATGAACGCTCGTCGCTCCCCTCATGGGCACCCATCGCGCGAGTGATGAACGCTCGTCGCTCCCGCGGGCCCCCCAAGTCGCTCATACCCCCACCCGCCATCCCGTCGACGCCTGCCGCCAACTTACGCCGTCATTGGACGGCCCCACGCGCCGGCCTTTTCGTGCGCTCCCATGAGGTATAGGGATCCCGCGTCCTCCCTCACGAAAGAGCCCTCATGCACTTCGAACACACGGAAAAGGTCAAGGCGCTCCTCGGTCGGCTCGAGGCCTTCTTCGAGCAGCACATCCATCCGCACGAAGCGGCGGTCTCCGAGCTCGTCGCCGGTCGCGAAGGCAAGGCTCGCTGGGAGCCGATCCCGCTCATCGAGCAGCTGAAGCCGAAGGCGCGCGCCGCCGGCCTCTGGAACCTGTTCCTTCCGCACTCGGATCGCGGAGCCGGGCTCACGAACCTCGAGTACGCGCCCCTCTGCGAGGTCATGGGGCGCGTCTCCTGGTCCGGCGAGGTCTTCAATTGCTCCGCGCCCGACACGGGCAACATGGAGATCCTCGAGCGCTTCGCGAGCGACGAGATCAAGGCGCGCTTCCTGACGCCGCTGCTCAACGGCGAGATCCGCTCCGCTTTCTGCATGACGGAGCCGGCCGTCGCGTCTTCGGACGCGACCAACATCGAGACGCGTATCGCGCGCGAGGGCGACGACTACGTGATCAACGGCCGCAAGTGGTGGTCGTCGGGCGCGGGCGACGTGCGCTGCAAGGTGCTCATCGTCATGGGCAAGACCGACCCGTCGGCCGCGCGGCACGCGCAGCAGTCGCAGGTGGTCGTGCCCATGGAGACCCCGGGGGTCAAGGTGCTCCGCATGCTGCCCGTCTTCGGGTTCGACGACGCGCCCCACGGCCACGCCGAGATCTTGTTCGAGAACGTGCGCGTCCCGGCGAAGAACGTGCTGCTCGGCGAGGGCCGGGGCTTCGAGATCGCGCAGGCCCGGCTCGGGCCCGGCCGCATCCACCACTGCATGCGCAACATCGGCGTCGCCGAGCGGGTCCTGGCGCAGACCTGCAAGCGCCTGCTCTCGCGCGTCGCCTTCGGGAAGCCGATCGCCGAGGAGTCCATCTGGCTCGAGCGCGTGGCCAACTGCCGCATCCTGATCGAGCAAGTGCGCCTGCTCGTGCTCAACGCGGCCGACAAGATGGACCGCCACGGCAACAAGGGCGCGCGCCTCGAGATCTCGATGATCAAGGTCGCCGCCCCGCAGATGCTCAACTTCGTGGTCGACTGGGCCATCCAGGCGCACGGCGCCGCCGGGATGAGCAGCGACTTCGGCTTGGGCCACGCCGCCGCGAGCGCCCGCACGATGCGCCTCGTCGACGGACCCGACGAGGTCCATCGTAACCAGCTCGGCAAGATGGAGTTCGCGAAGTACATGGCGAACCCGCGCGGGACGAGGTCGTAGTCGTGGCCTCCGATCGGGTCCCCACCGCGAAGCGCCTCGCAGGGCGGTCGGCCGTCGTCACCGGAGCCGCGAGCGGCATCGGGCGCGCGAGCGCGCTCCTATTCGCCGCGCACGGCGCGCACGTCGTGGCGGTCGACCGCGCCCCGGAGATCGAAGAGACCGTGTCCATGATCCGCAGGACGGGCGGGCGCGCCGTGGCGCTCGCGAAGGATGTGTCGTCCGAGCGCGACGTCGCCGAGATCATCGAGACCGCGGTGCGCGAGTTCGGCGGGCTGGACGTCTGCTACGCGAACGCCGGGGTGAGCGGCGGTCTCGTCTCGCTCTTCGACACGACCGTCGAGCAGTTCACCGAGATCCTCAACGTGAACCTGGTGGGCGCGTTCCTCACGCTGAAGTACGCGGCGCGGATCATGGTGAGCAAGGGCAAGGGCTCGATCGTCTGCACGGCGTCCGTGGCGGGGCTGAAGTCGGGCGCGGGCGGCGTTCCCTACAGCGCCAGCAAGGCGGGCGTCATCAGCCTGGTCCAGACGGCCGCGAACCAGCTCTCGGGAACGGGCGTGCGCGTGAACGCCATCTGTCCCGGGCTGATCGAGACGGGCATGACGCAGCCGATCTTCGACCACGCGCGCTCGCGCGGCACCGAAGGCAAGATCGGCCAGCTCAACCCCCTCCGCAGGGCCGGGCACGCGAGCGAGATCGCGCACGTCGCGCTCTTTCTCGCGTCGGACGACGCGTCGTACGTGAACGGTCAGGCGCTCCCGGTCGACGGAGGCCTCTCGAGCTCACTACCCGTCGTTCCCCGCAGGTGAGGCCGATGACGCTGGCGGGCCGCTGCGGCGCGCGTACGCAGCGACGTCGCCCGTGAGCGAGTCGACGTCTCCCACGCCGCCGTATCGATAGGCGGCGTACCGTTCGAGTAGCCGGGCCGCCTCCGGGTCGGGGGTCCTCGCCGCCAGCCGCTCGATCGACTCGCGCCCGTCGTACGCGACGCCGGCGCGAGCGAGGGTCGAGAGGAGAACCTCGAGGCACGGCAGCGCCACCTCGTCCTCGCGCGTCCCAGCCTCGGCAAGGCCCCGCCGGCGAACCCCTCGAGCCACGATCCACACGAGGATCGCGGAGCCGACCGCCCAGGCGACGGCCGTCTGCTCGAGGGTGCGGCGCTGGAGCCAGTCGACGACGTCGTCGTAGCCGACGCTCAGCCCGTCGGAGAGCGACGCCAGGTACCCCGATCGGTGCTCCTGGTTCTGGGGAAGCTCGAGGTCCGGGGTGGCGTCGCGGGTGGTCCAGCCTCGACCCGGCACCCAGGCCTCGACCCAGGCGTGCGCGTTGCGCTCGCGGACGACGTAGTAACCGAAGGGGCTCTGCTCCCCGACGCGGTACCCGCCGACGAACCGGGCCGGGATCCCCGCGGCGCGCGCGACGAGCGCCAGCGCGGTCGCGAAGTATTCGCAGTGGCCGTTCCGGTTGCCGAAGAGGAAGTCGAGCACCGGGTCGGGGCCGCTGACGCGGGCGAACGCGCGCGCGTAGTGGTACCCGGTCTTCAGGCGACTCTCGATCGCGTCGAGCTTCTCGGCCGGGGTCCCGGCGCCCGCCGTCCACTCCGTCGCAAGCTCGACGAGACGCGGCCGAAGCGTGCTCGGGAGCGCGAGGTCCGAGGCGTCAGGCGCTTCGGGCGCGGCCCGGTCGCGCGGACCGACGACGAACTGCGACCCGACGTCGCCTCGCCGCGTGGTCTTCTTCAGGGAGCCGAGCGGATCGACGAGCACCGACGGGGGCGTGACCGTGAGCGAGCGCGCCTCGAGCGGCACGAAGAAGCGGTCGGTACGTTCCGAGACGGCCGTGATCTTGACCACGTCGTCGCGCTCGGCTTCGCCCGCGAAGATCGCGGGGACCTCGACCTCCGCGTGCTTCGACCGGAACCATCGGCCGCCGGCGTACGAGTCGAGGACCGTACCGCGCAGGTAGTCGACGCGCGGGCCGCGAACGCGGAGCACGACGGTATCGGAGTCGAGGAGCCCGTCGAGCGCGCCGAGGTCGATCTGGTCCGAGAAGCCGATGCGGGGGCTCCACAGCAGGGCGGTCGATCGCTCGCGGCTGCTCAGCCAGTCGTAGGCGCGCCGCGCTCCGAGCGTCACGACCGTCGCCATCGAGACGCCGAGGAGGAGCACTCCCGCGCCGGCCGCGAGCCGACGGCCCTGGGTCCGCGCCAGGAGGGCGTGCTCGCTCTGGACGATGGGCGCCCACATGCTGATCACGACGAAGAGCGCGACGAAGATCCCATAGCCCGCGACGTGCGTCTCGCCGATCGCGAGCAGCGCGGTGAAGACCAGCCCCGTCGTCACGCTGCGCGCGCCCGAGCCCATCAAGAGAAAGCGCGCCGACGCGGCGAGGATGCAGGCGGCCGCGAAGCGCGTCCAGCCCTCGTCGAGCGCGCCCGCGTGCGGCTCGTAGAGGAGCTTCGCGACGATGTAGCCGGCGCCGCCGCCCATGGCCGCCGTGAGGAGCCTCCGGCCGCGGTCGACGTCCCATCGCGGGCCGATGGCCGCGAGGACCGTGCCCATCGCGGCGACGACCGCGGCCAGGCGCCAGTCGTCGGCGGCCTTGCCGAGCGCGAACGACGCCAGGAGCACCGCGAGGAGCGCGAGGAGGCGGCCCATCACGCCCGCCTCACAGCGCCAGCGCCTCGCCGCGGGTGATCGCGTCGAGCGCGATCGTCGTGCCGCGCGGATCATGCGTCGATCGGTCGCCGACGATCAGCACGGTACAGTCCACGCCGCGCGAGCGGATCGAGGCGGCGAGGCCCGCGCGCGCGCCGTCCCACGCCAGCGCGACGAAGATCACCGACGAGAGGCGCTCGAGGTGAGGCGTCAGCCGCGCGAGGACGCGCTCGGCGGAGAACGCCTCGGTGGGCTGCGCCGCCGCGAGCATGTCGAGGACCTGATCGAGCGCGCCGAAGGTCCGCTCGGAAGACAGCGCTTGCGGCTCGTCGCCGAGCACGAGCAGATCGACGATCGCCTCGCCCCGGCCGAGCCGGGCGACGACGCCGGCCGTCAGCGAGAGGGCTGCCTCGAGGTGCTGGGCGGTGGCCGCGCGGGCGTCGCTGTCGACGATGACGCCGATGCGGGCGAGGTGCTCCTCCTGGTACTCGCGGACCATCGGAGCGCCGTGGCGAGCCCACGAGCGGGCGTGCAGGTCGCGGACTGGGTCGCCGGGCCGGTAGGGCCTCACGCCGAGGAGATCGGTCGCCTCCCCCGTCCGCGATGCGCTCGCGATGCCGCCGGGCTGGTGGCGCCGGTTGAGCCCCGTCGTGACGGAGGTCACGCGCGCCACCTTCGGGACCACGACGAACCGCGAGCCGGCGGTGCGCAGGGGGCGACCTTGCGCGAGCCAGAGCGGCACGAGCGCCGCCACGCGGAGCGGGTCGACGTCGTGCTCGCCGCGCGCCACGAAGCGCGCGCGCAAGACGGTGCTCACCGTCTCTCCCGGCGGCAGCTCGGCCAGGGTCGGCGCCTCGCCGAGCCAGGAGCCGTCCCAGGGCAAGAGCGGCCGTTCGACCCGCACGGACCGGTGCGCCGCCGCGCCGCCGTTCCGCAGCGAGAGTGTCAGCTCGATCTCTTCGCCGACCGTCACCCTGCGGGGCGAGCGGAGGTGCGCCGACACCCTCGCGAGCCGGTAGGCGGGCGTCACGAGCAGCGACGCGAACAGCAACGACAGGACGGCGAAGACGAGCAGGTGAGCCTCGGTCCGGCCGACGTCGAGCGCAAAGACGAACGCGACCGACGCCACCAGGAGGAAGAACCGTCCCTCGCGCGTCAGGCGTGCGACGACGAGCCGGACGCGGCGCCCGAGGCGGCCAACAGCCGCGTTGCGCCAGCGATCCCGCTCCGACTTCGTCGCCGGCACGAGCACGTGATTGAGCCGCGCCAGCTCGTTTTTCACACCGGGATCCGCAAGCTCTGCACGACGTCTCGCAGCACGCCTTCGGCGCCGCGGCCGCCGTAGCGCGCCTCGGGCGTGAGCACGATGCGGTGGGCGAGCACAGGCACCGCGAGAGCCTGGACGTCGTCGGGGCTCACGTAGACGCGTCCGTCGAGATAAGCCCGCGCCTGCGAGGCGCGGAAGAGCGCGAGCGCGGCCCGAGGGCTGGCGCCGAGCACGACGTCGCGATGCCCGCGCGTCGCGGCGACGACGGCGAGGAGGTACCGGCCCACCGGAGGCTTCACTTCGACGTTTTGCACCGCGGCCTGAATCGCGGCCAGGTCTTCCCGCGTGGCCAGCGGCTTGAGCCTCTCCAGGGGCTCCTCGCGCTGGCGCGCGTAGAGCATGGCCAGCTCTTCGTCTTCACTCGGGTAGCCGATCGAGACGCACACGAGGAAGCGATCGAGCTGGGCTTCGGGCAGCGGATAGGTCCCGGCGAACTCGTGGGGGTTCTGGGTCGCGAACACGAAGAACGGCGCCGCGAGCGGGTAGGTCGTCCCGTCGACCGTCACCTGCGCTTCGCTCATCGCCTCGAGGAGCGCCGACTGCGTGCGCGGAGACGCGCGGTTGATCTCGTCGGCGAGCAGCACGTTCGTGAAGATCGGGCCGCGATGGAACGAGAACGAGCCCGCGGTGGGGTCGAGGACGAGCGACCCGAGGATGTCGGCCGGGAGCAGATCGGGCGTGAACTGCACGCGCGAGAAGGTGACGTCGAAGACGCGCGCGAGCGCCTTGGCGAGCGTGGTCTTGCCCACGCCGGGCACGTCTTCGACGAGCGCGTGCCCGCCGGCGAGCAGGGCCAGGAGGAGCAGGTCGATGGCCTCGGGCTTTCCCCGGATGACGCGGCCCACGCCGGCGCGAATGCGGCCCAGGAGGTCGGCATGATGCGAGATCAGCGCGACGGCGGGTTCGAGAGAGACAGGGACCCGGAGGGACGCCACGATCCCAAAGGATATCGCGAATCGCCGCTAGAGCGAGGCCGCGAAGGCCCTGCCGAAATCGAGGGGCCACGGGCGGTCCTTGGGCTCGCGCGCCGTGGCCGCTCGGAGCAGCTTGGCGACAGCGGCGGGATAGACGCGGAGGCGCCCCGCGTCTTCGAACGGGTCGCGCCGCATGTGGGCAACGATGCGATCGCGCGAGTTTTCGATGTCGTCGAAGAACGCGCGACCCGTGGTCACGTTGTAGATGGTGCCCGCGAGTGCGTAGACGTCGGACCGCGGATCGAGCTCGACGGGATCGAGCACCTGCTCCGGCGCGATGTAGCCGGCCGTGCCGGCGACGAAGCGCCCGCCCACCTGGGCGGGCACCCGGATCGCCCGCACCATGCCGAAGTCGATGACGACGGTCGCGAGCGGCGGCGTCGCCGCGGGATCGCGGTGCTTTTCGGGATCGAACTTCTCGCCGCCCGCGAGCGGGAGCCGGAGCCACAGGTTCGCGGGCTTGATGTCGCGATGAACGAGGCCGGCGCTGTGCAGCGCCGCGAGGCCGGCGCAGGCCTCGAGCACGACCTGCCGCAGCTCGAAGAGCGTCATCGCGCGCGCCTCGGCGTACTGTTTGAGGTCGGCGCCCATCAGGTACTCGAGCACCAGGAAGGGCACGGTGCCGGAGACCCCGCGGTCGATGATGTTCGCGACGTTCGGGTGGTAGAGCCCTGCGAGCGCGTTCGCCTCTTCGACGAACGACTCGAGAATGCCGGCCCGCTCGGTTTCGCTCGCGTTGACGAGCGCCTCGGCCTTGGGGATCTTGAGCACGAAGTAGCGATCGGCCCCCGGCTTTCGCACGAGCCAGACGCTCCCGATGCCTCCCTCGCCGAGCGGTCGAATGAGCTCGTAGCCCTCGATGAGCTTCGGGTCGTTCTTCTTCGCCCGCGGCGGCGGCGGGGGTGAGCGGCGGATGGCCGCCCGGACGGCGTCTTCGAGCAGCGCCGACGCCACCGGCCCGAGGGACGCGAACCACACGTCGAGCATCGACAGCTCGCGCACGCGGATCGCGCGCGCGACGAGCGCGGCGACGCGGGGCGCGTTCTCGGTGGCGCTCCGTGAGAGCGAGTCCTCCGCGGTCTCCGCGCTCATCGGATGCAGCGCCTTGACGGGATCGGCGAGCGCGCCGTGCAGCCGCTCGCCCGCGAGCACGAGCTCGATGCACATCGACTCGAGGTTCCGCCTGGGCCCTGCGGCGAACCGGAAGGCCTCGAGCGCGCCAGCGAGCCCCGAGAGCGCGTGCGCGAGCTCGGTGTCCCCGGCGTGCAAGGCTTCGAGGGCCTTGGCCGCCGAGGAGCCCCATTGCCCGTTGGCCAGGCCGAGGGACACCGCCGTGCGGAGCTCTTCGGCCTGTTCGCAGCACCGCGCCAGGGCGCCGGCGGCCATCATCGGCAGCGCGGTCGCGAGCTGCAACAGCACCGCCGGGCGATCGATGACGAGCGCCCACCACGCCGCGAACGGGCCGAGCCAGCGGACGTCGTCGACCTCGCCGAGCGCCGTGCCGCGCGTCGTGTCGACCAGGCGCCAGAACAGCGTGCTGAGCGCCCCCTTCAGCGGCGCCGGGAGATCGCGCGATCCATCGGCGAGCCCTTCGAGCTTGCGGAGCCAGAGGCAGGTGTCGTGCGCCGTCGGCCCGCGACCCGGCCCGAGATCCGCAGCCTCGCCGCAGGCGTCGAGCGCGTAGCCGCCGAGGCGCACCGCCAGCACCTCGAGGGAGAGGTCGTGATCGAGCCCGCCGCCGTGCTGGCGACGCTCTTTGACCAGATCGAGGATCTCGGCGGGCGCGCGGGCGATGGTCTTCCAGGTCTCTTCGAGGTCGGGGAGGTCCGAGGCGTCGATGGGCTCGCCCGTCGGATTCGTGGCGAGCAGCGGGCCCCACAGGCGGAGCGCGAAGGCCCGGGCGCACCCCTCGAGCGCGTTGATCGCCGCCGCTCGCTGGCGGAGCCGCCCGCCTCCGAGGGCGATCCGGCGCGCCTCGTTGAAGGTCGAGACGACGGAGCCCGCGAAGCGCGCCGCCCGCGCGTCGGCCTCTTCGTCGTCGTATTGCGCTGCCAGGCGCATGAGGTTCTCGAGGCCCAGCTCGAGATCGAGCGGATCCCGCTCGGCGTCGTCGACCGCGTCGGTCAGGGCGGTCACCTCGATCCAGCGGCGCGATTCGTCGAGCGTGGCCGGGCGCGCCCGCCGGGCCATCTCGCGGAGGGCGCGCATGGGCGGCTCGATCTCGCGGTACATGTCGCGGTGGCTGGTCGAGTCGCCCGCCGCGTCGCTCGCCCAGTGCTGCGAGCCCCGACGCCAGAGCGTCGCGAGGCCGCGGGCCAGCGCGCGTGCTGCGATCGCCCCGCCGTCGCCGGCGAGGACGCGACCCGCCAGGCGTTGCCAGAGGTCTCTCCGCTCGAAGAACAGGTAAGGAGTCGCCGCGGCGACGGCCGCGAGGACCCGGCCGTCGGCGTCGGGCGCGTTGAGGATGGCGACGAGCGGCCCCGCCAGGAACTTGAGGCGCACGGCCGGCAGCGACGCGAACGCGGCGAGCGCGCGCTGCCGGAGCAACGACGAGTCGCCGAGCACCCAGTCGAGGAGCATGCCCTCGAGCTGCTCGAGCGGCCCGGTGAGCCTGCCGAGCGCGCGGGCGGCGTGGACCCAGACCAGCGGCTCGGGATGAAGCAGGAGCGGCTGCAGGACCTGGAGCGTCTGGCCGACGAGCTCGGGATCCGTCGCGGCCGGCATGCCGCCCGCGCTCACTTCGAGGCACCTCGCGGCGAGCACGCGGCCCCGGAGCGCGCCGTGCGCGGGCTCGCGGATCATCGCGTCGAAGGTCTGGCGCGAACCCCAGAGCCAGGCCCCGAGATCGGGCGCCTCGAGGGCGCTCGCGCCCGCCTCCCACACGAGGATCTCGAGCCGGGCGCGCGCCTCGACGCTGGCGGGCTCCGCGACGCGCGGGCCGGCGTGAAGGATCTCGCCGAGCCGCGGCGCGCACGCCAGCGCGTCCCGGAGCGGCCCCTCGATGATCCGATCGCGCGCCACCACGGCGACGCGGTCGCAGAACTCGGGCCGGCTCGCGGCCGCGGACACGAGCTGCGCGAGCTCGACGTCGCGGCGCCAGGTCGTCGACGCGCACCACGAGAAGAGGACTTCGCCCGCCGCTTCGGCGAAGAGCGCGCCAAGCGCCGCAGGGCCTCCCTCCGCGCGCGTCAGCCCGGGCAGGGCGAGCTTGAGCCGATCCGCAGCGGCCCGCACGTCTTCGGGGAGCTCGGTCCCGGGCCGCTCCGTCGCGCGGCTGCGGCGCCCCGCGCGCCAGCGAAAGAGCACGGCCTCATCCATCTGCGGACGCCCGGCCAGGCGCGTCGCGAGCGTCGAGAACGCTTCGTGGACCTCGGCCGGGATCATCGGTAGCCTATGTCAGGTTAACCCAAGCGGGCACGCGCCGGACGAAGTCTCCAGGGCAACCGGCGTGACGGTGAAGCGGTGCAGTAAGGCTGCGCGTTTCCATCGATGCCATCATTATCCGAAACAGCCTCGAATTGGACTCCCGCCTCCGGCATTCGCCGAGCATCGTGAAGCCATGACGGAACTTCGAGCGCGCGCCCTCAAGAGCCTGACAGCGACGGCCCTCTTGGCAGCGACGCTCTATGCGTGCAGCTCCACCACGGGCGGTTTCGGCAACGACTCCAACGGAAACGGGAGCTCCTCGGGGTCGACCGGCGACGACGCCGCGGGCGGAAACGCGGGCGACGATGCGTCCCCGGGCATGGGCACCGGCCCTGCGGGCGGCGACAGCGGAGCGGGCGGCGCCGACGGCGCCATGACCGAGCCGGCAGACGCGACCGTCGGCCCGCACGCCGACGCGTCGTCTCCCCGTGACAGCGGAGCGAGCCCGCTGGACTCCAGCCCCGGCACGTCGACCGACGCCTCGTCCGACGAGTCGGCATGGCTCGACCCGCAGAACGCTGCGCGGATGGACACGATGGCCAACGAGCCCGCGCTCACGTGGAATCCAATCTTGGCCGAGGTGGCGCTGGCGTATGCAAAACAGTGCGTCTGGGCTCACAATCCAAATCTTCAGGCCAACTACAAGAGCGCCGGCGGGACGACCAGCGCCGGCGAGAACATCGCCGCGGGCGCGCCGACGCTGACGATCGCCTCCGCGAACAGCGGGTGGATCGACGAGAAATCGATCTACGATTACGCGACGAACACCTGCAACACGGCCGGCATGAAAGAGTGCGGCCACTACACGCAGATCGTCTGGAAGACGACGACGAGCGTCGGCTGCGCCATCGTCAACTGCACGACGAACTCACCGTTCAGCGGCGGGGGGAAGTGGACCTTCGCCGTGTGCGACTACGCGCCCGCCGGCAATCTCGTTCCGCAAGGGAGCACGACCCCCGAGCGGCCATACTGAGCGTTCACTCTTCGGGTCGCTCGAGGCTGATGCGGCCGAGGGCTCCGTCGCGGAAGTCGTGAATGAGGACGTCGGCCGCCTTGTGGCGGTCGATGGTCCCGCCGCTCCGGAGGCACCCGCGACGGCGGCCCACTTCGAGGAGGAGCGCTTCGGCGTCGGCGGGCATCGTGGTGAGCTTGTACCGCTTCGCGAGAAGCTCCGGATAGCGCCCGAGGAAGACGCCCGCACCGAAGAGCGCGACGCCTTCGTAGTCGAGCGCCGCGTCGGGAATGGCGCCGCCGAGCGCGAGCCTCAGCGCGGCGGTCGGGTCTTCGATCTTGGGCCAGAGGATGCCGGGGTTGTCGGACAGCATCATGCCGTTCTTCATCTTGACGACCTGCTCGCTCTTGGTCACCGCCGGCTCGTCGCCGACGTTCGCCACTTTGCGCTGCGCGAGCGTGTTCACGAGGGTCGACTTCCCGACGTTCGGAATCCCGATGATCATCGCGCGCGCCGTCGTTCGCCCCCGGGTCGGCACGGCCAGCGCGCCGCAGGCCTCGGTGATCCGCGTCCGGGCGTCGGACGCACGGTCGGTCGTGACCGCGAGCGCCACGACCTTGCCTGCAGGGTGCGCGCCGGGCCCGTCGACGCGGCGCTCGAGGTACTCGAGCCACGCTCGCGTGACGTCGGGATCGGCCAGGTCGCTCTTGGTGAGCACCTTCACGCAAGGCTTCGGCCCCCGCAGCTCGGTGACGACGGGGTTCTCGCTCGCGCGCGGCATCCTCGCGTCGAGCACCTCGATGACGACGTCTTGCGACGGCATGGCCTCGGCGATCGCTCGCCGCGCCTTCCGCATGTGGCCGGGGTACCACTGGATCGACACGCGAGGGTCTTACCCCAGGACGGCGGGCCGCGCGCCGACTTCGCCGCCTTCAGTACTCCTTCAGCTTCTTTCGGATCCGATCGGCCACCGCGCGCGAGCACGGGAAGGGCTCGCCGCGCGCGAGCCGCGAAGCGTAGGCCGTCGGAATGTCGGCCAGCGCGGCGAGGCGCGCCCTCGGCATCCCGCTCATCGCGAGGAACCGCTGCGTCTCGGCGACGAGATCGTGGAACTCGGGAGAGACGACCCGCGATGACGTGGCCAGCCTGTCGTTCGGCGAGCGCGAGGGTGACCGCGCGGGCGAGCCCATCGCTCGAGGGCCCGCCGGCCCGTGCGCGCTCGCCTCGCGGCCATCCTCGTCGTCGTCGTCGCTCGCGTCGCCGAGGAGCACGCGGATATCGTCTTCGGTCAGGCCCTGGAGGGCGCGTGCGTCGTCGCCAATGACCGCCTTCGAGAGAGCGCGCTTCTTGTCTTTGAGAGACAGGATCTTCTCCTCGATCGTGCCGTGGGCGATGAGGCGCACCACGGTCACCGTCTTGTCTTGCCCGATGCGGTGAGCGCGATCCGTAGCCTGGTCTTCGACCGCCGGGTTCCACCACGGGTCGCAGTGGATCACCGTGTCCGCGGCCGTCAGGTTCAGGCCGGCCCCGCCCGCCTTCAGCGAGATGAGAAAGAGCGGCGCCGTGCCCTTCTGGAATCGATCGACGGCCTCGTCGCGTCGGGTCGTCGCGCCGTCGAGGTACTCGTACGCGATCTTCTCGGCGTCGAGGTCCTGGCGCCAGAGCGTGAGGAGCTGAACGAACTGCGAGAACACGAGCGCCCGGCGGCCCTCGGCCACGAGCTCGCGAACCAGATCGAGGAACGCCCCGCGCTTGGCGCTCGGCTCGGTTCCTCCGTCGTCGCCCGCGCCCGTCCCGAAGACCCTGGGGGCCGCGAGGGTCGCGTCGACGAGGCGCGGATCGCACGCCATCTGCCGGAGCCGCGTGAGCGCCGCGAACACGGTGAGCGAGCTCTGGGCCAGCCCGCGCTTCATGAGGTCCCTGGCGAGGCTCTCGCGGAGCGTGTGCGCCAGCGCGTCGTACATTCGCTTGTCGGCCTGGCTCAACGTGACCACGCGATCGACCTCGATCTTGGGCGGCAGATCGGGGAGCACGTCGTCTTTGGTGCGGCGCAAGAGGAACGGCCGGATGATCGCGCGCAGCTCGGCGGCCGCGGCGCTGTCGCGGTCGGCCACGATGGGCCTCTCGAACCGCGTCTCGAACGACCGGACCGTCCCCAGGATCCCCGGGTTGACGAACGACGCGAGGGACCAGAGCTCACGGAGCCGGTTCTCGACGGGGGTGCCCGAGAGCGCGATTCGCATCGAGGCGTCGAGCCGATTCGCGGCGTGCGTGGTCGCGCTGTCGGCGTTCTTGATGTTCTGCGCTTCGTCGAGCACGACGCACCGGAACCGGAGCGCGGCGAGGCTCTCGATGTCGCGCCGCAGGAGCGCGTACGTCGTGACCATCACGTCGCCCTTGCCGATGGCCGCCACGTCGCGAGACGGCCCGTGCCAGAGGTGGACGCGTAACCCCGGCGTGAAGCGCGCCGATTCCCGCAGCCAGTTGGTCGCGACCGACGTCGGGCACACCACGAGGTTCGGCGCGCGCCCCTCGACCTGCTTTCGCCGGAGCAGGAACGCCAGGGTCATCACGGTCTTCCCGAGCCCCATGTCGTCGGCGAGGATCCCGCCCGCCCCCAGGGCCTGAAGGAACTGCAGCCACGCGACGCCGAGGCGCTGGTACGGCCGCAACGTCGCGCGGAGCCCCTTCGGCAGCGCCGGCTCGGCGGCCACGGCGAGGGCGCGCAGTCGACCGCGGAGCCCCTGGACCGCCGCGTCCGTGGTCCCGTCGTTCTCTTCGATCCATCGGTCGAGGCGCCCGAGCTGGTGAAGAGCCAGCTTCGCCTCTGGGCGATCGGCCATCACGACCTTCGCCTCGTCGACCAGCGCCTCGATCGACGCGGAGATCTTCGACAGGGTCCCGTCGTTCAGCGTGACCCAGCGCTGCTTGCGCGCGAGCGCCGCGCGAATGGCGCTGAGCTCGACGGGGAGCTCGGCGGACCCGAACTCGAGGCGGGCGTTGAGCCAGTCCCCCTCCAGGGCGATGTGCACGCGCCCCGAGATGGGCGCTCCCACGCGCACCTGGGCCAGACGCTCGGTGAGCTGGACTTCGATCGCGGGGTCGGTGGCGTCGCGGAGCGAGAGGAGCCCTTGCTGCCAGAAGCCAACGGCGGTCTCACCCGACACGGCGATGCGCTCGACACGCGCGAGGGTCGGACCCGCGTCGTCGAAGGGCTCGTCGTCCGGGTCGGGCCCGGACCGCACGAGGCCGAGCCTCTCGACGTGGGCGCGGGCGCGCGTTTCGGACTCGAAGTCGCGCCCGTCGTCGCTGGCGTCGCTGGCGACGCTGGCGACGCTGGCGACGGAGCCGTCGCCAGGAGCGACGTCGACAACGGCGCCGGCGCCGACGAGAGGCACCTCGCGCATGCGATAGACGGCGACGAGCTCACCCGCGACGTCGAGGGGCTCGCCCATCATGCGCAAGACGACGCGCGGAGTCTCGACCGGGGGCAGCCCGAACGCCTCGTGCGCCGGCATCACGATGCCTCGCCCGCGCGTCGCCCGGAGCAAGCGCCCCCCGGCCTCGCGGAGCTTGGCGGGCGGGACGCGGAGCACCGGCGCGTTCACGAGCTGTCGCGTGAAGTCGGCGTCGACGTCCGGGGCGACGCGGTAGATCGGGCCGCCGCGCGTCCAGACGAAGGGAAACGGACCCGCGACGAAGACGGCCTCCGCGAAGGGCACGCGGACGCTCCCGTCTTCGGTCGTCCACACGGCCGAAAGCGTGTCGAGCGCGGCCTCCGGGCCTCGCTCGCCGAGCGTCAGCGCCGGGCGGACGAAGCCCGACCGAAAGGCGAGGAGCGCCTTGTACCCGAAGGCGTAGACGCCTCCGTGAGCGCGCATGGCCTCGATGGCCAGGGACACCTCGACGCCGGAGGCGTAGACGGCCTTCCGCCCGGCGCCGCGATCCCGCGTGTGCTCGAGGACCCGGCGATCGCGGGGCGTGAGGCGCGTGGGCGCCAGGACCTCGCGCGGCGCGAGGTGCTTGCGCTCCCCGGCGTTACGCACCTGGACCGCCAGCATGGGGCCCTCGGCACCGTCGAGGAACTCGCCGTAGCTTCGATGGACGCGCCCGTAGTCCTCGGCGAAGGGGCTCGCGGAGATCTGGACGGGGCGCGCGTCGATCGGCGGGACGATCCACGCCGCGAGCGCGCGATCGAACTGGCGGTCGGCATGCACGACGGCCCGGAGCTCCGGCACGTTCGCGGCCGCTTCGGCCGTGCTGCGACCCGACAGCAGCGCGTCGCGGAGCGGAGCGGAGACGGCGAGGTCGAGCGCGAGGAGCGTGAGATGAGGGCATGGGCCGAACACCTGCTTGCACCGCGAGCAATCGCCGGTGAGCGCGCCATGGGCTTTCGCGAGGAGGAGCGCGACGGCGAACTCCTCGGCGACGAGCCTTTCGCCACCGTATTTCTCGCGCGAGCCCGGAGCGGGACCGAAGACGGCGCGCGCCACGCCGTCGTCGAGGGCCGGCGCCACCACGTAGGCGAGGCGGCTCACCAGCGCGAGGCTGAAGGAGCGCATTCCCGCCGCGCGCGGCAAGCGCTCGAGGTCGAGCCGCGCGAGTTCGTCCGCTTCGGGCGTCATCGTCGATGCCGCCATCGCGCCGGGCCTCCCTCGCCATTCCCTCGCCATTCCCTCGCCATTCCCTCGCCATTCCCTCGCCATTCCCTCGCCTAGCGCGGCGCGTGCAACGCGAAGAACGCCCTGACGCGGGCGACGGCGCGCACGAGGTCGTCGCCCTCTTTCCAGCTCGTCACGAGCTCGGCGCGGGGCGCGATCTGCACGATCTCTTCGGACGTGACCGAGGGGGTGGTAGAGATCGTTGCCGCGCAGCACGAGGAGCGGCACCCGGCACGCGCGAAGCTCGTCGCGCGACGCGCTGAACGCGAACTCGCCGTCGTAGAGGTTGGCCCGCAGTCCCGCGATCGCCTCGGGCGTGACGTCGCTCCGCGTGCGCAGGGCTCTTCGGCCCACCCGTCGAACATCTTCTGGAACGCGCTCCGGTTGTCGCCGGAGAGGCCGATTGGCTGCTGCAAGACCGCCGCGGTGACGCGCTCGGGGGCGGCCGTCGCGAGCGCCAGGCCGAAGGCCCCGCCGATGCACGCTCCCAGGAGATGGCACCGCGCGATGCCGAGATGATCGAGGAGCGCCAGGTGATCCGACGCGTACGTGCGCCAGCCGTCGCTGGCGCTCACGGGGCCCCGCGAGCGCCCGGCGTTTCGCTGGTCCATGGCGATCACGCGAAACTCCCCGGAGAGCTCGCGACCCGGTTGAACGGCATCTTGTCCCAGAACGCGATGCTCGATCGCATCCCGCCGGGCGCGAACAGGAGCACAGGGTGCCCGGCGCCGTGCACCTCGTAGTGAATCGACGTCGCGCCACGATTGAAGATCGTCACCCGGCGACGATGCCACGAGGGGTGACGCGCAGCGAGCGTCTCGGGGCTGGCGGGACCCTCCCCGGGCGGGCTATGGTTCGGGCCCTCGGGATGGTCCTCTCTCGCCGGCCACGCCTTGCGTTTGCGTCGCTCGCCTTCGCGTCGGGCGTCGTGGGCGCCATGGGCTCGCCGAGCGTCGCTCGCGCGGGCGGCCCGACCGACGACGGCGCGTCCGAAGACGTGCTGAGCAACCCCGACCAGGAGGCCCAGGTGGCGGTCTCCGGCGACGTATACGCCGACACCGATCCCAGCGCGCTGACCGATTTCCAGCCGGTGCTCGAACCGTACGGCAACTGGGCCGACGACCCGGCGTACGGCACGGTATGGACGCCGAACCCCGACGAAGTGGGCGCCGATTTCGAGCCCTATCTCAGCGGTGGACACTGGGGCTACGACGACGACTACGTCTGGGTGAGCGATTACAGCTGGGGCTGGGCCGCGTTTCATTACGGGCGGTGGGCCTGGCTCCCGGGGCGCGGCTGGGCGTGGATCCCGGGGCGGCAGTACGCCAACGCGTGGGTGACCTGGCGCGTGGGCGACGACTCGGCCTACGTCGGCTGGGCCCCTGCCCCGCCGGCCTGGGGCTGGCGCGACGGCGTCGCCGGACTTCTCGGCTTCGCCTCGCGGGAGCCGTTCGTCTTCTGTCCTTCGAGCGAAGTGTTCGCCCCGAGCATCGCGCCGCGCGTCGTGCGTGGCGAGCCGGCGGCTGCCGTCTTTCCCCGCACGCGGCCGTACGTGAGAGCTTCGCCCGTCGTGGGGCCGCCGTTGACGCCTTCCGGGCCGCCGCCCGCTCTCCTCGGCATCGAGGCGGCGCACATTCCGCGGGTCGTCCGAAACGATCCCAATCTCGTCCGCGCCCGGCAGTTCGCGCGTCCGTCCACCGCCCTCGCCCTCGGCGCGCGCGCGCCTGTGGCCCACGTCGTGCGACCGCGTCTCGTCACGCGAACGTACGTGCCGCAGCGCGCGGCGCCCCGTCAGGTTCCGGTACGACGCAAGTAGGCGCTCGCCGGCGCGAGGGCCGCCCTCGTCGGCCTCCTCCGCTCACCACGCGCCGACGACGCTGAGCCCCGCGCCGCGGGTCGCGACGTCCGGCACCACCCGCACGCCCCCGGCGGCGGGAGGGGGCGCGGCGCCCGGCGCCCAGGTGAGCCAGGCGGCGGTGCCCAGCGACGCCAGCCCGACGCCGAACGCGACGAGCGAGATCGCCTCGGCCTGCCGGGCCGCGCGCGGATCGCACGGACCGCTGCAGGAGCCCATCGTGACGAGCGCGTCGACGCCGAAGGCCGCGCCGAGCCCGACGCCCACGGCGCCCGCTCCGGCCAGGACCCAGGCGACGTCGCGGCGCGTTCGATGGGAGGGCGGCGGCGGCGCCTTCTCGGGCTCGGGCAACGGGCTCGCCGGCAGCGGCTCCGCGTCGAGCGCCGGCACGTGGACGACCACCGGCGCGCTGGCCGGCCCCGCAGGGACGTTGACCGCGACGACGAATCCCTTGTGCAGCGGCGCGCTCGCGGTGATCGCGTGGTCGCCCGGGTCGACGAACAGCGGCAGCCCGCGCCGCGCGTCGGAGATCGCCTCGCCGTCGATCGCGATCGCGACGGAGCCCTCCTGGGGCGCGACGTCCACGACGAGGCGCTCGAGCCCTGGCTCGAGCTTCTGCGCGTGCTGACGCGCAAAGTCGCGACGGTTGCGCTGCACCGGGTCCGTCGTCGAGGCCGCGGCGTGGGTGAACTCTCGCCACGCGCTGGCGGTCTTTCCCTGCGCCTCGTGGCAGAGCGCGAGGTTGAGCAGCGTGCCGGCCGTCTCGTAGAGGGTCAGGCTCTCGAGGAACGCCGCGCACGCCTCGTCGACGCGCCCCTCGTCGAACGCCGTCGAACCTTGCTGGAAGCGCGCCTCGGCGCGGGCCTGCCGATCGTCGAGCGGTGGCTCGGCGGGCGCTGTCCGGGCGGCGTGCGGCGGCTCCGCGGGCGCCGCCCGAGCGGCGTGCGGCGAGAGGTCGAGCCACGCGACGGCGACAACGAGAGCGACGAGGCGGCCGGGGCGCGCGGTCATCGTCCCGGTCCTAACGCCACGACTTGAGGAACTCGGGACGCGCCGGGGCGGCCGGCTTCGACCCCGCCGGAACGACCCTTCGCGGCGCTGGCGCCAATGGCGGTGGCGCCGAGGCGCTCGTGGCCGCGGACGCCGGAGAGCCGTCCGCGAGCGGATCGACCTCGCCGTTCTGCGCCGCTGGTTCGGGAACGACCGAGCCGCGGCTCTCCGGCTCCCCCGAGGGGGCTCCGGGGCGGGGCGCTACGAGCCCCGGCAAAGCGCTTTCTGCCGGCCGCGCGGCAAGCGTGGCGTCGCCGTGCGAGGCGCGCCTCGCGGACGACGCGAGCGCCGTGATCAGGACGCCCGCGACGGCCACCCCGATCGCCGTTCGCATCCCGAGGGCGCGGCGCCGCGTCGCCGGCTCGTGGCGCGCGGAGACGACCTCCGCCCCCAGCGTCTTGCCGGTCATGAACGTCGACGAGTGGATCCCGCGCCCGATCGCAGGCGTCGAGGAGCGCGGCGGCGGCAGCGATCTCGCGGCGGCCGCGTCGGCGGCTTCGATCAGCGTGAGGTCCGTCAGGGGCAACATCTCCGACAACGGGGCCAGGACCCCCTCGACCCCGCTCAGCAGGTGACCCCAGCGCCCGGAGCCGAGCGGCGCGATCGCGCGCGCGAGCTCGGCAACATCCTGGTACCGGCTGATCAGAGAGCGCTCCAGGCACCGTCCGACGATCTCGCCCCAGGCGCGCGACAGCTCGGGGCGAAGGTCGCGAATGGGCACCGGCGTGCCTTCGAGAACCGCAGAGAAGATCTCGCCCGGCCCGTCGCCGTCGAACGGCACCCGGCCCGACAAAAGCTCGTACAAGACGACGCCGAGCGACCAGATGTCGGCGCGTACGTCGACATTCTTGCTCGACCGCAGCTGCTCGGGCGACATGTAGTAGGGCGTTCCGAGCACCGCCTTGCCGGTCAGCTCCTTCCAGTTCGCGTTCTGCGACGTCTGCTTCGAGATACCGAAGTCGAGCACCTTGAGGACGTTCGACCCGTCATCACGGACCGCGAGAAAGAGGTTCGCGGGCTTGAGGTCCCGGTGGACGATGCCCGCGGCGTGGGCCTGCGCGAGCGCCGCGAGCGCCTGGAGCGCGTAGTCGGCGACGTCCGCGGGCGGAAGGGGGCCCTCGAGGCGCAGGAGCTCGGCCAGATCGCAGCCCTGCAGGTACTCCATCACGAGGAACGGCGCGCCGCAGTCGAGCGCCCCGGCGTCGGTGACCCGAACGACGTGCTCGCTTCGCAACCGCGCGGCAGCCCGCGCTTCGCGCACGAACCGCTCGACATGCTCGTGCCCGTGATGGGCGTCGAAGATGAGAACCTTCAGGGCCACGCGCTGATCGAGGGCGATGTGGTGGGCGGCGTACACGACGCCCATCCCGCCTTCTGCGACGACCCGCTCGATGCAGTACTTACCCGCCACGACGTCGTTTCGGCGCGGGAACCCCGGTCGGGTCTCGGCGGCGTCCGCGCGGGCGGCGGGGTCGCGAACGCGCGACGACAACAGGGGGACAGCGGGCGCGTTCACGGGATCTCGAGATCAGCGAACGGTCGCTGCGCGAATTCCTCGACCCCGCTCGAACGCTTTCCCTCGATTGAGGGGCGCTCGAAGGGGTGACCACCCTACCGCGGGTCACGTTCGTACCCTTCGTGAAGGCGCCTGCTCGAGGTCCGCGCCGCGCCGCTCGAGTCGCCGCGCCGCCGAGCTCGTCCCAGGGCGAAAACGACGCTCCGGTTGCGCATGCTCGGAGCCGTGCATAGGCTTGTTTTCGTCCGGGGGAACGTGGCCGGGCCCGGGGGGCCCAGGCAAGACGCGGTTGTTCCAGGTGACTCGAGGCGTCGGCGGCCCCACGGAGGGCTTCGCCTCGGCGGCGTCGAAAGAGAACGCACTCTGAAGGCGCGGCTCGCGAGAAGCGCGCTTTCAGCGAAGAGCAACAACGAGTGGGGGAGAGAATGAGTGAAGGTTTCCAGCTTCCGGTCGCGGAGCGAGCGCTCATGCGCGAGATGGGGCTCACGGCACAGAACATCGAGCGTCGCAGGAATTTCGTCGGCCTGGACTCGGACGATTCAAAGCGGATCGTACGCATCCAAGAGCTCGTCGAAGGGCACCTCGAGGAGCTGACCTCCGTGTTCTTCGCTTTTCTCGGTGGCATCGACGAGGCCCGGCCGCTGCTCGGCAACCGAGACATCATCGAAAAAGTCCGTCTCCTCAAGAAAGAACATCTTTCGGAGATGGTCCGCGGCGAATACGGGACCGACTACATCGAGCAACGGGTCCGGCTCGCAGTGGTGTACAGCAACGCCGGCCTCGCCTCGCGCGTCTTCCTGGGCGCCTATCATCATATGCTCCGGGCCCTGGGCGTGCTCGTCATGAAGCACTCCGAACACGACCCGATGGCGGGGTTCGAGAGCTACATGTCGCTGAAGAAGGTCGCCTTCCTCGACATCGGCATCATCGTCGACGTGATCGTCTTCGAGCGCGAGCGGGTGATCCGTCAGCAGCAAGAGGCCATTCGAGAGCTCTCGACGCCCGTGCTCCAGATCCGGGAGCGTTTGTTGCTCCTGCCGATCATCGGCGTCATCGACACGCAGCGCGCTCGCCTCATCACCGATAGCCTGCTCAGGTCGATACGCGCGAACCGAGCCAGGGTCGTCGTCGTCGACGTGACCGGCGTCGCGACCATCGACTCGAAGGTCGCGAATCACCTCCTTCAGACCGTCACGGCCGCGCGACTCATGGGGGCCACCGCGATCGTGACGGGGATCTCCTCCGAAGTGGCGCAGTCCCTCGTGGGGCTCGGAATCGACCTCGTCAAGTTCAACACCGTCGGGGATCTGCAGGGCGGCATCGAAGAAGCCGAGCGGCTCATTGGGTATCGTGTGATCCAGACGACGGATAACGGCGCCGCAGAGCACATGAAGGAGGCGTAGCCGGGTGGTTCCCATCCTGAAACACGGGAAATTCCTGATCGCGTCGATCGTGTCGGCGCTCACCGATCAGGATCTCATCCAGCTCAGAGACGAGCTCGCCAACAAGATCGGACAGGTGCGAGCCCACGGGGTGATCATCGACGTGACGGCCGTCGACGTGCTCGATTCGTTCGCCACGCGCACGCTCCGCGACATCGCCCGTACCGTGAAGCTGCGCGGTGCGAAGATCGTCCTCGTCGGCATCCAGCCCGACGTTGCGTTCGCGATGGTGCAGCTGGGCCTCTCGCTCGACGAGGTCGATACCGCGCTGGACCTCGAAGAGGGCTTCTCCCATCTGCGCCGCGGCGAGGAGCGGAGCCGCCATGCCGGCTGAGACGCGCGTTGCGATCGACCGCGAGACGGACATCGTGACCGCTCGACAGAAGGGCCGCGAGCTCGCGGCGGCCTGCGGGTTCGCCAGCACCGACCAGACCTTGATCGCCCTGGCCATCTCCGAGCTGGCTCGAAACATCGTGGTGTACGCGCAGCGCGGCGAGATCATCGTGAAGAGCGAGTTCGGGGAGCGTCGCGGCATCGAGATCGTCGCCCGCGACCAGGGACCAGGCATTCTGAACGTCGCGCTCGCTCTACAGGACGGCTACTCGACGGCGAAGAGCCTGGGCTTGGGTCTGCCCGGTGCGCGGCGCGTGATGGACGAGTTCGAGATCGACTCCGCGCCGGGCCGAGGCACCACGGTGACCGTGCGGAAGTGGGTCCGATGAGCGCTGCGTCGTCGACCGAGATTCCGATTGTCGTGTGGGGATCGGCCGGCGCAGCACTCGACGGACAGGCGGAGTCTGGAGACCTCCACGTGGTCGTCCTGTTTCGCGACGGCGCGCTGGTGGCCCTCGTCGATGGGCTCGGGCACGGGCCGGCGGCCGCCCTGCCGGCGCGGGCGGCGGCGGCTCTGCTGACTGCGCACGCCGCGGAGTCGCCCCTGTCCCTCATCGGGAGATGTCACGAAGGACTGCGCACGACCCGTGGCGCCGTGATGACCGTTGCCTCGCTGAGCGCGACGGACTCCACGCTCACCTGGCTGGGGGTAGGCAACGTGGAAGGGGTCCTTCTTCGAGGCGACGCCAAGGCGCCCTCGAGTGGCATCGCGCTGCGCGGCGGCGTGGTCGGCGATCGGCTCCCGCCGCCGCGCGTCGAAGTGTGCGCGATCGCCCGGGGCGATATGCTGATCTTGACGACCGACGGGATTCACTCCGGCTTCAAGGCCGGCATCGACCTCCGCGAGGAGCCGCAGGCCATCGCAGAGTTCATCCTTGCTCGCTTTCGAAAGGCCTCCGACGACGCCTGCGTCGTGGTCGCTCGCTACGTGGCATGGCCCCGGGTCAGCGTCCCGATCCGTCACGAGTCCGACGTTGCGATGGCGAGAAAGCAGGTTCGCGAGCTGGCCTACCCGGCGGGCTTCCGCGAAGCGGCCGTCGAGGCGCTCGCCACCGCGGTCACGGAGCTCGCTCGCAACATCCTAGTTCATGCCGGAACGGGCGAAATTCGCATCGCTTGCGCCGAGGAGCGGGGGCGCTTCGGGCTCGTCGTGGTCGCGACCGATCGGGGGCCCGGCATCGCTGATCTCGCTCGGGCCCAGCAGGACCACTACTCGACGGGCCAAGGGCTCGGCCTGGGACTGCCGAGCGCGAGGCGCTTCGTCGACGAGTTCGACCTGTCGTCGACCGTCGGGGGCGGCACCACCGTCACGCTGAAGAAGTGGCTTCCTTGACGAAAGCTGCCCGTCCCCTGGAGTTCGCTCGTGACCACCTCGTCGCGGAATACGACGTCGCGCTACGGGCCTTTCTCGGCGGCGGAGGCGAGGCGGCCCTCTGCCGCGCATACGACCTGGGACGCGACGCGGTCGCCGGCGGCGTCGGGGTCGTGGAGATCGTGCTCTTGCACCACGCGGCCCTCGCCCGCGTCTCTCCGTTTCTGCCGAACGAGCGGCACGCGCAGGCCGCGGCGTTCCTCGCCGAAAGCGTCGCGCCCTTCGAGATGACCCACCGCGGCTTCCAGGAAGCGACGGCGAGGCTCGGGCAACTCAACATCACGCTTCAAGCCCGAAACAAGGCGCTCCAGGAGAGCGCTCGATCGCTGCGGGGGGCCAACGACGCGGCGGAGCTGGCGAACCGCGAGCTCGAAGCGTTCAGCTATACGGTCTCACACGACCTTCGCGCGCCGCTGCGCGCCGTGAAGGGCTTCGCCCGGTGGCTCCTCGATACCTACAAGGGCCGGGTCGACGCTCAGGGGCAGGATTGGCTCGGAGAAATTCTGGCCAACGCCGACCGGATGGGAGACCTCATCGACGGCCTCCTGTCGCTGGCCCGCATCACGCAAGATGACCTCAAGCCCGAGCGCGTCGACCTCTCGGCGCTGGTCCGCGAAGTCGCGGGTCGCCTCGTGGCGGCGGCGCCGCGTCGCCGGGTGAAACTCGGCGTGGTCGACCACCTGTACGCTCAGGTGGATCCTCGCCTCGCGCGCTCTCTCTTCGAGAACCTCCTCGGCAACGCCTGGAAGTTCACGAGCAAGGTGTCTGCCGCGCTCGTCGAGTTTGGCCAGACGGAAAAGGACGGCGTCCAGACCTTCTTCGTTCGCGACAACGGCGCCGGGATCGACATGGCATTCGCGGGAAAGCTGTTCCGCCCCTTCCAGAGGCTGCACACGGTCGAGGAATTCCCGGGAACCGGGATCGGCCTGGCCACGGTGCAGCGAATCGTCGTACGGCATGGCGGTCGGATATGGGCAGAGGGGGCGGTCGATCGGGGGATCACGATCTTCTTCACGCTCTCGCCGCCCGAACTGGCCCGGGTGGTACCGCCCGCACCGCTCGGCATTTCGTAGCGGCGATCGGGGCCGGGCTGGGCCACCGTGTGTCAGGTCCGGCTCCAAATGTCGCGGCGCCGGGCCGTCTCCCGGGTCGGACGTCACCGATCACCGAGGCCGGCCCCCCCGCGGGTTGCGGCCTGCGCGCGAGCCTGGCGCGATAGGGTACGCTCCTTGCGACGAGCGAAGAGCGTGCGAAGGTCCGGCGGCTCCCTAGTTGCGGTGGTGCTCTGTCTGGCGCGCCCGGCGGCTGCGGACCGAGACCCCTCGCAAGGAAGGCTCTCCATAGCGTGGGACGCCCCCGCGAGCTGTCCCGACGTCGCACGGGTGCGGGCCGCCGTCGCGTCGATGCTCGAGGGCTCCGCTCCCGAGAGCAGCCTCTCGCAGCTTGCGGCCCGCGGGGCGGTGACGGAGACCGAGGGGCGCTTCCAGCTCCGGCTCCAGCTCGATTCGAAGGGGGCCTCCGAGACGAAGACAATGGACGCGAACGCCTGCGAAACGCTGGCGGACGCCTTCGCCCTCGTCGTCGCGTTCACGTTCGACCCGAGCGTCGGTCGACATGCCGCGCCGGCCGTCGCCACGGCTGCACCCGGAGGGGTCACGTCGGTCGCCGGGCGCCGAGAGCTCTCGACGCCAGCGCCGGACGTCTCTCCCGAGCGGTCTCCCACGCGGCTGCTCGCCGGGCCGCTCATCGCGCTCGGGGCCGGGGCACTGCCATTTCCCGCGTACGGCGTGGGGGCCCGCGCCGCCGCCGAGCGAGGCCCGCGATGGGAACTCGCGGGAATGTTCTGGCCCACGCAGCCGGCGTCCGTCGTTACAGGCGCGTCGCACACGGTCGGGGCCGACGTCTGGCTCGCCAGCGTCCAGCCTTCGGCGTGTGTCTCCTTCGCGCGCCGAGCCGTGGCGTCGTGTGTCGGCGGTGAGCTCGGCGCCATGCAGGCCAGCGGCACGGGCGTCCCCGTGTCGGGCAGCGGAACGTCGTGGTGGCTCGCGCTGACCGCGGGCGTCTCGCTTCGTGCGCCCGTCGCCCCCGGCGTCGATCTCCGGTTCCGGCTCGACGTCGGCGTGCCGCTTTTACGCCCGAGCTTCGTGCTCGAAAACGTCGGGCCCGCGGGCTCTGTTCAGGCGTTCCGGCCCGCCCCCGTCGTCGGCGTGTTGAGCTTCGAGCCCGAATTTCAATTTTTCTCCACGGATCGAGGGGAGTCGCGACATGACTCCCATTGAGACGCCGATGGCCTCTTACCCCCTCGGCGTGGAAACCCGCTCCGACGCCCACTCCGACCCCCACTCCGACCCCCGATCGCCTCCGGTGATCGCCGCGCAAGCGCGGGTCGATGCGGGTCCCCAGCCGCTCACGTTCGACTCCGTGTACCACTCGTACGCACCGTTCGTCTGGCGCAACGCCCGCCGACTCGGGGTTTCTCATGGCGCGGTCGAGGACGTCATGCAGGAGGTCTTTCTCGTCGTTTACCGCCGGCTCCCCGACTTCGAAGAGCGCACGCCGCTCACGCCGCTCACGCCGCTCACGCCGCTCACGTCAATGCGCGCCTGGCTCTCGGCGATCCTCATCCGGGTCGTTCGAGCGCACCGGCGCCAGGCGCGTCGCAAAGACGGAGCCGGCGAGAACGTGCCGCCCTCGCCCGAGCCCGACACCCTGATCGACAGACGCTCGCCGAGCCCCCTCGAGGCCGCCGAACGCGACGAGGCGGTCCAGGAGCTCTACGCGATCCTGTCTCGTATGAACGAAGAGCGCCGCGAGGTCCTCGTTCTCTCCGAGCTCGAAGAGCTCTCGGCGCCCGAGATCGCGCAGGCCCTGCAGGTCAACGTCAACACGGTCTCCTGGCGCCTTCGGACGGCGAGGCACGAGTTCGAGCGCATGGTGCTGAAGCGCCGAGCGGTCGAAGCGAGGAGTGCGCGATGAGCGAGCTTCATCCCGGCGCGCGAGCCTTGATCGACGCGGCCAAGCGAGGCGAGGCCTCGCTCCCTTCGGACGCCCGGGCGCGAGTCCATCGTTCGGTTCTACGGCGCGCGGTCGCCGTCGGGGCCGCGGTGGCCACGACCAGCACCGCGAGCGCGGTGTCCAAGGCGGCCGCGCTCGTGGCCACGCTGTCGAGCCCCTTCGCGATTCCGGGCGTGGTGAGCGTCGTCGCGGGCGTCGCGTTCCTCGTACTGAGAGCGGGATCGGTGCCCCAGGGCCCGCCGCGCCCGGACCCTGCGACGCCGACGCACTCCATCGCGCACGTCGTTCGGAGCGCTCCGAGCCCGATCCCACCGACCGACGCGACGCCCGTTCCACCGGCGCCCGCGCAAGAGCCGGCTCCAGCCGCGCTCGCGCCTCCGTTGTCGGGGGCGACGCCGCCGTCGAAGCCGGTCGTGTTCGCCGCGAGGCTTCCGCCGAACCTCGCCGCGCAAAGCCGTACCGTGGCGGCCGCCGCGGTGCTTTCCGCCGGGCCGGCCGCGGTGGCGATCGAACCGCCCGCCACGAGCCTCGCCGACGAGCCCCTGCACTCTGCTCCCGCCGCGACCACTCTCGCACCGGGACTCCGAACGGCGCCGGCGGCAGCCGACCTGGCCGGGGATCTCGATCGGTTGCGACAGGTGCACGCGGCTCTCCGTGGCGGACGCTCCGAAGCGGCGCTGTCCTTGCTCGATCGCGAGGGCAAGGGGCTCGAAGCAGGGCCGCTGGCCGAAGAGGCGCAAGGGGCGCGCATCTCCGCGCTCTGCCAGCTCGGTCGCCTCGCCGACGCGCGCGCCGCGACCGCCCGCTTCGTCGCCACGTGGCCCGCGTCGCCGCTGGCGCTCCGATTGCGCGGCGGGTGCGAAGCGCTCGGCGCCAATTCGAAACCCGAAGGCGATTGATCCACGGCCGCGCGATCGGATCGACATTCCATCAGCAGTCGTCCCTAGCTTCAGGAGAGGTCACCATGAAATCGCTTCAACTGCGTTCCCGTGTCGCGTGGGCCGTGCCGGTCGTCCTGGTCTTTCCGCTCCTGATGGGCGCCGACGGCAATGGCTGCGCGCTCGGAGGCCCCATCTTCGTCGGATCGGGCGAGGATGGAGGCGTGCAGGCGGACGGAGGCGTAGGCGTCGATGCGGGTTCCGCGTGTACCCCGGCGTCCTGCGCGGGCCTGGCTGTCCCGGCCCTCGCGATGCTGTGCCCCGACGGAACGACGTTGACCGCCAGCGTCTGCGAAGAGCAGTCGAACGGGCGATGCGACTGGGGGTTCCCGGCCTGCCCGACCGACGCGTGCGTCGCGCTGCCTTGCGTACCCTGCCCCTTCGGCTCGGTGGGGACCGGTACGGACGTGAACGGGTGCGCGACGTGCCCGATCTGCGCGCCCGCCCCCGACGGCGGTTCGACGGTGGACGCCTGCCCGCCGAAGGCCCCGATCTGCAACCTCCCCAACTGCATGTACGGGGTGATCCCGCAGACGGACGCCAACGGATGCGAGATCTGTTCTGTGTGCGCGCCGCCTCCCGACGCGGGAACCTGCCAGTGCGGCGCGCCGCCTCCCGTGGCCGCCTGTCCGGGCGGCGGGTCACCGCCCATCGTTTGCGAGCCGGTCTCCACGGGCTCGTGCGCCTGGCTCGTGGGCTCGTGCCGGACTCCGACCGACGGCGGCGGCACCGGATGCGCGAGCGACGCGGACTGCCCGGGCGGCAAGGTGTGCGGGTTCCTCGAGAGCAACGCGTGCGGCGCGGCGGGCTCCTGCTTCACGGCGCCGATGATCGTCTGCAACGCGTACAGCCCCGGGTGCGCCTGCGACGGGTCCGAGGTCGATGTCATCTGCAACGGCCTGCCGTCGGGGTACGCCCGGAAGCCGCTGAAGCACGCGGGGGCGTGCGCCGACGGCGGCTGAGAGGTCGTCGTCTTAGGAAGATCAAAGACTCCCGGGAGACCGATTTACGAATATCGGTGGCCAGAGAGAGAGCGCGTCTTGCCGCCTAATTCCGCAAGGGACTTGGAGGGATCGAGCGCGTAGAAAGCCCGATGGCGCGGTGTATAGCGCAAGCGGGGTCGGGGGCAAGGTCAGCTTGGCATCGAGCGTGGGCCTGGGCGAGTTCGCGTTCGAGGAGGGCCGCGACGCCGTCGTCACCGAGCGCGCGGAGACAGGCGAGACGGAACTGGCCGAGCACACCGGCCGCGATGTCGCTGGTCGCGGTGCAGCCGTGACGGCGGAACAGCAGACGACCACGAGCAGGCACCTGACAAGCCGGCGCTCGCCATGGCCGTCGACAAGGACGGCTTCAACCTGCATGCGGGCGTGCGCGTCGAGGCTGGCGATGACCTGGGGCGCGAACGGCTCGCGAGATACGGCTGCCGTCCACCGCTGTCGCTCGAACGGGCGTCACGAATCACCACACCGACGCGTGTGGTCCCCACCGATACGCTGAAGCGGGCGCTCACCGACGGGCGCAGCGGGCTGCGCATCCGCATCGTGTTCTCGCCCCGGGCGACCCCGCTCACGCCCGACGCCAGAGCGGTGACGGCGCCGGCGTCACGGCGTGGAGCGAATTTCGGTATTCGGCCTATGTCTGGACTCTGCCGCCCGGCGGCTAGTTGGCGGCCTCTTTCCCCGCCGGGGTCACCCCGACTGCCCCCACCCAAGTCAGACCCAACCGATCAGATCCTCTGTGTCGAGGGACTGCCGAGGGACCTAGGTCGGACGCTCGTCGGGCTGGCGGCGAAGGAGGGCCAGGCAGAGGTCCTCGAGATCGGAGGGAATCGCGCGTGCCCACGTGCTCGGCGGGAGGGCGGCGTGGGGGCACTTCGCGCGTCTAGCACTCTAGCCACGCGCCGCCGCGGCTCAGCCTTGTCTCCACTCCGTCGTGGTACCTTCGCGGGCGCCGGATCCTCGTGGATGATGCCTGTCGCCCAGCAAGCCTCTGCTGCCGCCGTCCTGCAGGTCTTCCTCAGCTCGACCGGCAGGGACTACGAGGCGTATCGGCGCGAGGTGCAAGACGCCCTCCTTCGCAAGGCCCAGGCCGCCTGTTTTCTGAGCGAGGACTGGATTTCCGGTTACGCGGCGACGGTCGCGGAGTGCCGGAAGCGCCTCGTCCACTCGAACGGCTTCGTGCTCCTGCTCGGCCACTGGTACGGGTCGGTCCCGCCGGAAGGAACGCAATCGATCACCCACCTCGAGTTCACGTGGGCGCTCGAGAAATGGAAGGCCGAGGGCAAGCCGCGGCTGGCCGTGATGATGCCGAAGCAAAACAGCGAGGCCGACCGCGTCCTTCGCGCCGCGGCCGCCGCCATCCTGTCTTCGGACCGGGTCGACGAGGCGCGACACGCCGCCGTGCTCGAGGCCTTCCACCGCGAGGTGACCGGCTCGTGGCGCACGGTCACTCCGTTCGAGGACGTGCACGAGCTTCGAGAGAACGTCATCGTCACATGCCTCCTGTGGGGTCCGGACAACCCCCTGGCAGCCGCGCAGGGGCGCGACTTGCCGGCAGGCCTCGCGCCGCTCCCGCTGCAGGTCACCGACGAACAGCTCGGCAGCCTTGGGCGACGCCTCCAGCTCGACGCCGTCGACAACGCGCTCGCGAACCTCGCGGCGCAGCCCGACGCGCCGGCTGCCGCATTTCTCGTGTGGGGAAACGAAGACGGTGGGCAAGGCGCCTTCGTGCGGCGGCTCGCCGTCACCAGCCTGCGGAAGTACCGGCAAACGAACCGAGGCGGCGCGTTGCCCTTCGGAACGAACGACGTGACCAAGCTGGTCGAGTGGGTCGCGGGGGCGCTGGGCCTTCCGAACGCGAGCGCCCGGACGCCCGAGGCGCTCGCCGAGTCCGTCGCGCAGGTCCTCGCCCGGCAGCCGCTCGGTTTCAGCCTCGGACGTGCGGCGGCGTTCGTCGGCGGGGTCAAGGCGTTCCACGATGCCTTCTGGGCGCCCTTCTACCTCCGCCTGTCTGCGTTGCATTCCGGCAAGCCTTTCAAGCACCGGCTCATCGCGGTGGTCGTCGACAACTCGGGCGAGCCGAGCTGGCGGTCGGTCACTCGCGCCGCCGATAGCGAGGAGCCGGCGTCTTCGAAGCTTCTCGAGCTTCCGGAGCTCGGCGCCCTCGAGCGCCGTGACGTCGTGTCGTGGCTGCGGGATCTCGGCATCGCGGAGGGCGATCGCGCCGGGATCGCGGACCGGGCGCTGAGGGGCGATCGCGGCGGCGCCGATCCCGCGCCGATTCGCGTGGCCGCGCGGCTGAAGAGCGAGACCTTGTGGCCGGAGGAGGAGCCGAATGACTGAACCCAGGTACACCGGGCGGGCGACGAACTTCTACGTCGCGTCCGCGGCGACGTCCGAGATCGTCAACATCGCCGTCGATCTCCGACGGCCCCTTCTCGTCGAGGGCGAGCCCGGTTGCGGGAAGACGCAGCTCGCGTACTCGATCGCCGCGGAGAAGGGCCTCGGCGATATCGTCAAGATCGCGGTCAAGAGCACCTCACGGGCGCAGGACCTGCTTTACCGCTTCAATGGCCTGCGCCGCCTGCAAGAGGCGCAGGACCGCCGGAACGAGCAGGCACGCCTCGTGTACCCCTACCTGTCGCTCGGTTCGCTGGGCAGCGTCATCCAGGCCCGTCAGCGAAAGGTCGTCCTCATCGACGAGATCGACAAGGCGGACATCGACTTTCCGAACGACCTCCTCGACGTCCTCGATTCGTTCGAGTTTCAGATCGATGATCTGCCCCCCGAGGAAGAAGACGCTTGCCGGGCCAAGCGGGGATTCGGTCGAACGGTGTCCGGCGACCGCCAGCTCCCACCGATCATCGTCATCACGAGCAACCGAGAGAAGCGTCTCCCCGAGCCCTTCTTGCGTCGATGCCTCTACCTCCGGATCAAGTTCCCCGAGACGGTCGACGAGCTCCGCGAGATCGTCAAGCGTAACGCCCAGGGCCCGCTCGCCGAGCTCGCGGACGACGTCCTCAACGCCACGGTCGTCTCCTTCCTTCGCGTGCGTCAGCTGGCCGTCGGCGGGACGCAGAAGCCCCCAACGACGAGCGAGCTGATCGACTGGGCGCAGATCCTCCACTGGCGAGGAGTGACGCCGGAGAGCCTCGAAAAGGATCCGTACCGACCGCCGTACTGGACGACGCTGTTCAAGACGATGGGCGACCTCGATGCCTACGATGCGCTCGCTCAGGCCAAGAAGCAGCGGGGATGACGGAAGCCCGGACCGCTGACGGGGTCGAGCTCCCGCTCGAAGGGCTCTACCTGCACCTCGTTCGAAGCGGATTTCCGCTCTCGACGCGCGACCTCACGGACGCACTGGCTGCCCTCCGGGCAGGATACGGTGCGCACCGGCGCGCCGACCTTCATCGCCTCTGCGAGACGCTGTGGGCGCGTACGGAAGACGAGGTGGCCCGGCTCGACCGACTGTTCCGGCAATTCCCGTGGCCCTCGGCCGAGCAGCTCGTCGAGGCCACCGGCGCCGGGGCGACGGACGAGAAGAGCGGTCCGGTCGCGTCGGGTGAGACCAGGAGCCCGGACCCGCCAGCGAAGGAAGCGCAAAGCCTGGCGGGCCCCATGATCGAGTTTGCGGCGCCCGAGCAGTCGGGCATCGGTCTGGTCCGAGCGCGGGTTCCCGTCTTGCCGTCGACTCCGTATGTCACGACTCCGCGAACGCTCGTCCCCCTCAGGAGCCTCATCATCGCGCTCCGGCGGTTTCGCCTGACCAAGCGATCGGGGGCCCGGGTGGAGCTCGATCTCCGCGCCACGATCGACGAGCAGAGTCGCCAGGGAACGCTCGTCGAGCCCGTGCTCATCCCTGCCCGGCGAAACCAGGCGCGGCTGGTCGTGCTCGTCGATGCCAGCTCGAGCATGGTCGCCTGGCGGTCGTTGAACCGCCTCTTCGGCGAGGCGCTCGAGAGCAGTCAGCTGGCACGCGCGCCGCTCTACTTCTTCGACAACGTCCCGGACGACGATCTCTACGAGAGCGACACGCTCACGAGGCCCACGACCCTCGACGAAGCGCTGGCGCGTCACTCGAGGTGCGCCCTGCTCGTCGTCAGCGACGCCGGGGCCACGCGGGGGAATCGCGTCCGGGAGCGCGTCGAACGGACGCGTGACTTCATCGCCCGCGTGGCCGGCGCGTGGCAACCGATCGCCTGGGTCAACCCGATGCCTCCGGGACGGTGGCGGGGCACCAGCGCCGCGGAGGTGGCGAAACTGGCGAGCGTCGGGATGTTCGGCCTCACCGACGACGGGCTGACGCGCGCGATCGATTGGCTGCGCGGCAAGCAGAGCGTGTGAGGCGCGCGCCATGACGACGACGCCGACCATGAGCCCCCTCGAGGCCTACCGGCACGTGATGACGTTCGCGAGCCGCCGCGGCGAAGCCGCCTTGCGCCTCGCGCTGCACGCCGCCGTGCCCCAGGTGCTGCGGCCCGAGCTCCTTCACCTCCTGAGGCTCAACTTCGTGCCCGAATCGGCGGGCGACGCCGCCGTCGAAGCCGACGTGCTCTTCGCGTCGTTCTGCGAAGACCTCGGCAACGGCTACTTTCGCTTCGACGAGAAGGCCCGTCTGAGCCTCCTCGCGCACCTCGACTCGACGTACGGCGATCGCTTGCCGCGGTCACGCGCCGTCGCGGCCTTCTTGCTGCGCCACTTTGCTGATTACGATCGCACCGTGAAGGCCGACGGCGACTCGATCTACGGCGGCTACATCGAGCTCGAGCGCTGGAGCGCGCTCGCCTTCTTCGACCCTGACGTCGCGGCGGAGCAGCTCGCCGAAGCGGTGCGCCGGTCGGCGGAGCCCGGCCCGATCGCGGCGCGAATCCGGGTCGCGGGCCTGGCGTCCACGCTGGCCACTCCCCTCGCGCGGCACCAGAAGCTCCTGGCCTATGCCGCGGGGATCGAGGCGCTGCAGGCCGGAGCGGCGCGCTTGGCGCACGAGACGCTCGAGAGTCTCGGCGACGCCGAGCTCACGGTCGGCGGCGTGACCCTTCCGTCAGCGCGGGTGGTGTTGCGGAGCCGAGCGATGGCGCCGGAGACGTCGCCGAGGAATCCGGACGCGCCGGCAACGGAGTCCCGTCGTGCGGACGACGAGGCGCGCAAGCCCCAGATCTTCATAAGCTACCATCACCTTAACCGACGCTGGGCTGATTGGTTCAAGACCGCTATTCAGCACAGTTCGCCGAACGGCATTCAGGTGGGGGTATGGGTCGACGGTGGCATCCTGCCAGGAGTAGTTTGGACAGAATTTGTTATTGCGCGCCTGATCGAGGAGGCGGATGCCGCAATGGTCCTCTTGACCGCGGACTACTTGACATCCGAGCATTGCATGCACGAGCTGAGCGCGATCCTGGAGCGGGTAGATCGCGGAGAGATGGAATTGTCTTGGGTACTGCTATCGGCGTGCGATTGGGTCAACACGCCCGTTGCTAGATATGCGGCGGCAAACCGCAATGCTTCGCTGCCACTCGACAAGTTGCCGGAATCCGAGCAACGCACCGCGGTCGCTTCCATCGCAGATGACCTCGTTCGAAGGGTTCTTCGGCGCCAGACCGCTGCCAAGACAGGCCATCACGGGACGATCTATCTGTCTGCCCCGACGACCGCCGAAGCCGCCCGACTGGAGGTTGCGATAGAATCGCAGGGCTTTCGCCTGCTTCGCGCTCCTCACGATGAAGCGGCGCACGCAGCGGGAAGCGGGCTCGTCGAGCGCCTCGGCGAGCTCCATGAAGAGGTCTCCCCCAGGGTGGAGCGCATGGCCGAATGGCTGACAAAGGCGCTGGCGTTTCTGTGTGTCGTCGACCAAGAGGGGGGCGCGGGCGTAGACAGTCCCGCCCGCGCTCGTCCTCTTCAAGAAAGCGAATACGTCGCTGCGCGGACGGCAGGAATCCCGATCTACGTATTCATGCCAACCTCGGAGCGAGGCGAACGACAAGGAGGCGGTGTAGGCGAACCGACGGGAATCAAGGAGCTGACCGACAGGATCGCTTGGCAACTGGATGCGCTCGCTGCGAGGCCCACCGACGGATCGGAGCCGGATACGTTTCGGGCGCGCCTGGTGCGACGGCACGAGGTGTTCTATTTCGGGTCCGAAAGAGAGCTCGACACTCTCGTGGCCCAGGTGCTCGGGTACCTGAAACGATCGCCGAAGGAGGCCGCGCCGAAGAAGGACGAACCCTCCGTGCGCGCGACCCAGCCGGGAGGTTCCTTCGTCTTCGTGGGGCACACGATCGATCGCGGGGATTGGGGCCCCCGCTTTCCGCCGTCGGTCGAGGAGGCGGCGCGCGAGGCGATCCGGGCCGCCGTGATCGACGAGCGAAAGAAGCTCGGCGCGGATGTCGTTGGCTTCGCCAGCGGGAGCGACGGCGGCGACATCTTGTTCCACGAGGTGTGCATGGCCCACAAGATTCCGGCGCATCTCTACCTGCCGGTACCGGTGGACGAGTTCATCTCGACGTACGTCGCGCCCGCCGGCGTCCACTGGGTCGATCGGTTCCGCAGGGTCCTGACCTATGTGAGCGCGGTGCGGATTTCGAGCGAGTCGGGCCCGGCGACTTCGGTCGCGTCCAGCGAAGACGACGCTTGGCAGACCAACGCATGGGCCATGCTGAAGGACGCCGGCCGCGATGGCACGCGTCACGTCACCGTCATCGCTCTTTGGGACGGAAAGCCGACCGAATCTCCGGGGGGGCCCACCGCCATGCTGGCGCGCGCGAACACGCTGAAGATCGCGACCCGGGTCGTCCCTATCCCGGTCCTCATCCCGAGCTGAGCGGGCGGGCGCGGCGTAGCCGACCTTCCCGAGACTCTCTCACGCCCCGACCCCGAGTCGCTTCGCCAGCCACGCCACCGTCTCCTCCACGAACCTCGCCCGGTTCCGGGGCTGCGCGATCTCGTGGCCTTCGCCGGGGAACAGCAGGTACTCGACCGGAACGCCCCTGGCCCGCGCGGCGGCGACGACCTGTTCGGCCTCTTCGACCGGGACGTTCGTGTCGTTCTCGCCGTGGACGACGAGGACGGGCGCGCGTAGCGCGTCGAAGCGATGGATCGGCGAGAGCGCGCGCAGGAGCTCGGCGTCGCGGACGGGGTGGCCATATTTCGGATAGGCGGCGCGCGCGATCCACGGCTCGGTATGGGCGTAGAACGTGTGAAAGTCCGCCATTCCGCAGATGTCGACGCCCGCCGCGAAGAGCTCGGGGTGAAAGACGAGGGCGGCGAGCGTCAGGTACCCTCCGTACGATCGGCCAGCGCAGGCGATCCGGCCGGGCGCGGCGAACGCCCGCGTCGACGAGGTGCCGCACGCAGGCCGTCACGTCGCGGATCGCGTCCCAGCGCTTGGCGAGGTTGTCGGCATTCACGAACGAGTGCCCGTACCCCGACGAGCCGCGCACGTTGGGCGCGAAGACGGCGATGCCCCGGGCGACGAGGGCCTGGAAGAGGGGACTGTAGCCGGGACGCTCCTGCGATTCGGGGCCGCCATGGAAGAAGACGACGGCCGGCCCCGGAGCGGGGGACGCCGCCGGGCGATAGAGCCAGCCCGAGAGCTCGAGGCCGTCGTCGGCGCGGAGGCGCTGGAGCGAGGGGCGCGCGCCCGGCGCGACCCAGCCTGGCCGCTGCCCCGTGACGCGGGACCACTGGCCCGACGCGCCGTCGAACCGCCAGACGGCCCGGGGCGCCGTCGGTCCCTCGAGCGTCATCGCCAGGCAGCGACCGTCGTGGGAGAAGCTGCAGTCGCGGGCCACCGGCTCGGGGAGGGGGAGCTCGACCCGCTCGCGCGTCTCGAGGTCAATGCGCTCGCAGACGCTCTCGCCGGCGACGTTCCAGAGGAGAATGGCCTCGCGGCCGCTAGCCGTCAGCGCGATGTGATCGAGATCCGCATCGGCGCGCTCGGCGAGCACGACCGCGCTCTGCGGCTCGCCGCGGGTCGCGAGACGCACGGCAAAGAAGGCGTGCAGCTCGCGGCCCACGTCGCTGCGGACGTAGGCGACGCGGCGATCCGGCGAGAGCCGCCCGAGATCGGTCGAGCCGGGGCCGCCGCTCGGCACGAGGAGCTGCTCGTCGCCGGTGGTGCGATCGATCGCCCAGACGGTTCGCCGGCCGCGCGGGCCCCGTCGCACCAGGGCGAGCTCGGCGGATCGGTCGAGATCGAGCACGACCGGCTGCCCGCCGCGCGCGACGATCGCGACGTGCTTCGTCGCCACGTCTTCGAGCTGGGCCATGCCGTAAAGGGGCGCCGCGAGAGGTCCGAGATGTCCGCGGCGGCTGCCCCGCCGCGCTGACGGGCGCCAGACGGCGTGCGGCGGGGCCGGTGCGCCTTGAAATTGCTCAATTAGGTCGGCCGCTTGTCACATACCGAGGGGCTCGTGACAGCTTGGGGCCTCGGCAATGCGCTTGGTCCGCCGGATCGGCTACGGCTTCCTGCCCGCCGGCATCCGGTCGGCCGATCACTGGCACCTGCCGTGCTCGCAATCGTTGCTGCAGCAGTCCGCGCCTGCAGCGCAGTGATCGCCTGCCCTGCCGGCGCCGCCCCCCGGCGCACAGCATCCGTTGCCATTCACCAGGTCGCAAACGTTGCTGCAACAGTCGGCGTTCGCTGAGCAGTCGTCGTACAGGGCAAAGCAGGCGTTGCCTCCCGGGCCGTCGTCCCCGTTCCCGCCGTTACTTCCGCCGTCGTCCCCGCATCAGCGGCCGAGGCCGAGCCGTCGTCGCCCCCTGTGCGGCTGCTCGTACCGGCGTCGTCGCCCGATCCATTGCCGCCGCTGCTACCGCCACCGATGCCGTTGTCCCCACCACTGCTCGCGCCGCCTCCGCTGCTTCCGGAGAGGCCGGCGTCCTTCGCGCCATGGCTCGACGAGTCGCCCCCATCGACAGCGCCCGAGACCGGTTGAAGCCGGTCGACGTTGAACCGCCGCACGCGGCGGCCAGGACCAGAAGCGCAACGCAAAGGTTGGATCTTGCACAGAAGACATCCTGTTCTTGGGGGGTCGGTGTCGGCGCGCGACAGAGAGTCGTCATTCATGTTCGCCGCCGGCAGGACAAACCTTTGCCGCCATCTTCCGGGTCAGCGCACGGATGACGGGCGAGAGTCTTCAAGTCTTGGGAGCGGCAGCGATCCAGGGCACGAGCCGCGCGCGCGCGGGGGGGGGCCCGATGGCGTTGCCGACCGCCGAGCCGCCTCACCCGGCGTCACCCGTTTGAGCCCCTTTGCGCGCACCGCGAACGCCGCTAACGTCTGGGGGCGATGCGAACTCACGAGCACTTCTGGGTCGCGCTGACGAGCGCCGTCCTGAGCCTCGTGCCCGCTTGCAAGGGCGGCTCGGAGTCGTCGACAGGAGGGCCCGCGGCGAGCGTCGCGGCGCAGGCGAAGCCGGCAGCAGCGTCCGGGGGCTCTCTGCGTTGCGGCGACTTTTTCTCCAAGACCGAGGTCACCGCCCTCGGTCTCGACGCCTCTCTTTACGACGAGGGCGAGACGCAGACCAACCCGGGCCTCGGCGTATCGTGCAACCTCGGCGCGGTCTCCGTCGTGATCTTTCACGGCAAGGAGTACGACTCAATCCGCGAGGGCGCCGAAGACGCCGTCAAGAAGGGCAGAACCCAGCACCGCGAGGGAGCCGCCGTGGGCAGCGCGACCCACTGGATCGGGGTGGGTCCGTACAGCACGATGGGCTTCCTCGCGTCGAGCAAGGCGTTCGCGGCGAGCGTCACCGGCAAGGACGCCGCGTCGATCGAGAAAGTCGCGCGGGCCCTCGACGCCAAGATGGAATAGCGCGCCGCCTCGGTGCACGAGCGCGGGGCCGCCGCGCCGCGTAGTTCTGCTGCAGGTGGGCAGGTGGAGCCAGAACTGGACGGTGGTACCGAATGCCGCGGACAGCCTGAGGACGGTGTCCGCCGTGACGCTGCGTTCACCAGAGACGATCTGGCTGATGCGATTCGACGGAACGCCTAGCTAGTTCTCGTCCCAAAAGGCCGCATTTCACAGAGTTGGGCGTCCGCGGCGACCCG
>ODAK010000397.1_pt1 | contig 49940 bp, 35 predicted proteins | sample 1539591 | NCBI WGS metagenome assembly ODAK01 (sample SAMEA3539303, study PRJEB22396) | soil metagenome | biome: tundra; feature: field; material: soil | place: USA | collected 2010-05 | depth 0.15 m
GCCGGTCAATCAAATCGTCACGCCCGCCGGCACCTTGATTGAACTGCCGGGCATGAGACCGCAGGCGCTGGCGTTGAGTCCCGATGGCCGGCGGCTCGTCACCGCCGGGCTGACGCACGAACTGGTGGTGCTGGACCCGGCGACCGGAAATATTTTGCAGCGCGTGGCGTTCCCCTCCGATCAGGCGCGGGAGCAAGCGGCGGTTTCAGCGGAAATTCTTTCGCCGGACGGCAAGGCGCAGTTGAGCTTCACCGGCCTGGCGTTTTCACCCGATGGTTCGCGGATTTATTTGTCCAATGTCAACGGCGACATCAAGGTGTTTGGCGTCGGCCGGGACAAAAAAATTTCCCCGCTCGTCTCCTTTCCCCTGCCGCCGGCTGACGCGCCGCTGCGACCGGAGGAAATCCCCGCCGGCCTCGCGGTTTCGGCGGACGGCAAAAAAATTTACGTCGCGCTCAACCTTTCCAATCGGCTCATCGAACTGGACGCGACGACGGGCAAAATTTTGCGGTTGTGGGAGGTCGGCGTCGCGCCGTTCGACGTGGTGCTCGCCGGGCACAAAGCTTACGTCAGCAACTGGGGCGGACGCCGGCCGGATGCGGGCAGCGTCACCGCCACAGCCGGACAGGGCATGTTGGTGCGGGTGGATGCGCGGAGCATCGCCAGCGAAGGCTCGGTGACGGTGATTGACCTCGCGCAACCCGCCATTGCCTCGCTGCAAAAGCAAATCGTTATCGGCCCGCACGCGTGCGCGCTGGCGCTTTCGCCGAACGGGCGCTGGCTGGTCGCGGCCAGCGCGGCCAGCGATTTGTTGAGCGTGATTGACACGCACAGCGACGAGGTGGTGGAGACTTTCAGTGCCCGGCAGAATCCGGGTGATTTGTTCGGGGCGCAGCCGAACGCACTGACCTTCGACCAGTCGGGCAAAAAATTGTTCGTCTGCAATGGCACGCAGAACGCCGTGGCCGTTTTCCAATTTCAGCCGCGCGCGACCAAATTGCTGGGACTGATTCCCGTCGGCTGGTTTCCCGGCGCGATTGCATTTGACGCGAAGCGCAGCCAGCTTTGCGTGGCCAATATCAAGGACATCGCCGCGAAAACGCAAAAAGGCAAACAGGGCGCGACCGGCTTCGGCTTCAACACGCATCAATACTGCGGCACGCTCTCGCTGGTGCCGGTCCCCGCGAAAACCGAGCTGGCAGCGTTCACGCAAAAGGCGCTGGCGAATTTGCGTTATCCGCTGCTCATCCAAGCCAAGCTGCCCGCCCGCGCCGGACAGTCTGCGCGGCCCGTGCCGGAACGCGTCGGCGAGCCGAGCGTGTTCAAGCACGTCATCTACATCATCAAAGAAAATCGCAGTTACGATCAGGTGCTCGGCGACATCACAGAAGGCAATGGCGCTGCGGATTTGTGCATCTTCGGCGAACGCGTGACGCCGAATGAGCATAAGATCGTTCAGGAATTTACGCTGCTCGACAACACTTACTGCTCCGGCATTTTGAGCGCGGACGGACACAACTGGACCGACACCGCCATCGCCACGGAATATGTCGAACGCTCCTTCGCCAGTTGGCCGCGCAGTTATCCGAGCGGCGGCGGCAAGAACGACAAGGACGCCCTCGCGTATTCCTCCGCCGGGTTTATCTGGGACGATGCGCTGGCCCACGGCAAAACCTTTCGCGACTTCGGCGAATTCTGCACCAACTTCCGGTTGTGGAAAAATTCATCGCGCAAAGGCGAACCGACTTGGACCGACTGCTACCAGGATTTCCTCAACCACACGCAACTAACCGCCAATCGCAGCGAAGCGGATGTCGAAGCGATCCGGCCTTACATCGTGACGAACGCGCCAGGGTGGGATTTGAACGTGCCGGACCAGGTGCGCGCCGCGCGCTTCATCGAACATCTGAAAGCCGACGAAGCCAGCGGCACCATGCCGGACTTCACGATGCTCTGGTTGAACTGTGACCATACGAGCGGGACCAAGGCCGGCCTGCCAACGCCCGCCGCGCAGGTGGCCGACAACGATCTCGCGGTCGGAAAAATTGTCGAGGCCGTGAGCCACAGCAAATTTTGGAAGGACACCTGCATTTTCGCCATTGAGGACGATCCGCAGAATGGCTGGGACCATGTCAGCGGCTATCGCACCACGGCCTATGTCATCAGCCCGTTCACGAGACGCCATGCGGTCGTCAGCACGCAATACAACCAGACCAGTTTGCTGCGGACGATGGAGCTGATGCTCGGCCTGCCGCCAATGAACCAGATGGACGCCACCGCCACGCCGATGTTTGATTGCTTCACCAACACGCCGGACTTCACGGCCTTCGACGCCGTCAAAAACAATGTGCTGCTGGACGAGATGAACAAACCGGCGAAGGAAATCAAAGACTCACAACGGCGCAAGGATGCTTACGTTTCCGCGCGGCTGCCACTGGACCAGCCCGACCAATGCCCGGAGGACGTGCTGAACCGCATTCTCTGGCGCGCGACGATGAGCACGCCGTATCCCGAATGGGCGGTGAAACTGGCGGATGAAGACTAACCGGGTGCAGGGACTCAGCCGCTACTGCTAATCAAGCCGCCCAAGGCTGGCCGCGTTACCCCCGTCTCTGCCGGGCTATGCGAAGTGAACGTAGCCTGGCGCGTTGAACTTGTGTGAACCGGTTTTGTCGCGGATCAAAATCCCGTCGCCCGCGACAATCTTCCCGATGCAGGTCAATTTTACTTTTGGAAATTTTTTCTTCCAAGCATCCAGCAGTTTCACCGCGTCCTTGCTGGCGACCGTGAACAGCAGTTCAAAATCCTCGCCGTCCGTCAGCGCCGCCACGAACGCCGGCTTGGCCGACGAACTTTCCCGCGCCGCCAATTTCGCCGCTCGCGAAACCGGAATCGCCGATTTCAAAATCATCGCCCCAGCCTGGCTTGCGTTCAAAATGTGCCGCAAATCGCCCGCCAGTCCGTCGCTCAAATCCATTAGCGCGTGGATAGAAAAATGTTCCGCCAGCCAGCGCGCTTCTTCCAGCCGCAGCTCGAATTCCAAATGTTTTCCCGCGAGCGAACCGCCCAGCTCACCGGTCACAAAAATCGCGTCGCCGATCTTTGCGCCGCCGCGCAAAATTTGTCTTCCGCGCGGCACGGTGCCGAGCAGCGCAATGGAAATCAAGATGCGTTCGGGGTTCGTCGTCGTCTCGCCGCCGACAATCGCCACGCCGTTTTTTTCAGCCAGCGCATTCAGCCCGTCGTAAATTCTTGCCACGAACTCCGCGTCAAAATTTTCCGGCAGCGCGAGGGTCACGAGCGCGGCTGTGGGCGTTCCGGCCATCGCCGCGATGTCGCTCAAGCAGCGCGCCAGCGCCTTGCGCCCGATTTTTTCCGGCGGCGTTTCGCGGGTGAAATGAATGCCCTCCACCACCGCGTCGGTCTTGAATAAAATCAATTTCTCCGGCACACCCAAATCCAGCACGGCGCAGTCGTCGCCCGCGCCGGTCACGACGTTCGCATTCGTCGGCAGCGTTTTCGTCAGGCGCGCGATGAGTTCAAATTCGTTCATGGTTTTTGCGCGAACAGGATCACCAGATTGGCGGTGTTGAACAGACTGTGCGCCGCGATGGGCGCAAGCAGGCAGTCGGTTTTCTGGTAAACCCAGGTGAACACCAGCGCCAGCACGAACAATGGCACGAATGACGGCGCGTTGAGGTGGATGAGCGCGAACAGAAAACTCACGCCGAACCACGCGAGTTTCGGCCAGCCCAGTTGCTTGACAAACGGGAAGAGCACACCGCGGAAAATAAATTCCTCCGCGACCGGCGCGAGCACCATCGCAAAAAAAGCGAGATAGCCGCGCAGCCAAAACGACTTCGCATTGGCGATTAGTTCAACAGCGCGTTGGTCTTCCGGCGGCCAGCCAAATTTGTGCAGCGCCAGCGCCGAGACCTGTTGCAACCCCAGCACCACCGGCAGCGCCAGCGCCAGCGCGCCGGCGGCGAGGAGGAGAGATCGTTTCAAATTCGCATTGCGAAAACCAAACGCGTCGCGCCAGCCCAGGTCATGCAGTTTCAGAAAAATAATAATTAAAATCCACGCCGCGCCCTGAAAACTCAAGGTCGCCACCAGGACGTTCGCAAAGCCGTCCGGCGATTTGAACGCCGCCACGCCCGCCTGGCGCAGCAACCCCGCCGTCACCACGCCGAGGCCCAGGCACACAAACACGCCCGCGACCAGTTGGATCACGGCTTCGGCCCGCCACGGTTTCGGCGACAACATGATTGCAGATTATCGCGGCGACGCGGCGGAGACGATGCAAAAAGCTCCAAGCACCAACATTCAAGCTCCAGAGAAGCTCCAAATTTCAAACATCAAAAATCCGCTGCGGCGGCTTGGTGGTTGGAGCTTGAGATTTCTCTGGAGCTTGGCGCTTGGAACTTGGATGTTTAATCCGTCATGTCCGCGACACACAAGCATACCAACCGCCTAGCCCAGGAAAAGTCACCGTATCTGCTCCAGCACGCGCACAATCCCGTGGATTGGTTCGCATGGAACGACGCGGCCTTCGCCACGGCGCGCACGGAGAGCAAGCCGATTTTTTTGAGCATCGGCTACTCGACCTGCCACTGGTGCCACGTCATGGAACGAGAATCGTTCGAGGATGAAAAAATTGGCGCATTTCTCAACAAACATTTTGTCAGCATCAAGGTGGACCGCGAAGAGCGGCCGGACGTGGACAAAATTTACATGACGTTCGTGCAATCCACGACCGGCGGCGGAGGCTGGCCGCTGAATGCTTTTTTGACGCCGGATTTGAAACCGTTTTTCGGCGGGACTTATTTTCCACCGGATGCGCGTTATGGTCGTCCGAGTTTTTTACAATTGCTAGAACAAATCGCCGGACTCTGGCGCGAGCGGAAAGCGGAAATCGTCGCGTCGGCGCATGAACTTCATGCCCGGCTGGAACTCATCACAACGCGGGAGGCAAAGGAAAATTCCCCGCTCACGCCGCAGACGCTCCAGCGCGCGGCGCAGATGTTCAAGGAGGCTTACGATTCCGTGAACGGCGGCTTCGGCGGCGCGCCGAAATTTCCGCAGCCGAGCATTCCCTCGTTCGTTTTGCCGGCGGCGAAACGTTTCGGCGACGACGCCGCGGTGAAAATGGTTCTGCACACTTGCGACAAAATGGCCGTCGGCGGAATTCACGATCAGCTTGGCGGCGGCTTCGCGCGCTACGCCGTGGACGCCGAATGGCTGGTGCCGCATTTCGAGAAAATGCTTTACGACAACGCGCAGCTCGCGCAGTTGTATCTCGATGCGTTTCTCGTCAGCGGCGACGCACGCCACGCCGACGTTGTCCGTGACATTCTGGATTACGTCCTGCGCGACATGACGCATCCCGGCGGCGGATTTTTTTCCGCCGAAGACGCCGACAGCGAAGGCCACGAGGGAAAATTCTATTGCTGGACGAAGACCGAACTTTCCAAACTGCTCACCGTCGAGGAATTCAACGTGACCGCGAAATACTTTGGCATCACTGCGGATGGCAACTTTGTTGACCACAGTCATCCAACTCCGCTGGCTGGGCAAAATGTTTTGAGCATCTTGAACCCCCTCACCCCGTCCCTCTCCCCCGGCGGGGGAGAGGGACGGGGTGAGGGGGCGAGTGGCGCCGAACTGCTCGCCTCCGCCAAAACCAAAATGCTCGCCGCTCGCGCCCGGCGCATCCGGCCGCATCTCGACGACAAGATTCTCGCCTCGTGGAACGGCCTGATGCTCGGCGCGTTTGCCCGCGCCTCCGCCGTTTTGGGCGAGGAAAAATATCGCGCGGCGGCGGAGAAAAATTTGCAGTTCATCCGCGAGAAACTTTGGGTTGGAGATGGTTCAACGCCCGCCCTCACCCCGGCCCTCTCCCCCGGGGAGAGGGAGAAACGCTCCCAGCCTTCCGGCGAAACGACGGCTGCCAGCAGCTCGAACAATTCACAAAAAAAAGAAAGCAGCCAACTGCTGTCCCCTCTACCAGCGGGAGAGGGTCAGGGTGAGGGAGAACGCGCCGGCACAGTGTTCCACCGCTGGCGCGACGGTGAACGGGATAACGTGCAGTTGCTTGAAGGCTACGCGTTTCTGCTCGACGGCGTCATTCAGCTTTACGAAACGACGCTGGAACCAAAGCATCTCGATTTCGCCATCGCTTTGGCCCAAGCGATGATTGCCACATTTTACGACCCGGCGAACGGCGGCTTCTGGCAGAGCATCGCCGGCGCGAGCGATTTGATTCTCCGCGTGAAGGACGATTACGACGGCGCGGAGCCGAGCGGCAATTCCGTCGCCACGTTGGCGCTGCTGAAACTGGCCGCCATCACCGGCCGCGAAGATTTCAAACAACCCGCCGAGGCCACGCTGCAATTGTTTGCGCACCGTCTGCAGAACCAGCCCGCAGCGTTGGCGTTCATGCTGCACGCACTGGATTTCTGGCTGGGCGAACCGCGCCGCGTGGTCATCGCAGGGAAAAACGATTCCGCCGAATTTCAAAAGTTGCTCCGCGCCGCGCACTCGGTCTATCAGCCGAACAAAATTGTTTTGGGCAACACCGGAGCTGTGGAACCGTTCGCCAAAACGCTGACGGCGAAAGATGCGGCGTCTGTTTTTGTGTGCCTCGGCACGGCTTGTCAGTTGCCGACGAGCGATGAAACAAAAGTGCGTGAGTTGATGAACTATTGATTAATGAAGGCGAGCAATTCGTCGCCGGTGATGCCGCCAGACTTGGCAGCCCAATCGCGCCAGCGGTAAGGCGCTTCAATAACGGGCTTGAACGCTCCGCCGCGACTTCCCTCTCCGCCGCGACCGGGGAGAGGGTCAGGGTGAGGTGTCGATTCCCTTGGTGTAACTAATTTCGCCTCGCCCTAGCGCTGAATTTCCAAGTCATCGAGGAATTTCAGGAACATGATCCAGGTGAGCATCGGCAACCGGTCAAGGTCGCCATTCAGCCCCTTGTCGTTGCGCATGATGTCGCGCGCCGATTTCAGCAGCGCGCCGAGGGATTGGGCGGTGGTTTGCATGGAAAGTCTATGTAACAGCCCAAAGCGTGAACTTCCCTGAGAATCCTTTCAAAGTCAGTCCCTCGTGTCGTTCCCATTTCAATTGTTTGTGTGTTGCAGCTCCCAGTCGGACAATATCTTCTTTCGCCCGCTCGCTTAACCAGATCTCTGCGTCCTTAACAGCACCGACTACACGGGCGGCAAAATTCACAGTTCCACCGAACACGTCTCCCTCCTCTACATGCATCGGACCAATGTGAATACCGGCTCGGATTTTCAACTTTGGATTACCGGTGTCCTGTTGAAGCGCCCGGGCGTAATCCCAAGCTTCCTTCATGCACCTAAATGCAGCGATAAAGCTATCTCCAATGGTCTTTATCTCCAGACCAAGGAATTGATTTATAAGTTTCCGACTTTGTGCAAAGTGCGCTCGCCGAATTTCGTTCATTGCCTCATCTCGAATTTCCTCTCCCAGAGCTATCGAGCCGACTACATCGGTGAACACAATCGCTAGCGTGACCTGCTCGCCGCCAGCCCATTCCAGGAAACTCTTCGTTGTTGTTTCGCTTTTGGCCGAAAGGACGAACGCATCGAAGTTTCTCTGCCGGTCAGCGGATTGATCTATCGCCTCGAACTTCGATGGGAAATGGATCGGCTCGTTGGGCTCGACCGATGAAACAGGCTCGCTCAGCTTCCCAATTCCCTCGCGTTCAAGCCATGTCTTCACACCATCCCAATCGCCGACGTCCGCCATCTCGTGTAGTTTACCCGCAACAGCTTCAAGCTTCCGATTGCCGCGCATTGCCCCATTAAGACGAGCCGCGATGTCCCGCGCCGCATCCAGATCGTCCTTTTTAGCATTAACCCAGAGGAGTAGAACAAGAGGATACCATTTTTGCTGGGCCGATCCACTTTTCGATAAGATTTCCCATGATCTATTTGCCGATTGTTCGGCTTCAACAACCCGACCAACATTGATTAACATGACGGCCAGCGCATCCTGACTGATTGCCTCGCCCTCGTCATCAGAGCATTCAACCTTGAGTTTGATACTCTGATTGTATGCATTTTCAGCATCAGGCCATCGGTGGTCCTCAGCAAATAAGTCACCCAGCTTGTGCCAACTGGCAGCTAGACCCAAAGGTAGAGCTATCTCCTCAAAGATGGCCAGTGCTTGTCGAATTGATTTCTCCGAGCGCTCGAAGTCGCCTAAGTGGCGATATGCACTGCCCAATTCATTGAATGCAAGAGCTGCTTCCATTTGCTGGCCGGACTCGATGAAATTATCGGCAAGAGTCTCGTAGCTAGAAGCGACCTTCGCCCACAACCTCGCTTTTCGTTCGCGGTATAATTTTGCGCGGACAAAAACGGATTGTTTTGCAAATATAGCATCGCGCCATTGAATCCATGAGACACCCTCCCGCATGTTTCGGTCGAGTCGAGAGCGCAGCTTGCGAGCTTCATCCAGCAATGCCTTTCCAGACCGTTCTGATTCTAGCGATGTGATCGCGTCGTCGAGCGTGCTGAGTGCGATATCCTTTTTCCCTTGGGCTGCAAACATCATCCCCAAGCTCATCATAGTCCCGGCTGCCTGAACATTTCGCCTCGCTTCTTTTGAGAACCTCAAGCTGTAGGCATATGCTGCCTGTGCCTGCTCCCAATCGCCGCGTTGGCCGTAAAGTTGGGCGATGCTTTCTAAAGTGAGTCCAAGCCCGATGACATCCCGCCGCTGACTGGTTTCTTGGAGTTGACGACATTCTTTCAATGCGTCCAATGCTTCATTCCATCGCCTTTGATGAATATGCATCGCTCCGATTGCTCTCAAGGCGATTGTCTGACCTTCCACATTTCCGAGCGTCTTACACAGATCCTTACTCTCCTGTAGAGCGGCGATTGCCTTACTTATGAGTTTGTCCGCACGATAGATTTTGGCGAGCAACGTCAAAGTGACAGCTCGCCCTCTCGGATCATTTTGTCTGAACCGCAAGCTGTGAGTGCAGTAGTCAAGAGCCTCAGGGAGCCTTCTTCGACGGCGAAATAAATCAGCAAGATGATGAAATAATATTCCCTGCATCCGCACGTCTTGCTGTGACGTCCAATAAGTAAGACTCTGCCTCAATTCACATTCAGCCTGATTCCAGTTTCCTTGGAGGGTAATGACTACACCGAGCTTTTCTTGGCTCTTGGCCAATCCAGGCATGTCACCAATGGATTCTCTGAATCCATACGCTTCTCGGTATTTGGCTTCGGCACCCACCAGATCTCCTCGGCTTTCGAGTATCTTGCCTTCATTATCGAGAGCAAAAGCTTTGGCCTTTGGTTGATCCAATAATCGGGAGACTTTGCTCAGATCCCTGCTCACACGCTCCGAACCAGAAGCGTCACCCATTCGAGTAAGGACTATTCCAAGGCGTTGAAGCGCCATTGCTTGATGCTTGAGGTTCGGTGAGATGTTTCGATCGGCAAAATAGAGACTGCGTTGGTATTGCTCTGCAGCTTCAGGCCAAAGTCCTTGCGCTTCAAGAATAAGACCCAGATCGAGGAGCGATCGTTCCAAGGCTGGCCAGTAATTGGCTTCAGTCGCAGCTTTCACCGCAGCCCTGTTCAATCGTTCGCGTTCCGACCAGAGCCCATGCTTTTGAAGAAACGAACTCAAAGCACGTGATATATGCCAGACGGCCTGTAAATTCCCAATACGGGAAGCGGCATCCGAAGCAGCAATCAAATCAGGCCAATCATTTTCAGGAGATTCCAGTGGGGCCATCTCCCAATTACCTTCTTCGTTTAATGGGGAAGCCAATCTAAAAAAGTAATTAACATGGCGCGTGATCAAGTCTTGGTCAATATTGTCTGCTCGCGCTTTTTCTTGAGCGAAGGCACGAGTAAGGCGGAGCATGTAGTAGCGACGCGGATTGGTTCCAAGACAAGGATGGACAAAACTCGTTCTAACCAGATGGGCCAGGAGTTTTTGTGGCGTCGCGACCTCGCACACTTTTGTAACGGCATCTTCGGAGAATCGTCCCTCAAATATTCCTAGTCGCTTAAATCCTTCTGCGTCCTTTGGAAACGTTTTTGAAAGGTGGTGGAAAGACCATTCAAAACAGCGCGACATAGACCGATGTCGTTCTGATTTGACTGAACTGAAAGTATCGACTTCGGTGATGTTTCCGAGAGGAGTTTTACCAAGTTCCTCACATATCTGAGCGAGACTCAGAAACGGTGCCTGAGCAGCAACGATTTCAATCGCAAGTGGAATCCCATCTGTGAGTTGTAGAATACGTCGGAAGAACGAGATGCTATTCACTTCTGGCATCCACGAGGCATCAGCCATTTGCGCGCGCGCCACGAAAAGTTTGTAGCTTTCGAGACTTTCCAAGTTGTCAAGAGGCGTAGGATGATCATCAGGCACGGGCAACGGAGGAAGATGATAAACAGCCTCGAGGCCAGACAGACCGAGTTCATGTTGCGAGGTCGCAAGGATTCTAAGATTAGGGCATCGGTTTAGCAGAAATGCAACCAATGCGGCAACGTTGTTGTGTGCTGTTTCACAATTGTCCAAGACGAGCAACACGGTCTTGTCATTGAATCGCTTCGCCAAGGCCATGCGCAAATCCTCTTCGCCAGATGGATTGAGCTTCAAACCGGAGGCCAGTGCATCAAGAACTGCTCCATCGGATTTTACGGTCAGCATCTCTAAGCTTACAAAAGCTATCTCTGCATCGGGCGTTGCTTCTCCTTTTTTCTTGATGCTTTCCAACACCAAGCGGGTTTTGCCCATGCCGCCGGGAGCAACGAGAGTTACAAGCCGATGCGCCTTTAGTTTTTCATCAACTTCTTCAAGCTGTTTTTCTCGTCCTATAAAATCGCCAAAACTCCCAATCTCGGGCAAAGGATGGTTGTCCATGTCCCGATGTAATTCATTCCCCATATAATCGCGCTTGGATTTGGTTGACGGCGTTGCGGAGCTGGTCCACGCCGCCGAATTTGCCGATGATTTCATTGACGTTGCCGTGATCGGAAATGGGCCGGACTTGCGCTGGAAAGGCTGAAGGCTGAAGGCTGAAGGCTAAAGGCTAAAACCGTCCGCGCGGAATTCATTTTAGCATTTAGCCTTTGGCCTTTAGCTTTCCACTTCCCTTTCGTCTTGCCCGCCTGCGCGGCGACGGTCGGGAAATCTATCCCGCGCTCCGCAAGCTGGAGACTGCGACACCTCACCCCGACCCTACCCATGAACCTCGCAGCGCAGGCGTCCCGCCTGCGAGGTCGCCGAGCGTCTCGCTCGGCGATGGGACTGGCGGCGAGACGCCGCCGCCACTCGCAGCCGGAGACGGCTGCGCTACCGATGTCGCCTTCGGCGGCGGTGACGCGGCAGACGTAGTCGAAGAAACCATCCAGCGACATTGTGCATGTGCGGTTCATGGCCTTGCCGCAGGATGGTAGCGGACATTAAGGGGCAGGCAATTGGAATTCATACCAAACCTGCGACGAACGAGGACGAGGACGAGGAGGATTTATTTCAACCCCATTACCAGAATCACCAGGTCAATCACGAACAGCACGATGATGGTCACTTCCAGCCAGATCATCGCGCGGTTGTTCTGGTCGTGTTTCAGGAGCTGATACAGTTCGTCGAGCGTCTTGAGCTTGCCGTCAATCGTGCGGTGCCAGTCCGCAAGATGGAAGCGCGTGGAAATTTTTTCGTAGATGCGGGCGAGATGCCAGTCGCCAAAAAACTTCGTGATGTTGGACAGCTCGTCGTTGAAGCGCGCCATGTCTATGCGGATTTCGCGCAGCTCGCGCAAAATATCCCGGCGCGAGCGCAGCGGCCGTTCGCCAAGATCGCGGTAGGAGCGCTCCAACGCGTCGTCGAGCAGGCGGTCGTAGGCTTCGAGTTCGGCGAGCTGGAGATTGGCGAGTTCCATGATGTAAAGCGGCTCGTCGAAATCCGGCGGTTCGTCCACGAGCAGCGCCGCGTCCCAGTCGAGCACAACGAGGTCGGTGTCGTAGTAGCTCAAATAGCGCGCGGTGGATTCCTCGGCTTCCTGTTTTGAGAGCCGCTCCATTTCTTCCTCTTGCGTGAGCAGCGCGGCGATTTGCCGGCGGTGCGCCTGAAACCATTGTTCCGCAGTCATCGGCTGGTTTTCGGCGTTCAGCACCGGCGCGGCGATGCAAAAAACGGTGTAGGCCTCCTCCTCCGGCAACTGCGGCTGCGGCCGGATCAAATGCCCGCGCAGTTCCGCGACAACTTCCTGCGCGAGCCGGTGGACTTCATCATGCAGCGCGCCGTTGCTGAATTGCAGATCGTGGAATACGACAAGTTCCTCGACGTGGTTCACCGCGAACGGCACGCGCACGGTGATGCTGATGGCGCCGACGGGCAGCAGCTTGATGACGTGTTCCACACGCACTGCGCCGAGCGGGCCGACGCGTTCCATCGGCGGCAGGCGGATCATCTGCGGCTTGTAGAAAAACAACTGACGCGGACTGCGCTTGCTGGCGTCCACGGCGAACTGCGCCACCGGCTGGCCGAGCAAAGTGTTGATGGGCCGCCGCGCCGTGTCATAGGCCACGTCAAAGGCGTAGATATATACCACCTCGCCGGAGTAACGGTGCGCGGTGTTCGATTTCATGCCAAGAAACAGTAGCCCACGAATGGCAGGCAATTCAAGGCGCGGCTGTGAAATAAAACTCGGTTAAATCTGGCCAATGAAGGTGGAGTTTTTCGCGCTGCGAAAAACTCCGTCGCCGAGCACAGCGTCGGGTGACGGAATCTTTCGTGCTCCCACCGCCAACTCAATCCAACGTGCCCGTTGCGCGACCAACTCCACCAACCGTTTTGTTTTCGTGTGTTTCGAGTATTTCGCGGTTAAATTTCCCCATCGCATGAGCGATTTTGAAACACGGTTCGGCGGCATCGCGCGGCTTTACGGCAAAGCTGGGTTGGAAAAGTTGCGCCCGGCGCACGTTTGCGTCATCGGCATCGGTGGAGTGGGTGCCTGGGCGGCGGAGGCGCTGGCTCGGTCGGGCATCGGCGCACTCACGCTCATGGACTTGGATGAAGTCTGCGTGACCAACATCAACCGCCAGTTGCATGCGCTCACGGAGACGGTTGGCCGCGCCAAGGTCGAAGTCATGGCCGAACGCATCCGCGCCATCAATCCCGACTGCCGCGTGACGGCGGAGCAGAAATTTTTCAACGAGCAAACTGCCACCGAACTGCTCGCGCCCAAATTTGATTTCATCCTCGATGCGATTGACAACGTGCCAAACAAGGTTTTATTGCTCGCTCGTTGCCGCGAAAAAAAACTGCCGGTCATCACCTGCGGCGGCGCGGGCGGGCGGCGCGAACTGACCTCTGTGCGTCTCGGCGATCTGTCGAAGGCCAGTCACGACAAGCTGCTGTCCGAAGTGCGGCGGCGCTTGCGCAAGGAACATCATTTCCCCAAAGAGAGTCTGGCAATGGGTGTTCCGTGTGTTTATTCGGTGGAGCGTGCGGTGTTCCCGCAGCCGGATGGTTCGATTTGCGAAATGCGCACGGAAGCGGAAGAAGGTGCGCGGCTGAACTGCAACGGCGGCCTCGGCTCGGCGACGTTCGTGACGGGCGCGTTCGGTTTCGCGGCAGCGGGATTTGTGGTGCGAAATATCGCGGAGCGCGGACAGCTTGTCCGCGAGTAGTTCTCGCCATTCTCAACACGCGGACAAGCTGTCCGCGCTCCGTTGGTCACAGCCCGCCGAACACGCGCTGAAAATTTTCTTCGACCCGCGCGGCAAGCGATGCAACTTGTTCACAAAGAAATTCCGCGAGGCCGGCATAAACGGCGCCAAGATTCGCTGTATGGTTCAGCGGCTTGCCATTCGCACCGGTGAGTGGATGCAGAATTTTTTCTTCGGGCAGATGCTGGTCAGGCGCATCAGTCTCGATGAGCAGGCGGTCCGGCGGAACTTGTTCGAAAGACTCGCGCTGGCGGAGTTTCCGTTCGTGCAAAAAGTAGCCGGGGAAACTGAAATAGGCGCCGAGCTTCGCGAACGCGGGAATCATTTCCGCCGGGCCACCAAAACTGTGCAGGACGAAGCCGCGCGCCGGACGCGGATTGTCCCGCAGCAATTCGTGCAATCTTCCCCATGCTTGCAGGCAATGAATGCTTGCTGGCAGATTCCGTTCGGCGGCGATGCGGAGTTGCGCGAGAAAAACTTCCTCCTGCGGTTCGTAGGGCAAATCCGGCTTCCAGCGGTCAAGGCCGATTTCACCGACGGCACTCGGAATTGCGTCGAGAAATTTCTCCAGATTCGCCAGCCAGTCCGGTGTGCGTTCGGACAAATACCACGGATGATGGCCGAAGCTCGGCAGGACGATCGAATTCGCACGGGCAAGCGCGAGGACTTGCGGCCAGTCGCTTTCGCACGCACCGTTGACAACCATGCGGGCGATGCCGGCTTTTTCGCACGCTGCGAGCAATTCACTTTGACGACCGGAGAAACGGTCGTCGTGCAAATGGTTGTGCGCGTCGTAAAACTTCACGGCGAGGATTGAGGATGAAAGATTGCGAAGGGCAAAGCAAACTTAACGCGAGATGCAAAGGGCACGGAGAAACGCGGAGAAAAAATGACTTTTTCAAAACTCTGCGCCGCTCTGCGTCCTCTGCGCCTCTGCGTTTGTCCGGGCGAATTCGCGGATGCGATCCCAGATTTTGGAAAGCGCGTTGCGACGGTTGGGCGTGAGGTGCTGCGTGATGCCGAGCGGCGCGAGAAATTTTGGATCGTGCGCGAGAATTTCCGCCGGTGCGCTGCCGCTATAAAAATCGCAGAGCAGGCCGGCAATGGCCTTGACGACGAGCGAATCGGAATCGCAAGCGAAGAAACAGTTCCCGGCGCGGAATTGCGGCACGAACCAAAGTTTCGCGAGGCAGCCGGGAATCAAGTTTACATCCACGCAAAACTCCGGCGCAAGCGGCCTCCGTTGTTTTACTTTTTCAACGAGAAAGGCGAGCCGGTCTTGTCCGTTTTTCAGCGCGGCAAGCTGGGCAGTGAGTTCAACCTGTTTTTCCGCGAGGTTCATGGCGCGGAAATTTTTTAATCAGCGTGGGCAGGTGGTTCTTCCGCTTCCGGCGGGCGCGCTGGCTCGTCTTGCGGCGGGACGTTTTGATGCGGCTCGTGCTGTGCCCGGCGCGGTTCCTCGTGACGCGGCGCGTGTTCTTTGTAACCGCGCTGCGGCTCGTCGTGGCGCGGACTGCGTTGCGGTGGCGGCTGGTGGCGGGGCGGCTGGATGCGGCGGAGCGCGCGGCGCAGTTCGTCAATCTCGCGCTCATCGGCGATTTTCTGGCGCTCGGCGAGTTCAACGAGTTCAAGAATTTCGTCCAACTGGTCAATCGTGTGCTTGAGCGACTCGGCGATTTCAGCGGCGTGCGCCACGGCCTGGTTGATGGCGGAAACATCGGCGGGCCGGAAGTCGGCGGGTTTGACCCAAGGTTTCGGACGCTGCGGTTCCGGGCGGCGTTCGGGCCGGCGGTCACGGGGTGGAAATTCGCGCGGTTGCGCGGGGGGCGGACGAACGGCTTCCGGTTCGGGCGCAGCATCAGCGGATGCCGGCATTTCTTCGACCGGCGCAGCTTCCGTTTCACCCGGCTCTTCGGGATGCGGCTCGCGAAAATCTCCGGAGGTGTCGGCTTCGGGTTCCGCAATCTCGGCGTGAACCAAGGTTTCCCCGGTCGGTTCCGGCTCCGGAAACGCGGGCGGAATTTCTTCGGCGGCGGCGGGAGCTTTTCCGGCGGCGGGACGTGGGCTGCGGCTGCGGCCACCGCGCCGGCCACGCCGGCGTCCGCTGGGACGTCGCGCGGCGGCGGGCAGGTTCAGATTGGATTGTTCGTCAGGCACAAATTCTCCCGTGAGGATGGCGGCTTCGCCCGTAAATGCAATGGCGAATTGGTTTTACTTTTTCACAAACAGCGCCAGGACGGCGGTGTGGCTGTGCAGAAAATTCTTTTCCCCGACCGGGCCGATTTCGCCGCCGCAGAAAAAACCGGCCAGGCCGGCCAGGTCAAAATGTTCCCTCACCAGCGCGGCGTCGTGGCTGGTCCGGCCAAAAAGATTTTTGCCGCGGCCATTGCAGCAGAACAAGCAGCCGCCGTAAATCGTCCGGCCGGCCAGCTCCGTTTTGGTGCGGCGAAGCAGTTCGTTCATGTCCTCGTCGGCGGCGGCGGCGTCGCGGCGCTGAAACTGGATCGTCTGCCCCATGCGCGGCAGCGCGCCGACGGCGAGCACGCCGGAACTCGGGTCGCCGCCCAGCAGATTGCGCACCAGAAAATCGCCGCGATGATAATCTTCGAGGTATTCATTGACGACCAGGCCGATGAACAGGTTGCCCTGCGCCTTGCGCTGATCTTCCGGCGACAGTTTGGACACGGTCTCGGACAACACCGTGTAGGCGGGCCGGTTGCCGATGTGGCGGATCAAATTTTGTTCGACGCGCGTCAGCGTCCACGCCTCGCCAATGGGCGTGCAGCCCTGGGAAATCACGCCCGCCAAGGTCACGTCGCCACCGACCGCGATGGCCACGCCGCCGTCCTCATAAACTTCGCCATCGAGATAAACCTGCGCGAGCGGTTCGGGAAAATTGCCGCTGGCGAGGCCGCCATAAACCGGCACCGGCGAATAATTCTTATTCCACGAACGCAGCCAGCTTTCCGCGTCGAGATGAAACGGGTCAATGAACGCGAGCCAGCCGTTCACATTTTTTTGCGCGACGCCGGTCTCGACCTGCCAGAAATGCTCATCGTCCGCCGCCTCGATGTTTTCCTGCGTGAAGCGGACGCCCTTGAGCGTGGCGCCGGGCAGCGAATACAGCGCCAGCACCAGCCCGCCGGCGGATTCGATTTCCTCGGCGTTCGCGACGAGGCTGCTGCTGGAACAGCCCGCGAGCAACGGAATGCGGCCATGCACGCGGAGGATTTCCAGCACCTGTTTGGCGTGCGGAAAAAATTTCGGTGACATGAAGACCAGCCCCAGCGACACCTCCGGCGCGGGCATTCGCGCCCGCAAACGTCGCGCCCAACCGACCAGACCGTCCTCGTTCATGCCGTCCGACCAGTAGGCTGCTATGGAAAATTCGTTGTTCAACAGGACGAATCTAATGCGGCGTGGGGGAAATGCAAAGCGGGAACCGGACTTTCGTTGAAAATATATTTTTCAAGTTCGCCGCCGCCGCGCCGATAAGGGAAGCAATGGCCGGGCGCAAACCGGCGTTTCGTCTTCACTGGAGCCACGAAACCACTCTTTCGCCGGACCAGATTTCCTTCATGGCCTGGCGATCGCGCACGGCGGCAAATTTTTTGCCGTTCACCAGAACCTCGCACGTCAGCGGGCGTGAATTGTAGTTCGACGCCATCACGAAGCCATACGCGCCCGCGCTCATCAGCGCGAGGTGTTCGCCAGACTCGAATTTTGGCAGCACGCGGTCCTTGCAAAAATAATCGCCCGATTCGCACACGCCGCCCACGACATCCGACGACATCGTGGGACGCTCGCGGTGGTTGAGCGGCAGAATTTCGTGATACGCCTCGTAAAACGCCGGGCGGATCAAATCGTTCATCGCCGCGTCCACGATGACGAAATTTTTCCGGCCCGTGCGCTTCACATATTCGACATGGGTGACAAGGATGCCCGCGTTGCCGGAAATGAACCGGCCCGGCTCCATCAAGATTTTCAGGCCCAGCGGCTTGAGCATCGGCAACAAGCGGGCTGCATATTTGTCCGGCGTGAGAATGTTTTTCGCCGCCGCCGTTTTCCACCAGTCCGGCGAACCGCTCGCCAGCGCGGGCTTATAGACAATGCCCAATCCGCCGCCGATGCTGAAAAAATCAATGTCATGCCGCTCCTTCAGCTTGCGCACGAGTGGCAGCATTTTTTTTACGGCTTTTTCAAACGGCGTCGTCTCCGTGATCTGCGAGCCGATGTGCATCTGCACGCCGCGCAGCCGGAGGTTTTTCAACCTGGCCGCCCGCGCATACACGCCTTCGATCTGTTCGAACGCAATGCCGAACTTGTCCTCGTAAGTGCCGGTGGTGATTTTGTGGTGGGTTTCCGCCGACACGTCGGGATTCACTCGCACGGCCACGGGCGCGATTTTTTTCAACCGCGCCGCAACCTGGTTGATGCGCTCCAGCTCCGGCTCGCTCTCCGCGTTGAAGCAATAAACATTCTGCTTCAGCGCAAATTCAATTTCCGCCGCCGTCTTGCCCGCGCCGGCAAAAACGCATTGGCGCGGGTCGCCGCCCGCCTTGAGCACGCGATACAATTCTCCGTCGCTCACGATGTCAAAACCGCTGCCGAGATTCGCGAGCGTCCGCAACACGGACAGGTTGGAATTGGACTTCATCGCGAAGCAGACGAGGTGATCCACACCCGCCATCGCCGCGTCAAGCTTCTGGAAATGGTCGGCGAGCGTGCCCTGCGAATAAACGTAAAGCGGCGTGCCAAACTTCTTCACGAGCGACTCGATGGCCACACCCTCGCAGAACAGTTTGTTTCCGACATAACGAAATTGATGCATAAAGAAAACATTTTATGCACCCGCCGCGAAAGTTCAAGGTTGGGATTCAAAGTTACGCGACATGCTTCGGAACGCCGAGCATTGCTCGGCGTGGAAAAGTAAAGACGGGTTCGAGCCGAGCAATGCTCGGCGCTCCATTTTCATTCACCGCCGACGGCGCGAGGCCATTGTCGCCTGACGGGAAGCTTTGCCCGCCAGCACCGGCTTTTTCCGCACTGTTACCGGAGGCAAGCCGACGTGTCCATTCTTCGGCGGAGTTGAAGCGATGACAGAATTTTTCCCCGCACGTCCGGGATACACGCCGTCCTCCTTGTTGCCCAGCAGCCCCGCGTAAAGCGCATCCACAAACGACGGCGCTTCCGCCATGGCTTTCAACATCTGATTGATCTGCAAAATCAATTGCTCCGTCCAGTCTTTCACGCGCGCGCCGGGGGCGATGTCCGTCTCGCCGAAAAACCTGAAAGTTTCCTCGATGCCGTGCAGCGCGGCGGCGCGGCCGGCGGAGGTGATCGGCCCGCGCGAAAACGCCTCGTCCGTCGAGGCGGTCGTCACGGCATCCACGCCGAGCGAGGCGCACAGCGCGGCATGCAACGCGGTCGTCGCCGCCGATTTCACCTTTTCCTCGTCGTGCGTCATGAAGCCGATGGGTTCGCCCGGCCAGATCGGGAAATCGGCGATGGTTTGCAACGCGCGGATTTTAGCGAAGTTGTAATCCACATAATTCTGTTCCATCAAACCCTGCACCATGATGTAGGGACCGTGGCAGAGCAACGGTTTCAAAATCGGTTTCGCGCCGAGCCGCCGGCCGAGTTGCGCCATGATGAGCATGCCCGCAAACGCCTTGTGCGGCGGCACACCGGCGAGTTCCTCGTTGGTCGGAATGTCGAACGGCATTTTGTAACGCACGGCGATGCGCATGGCTTCCACGCCGTCCACCGTGAGCCGCGCCGGATCGGTCCCGCCGCAGATCGAGCCGTAGCCGATGTTGATCTTCGTCATGTCCGCGCCGAGGAAGCCGGAGAGCACGGCGATTTCCGGCGTATTCAATCCGCGATGCGCGCGCACCGTCCAGAGCGTGGCCTTGTCGAGCGAGCGTTTGATGAGCGAGAGGTTCGCGTAGGTCACGGGCGTGCCGTCCTCGGCGTTGGTGAGGAAGCCGTCCATCAGGCCTTCCGTGCGTGCGCCCCACGCGGGATCGAAATGCAGCACGCCGTCCGCGCCCCAGCTTTCGGCGACCTTGATGTGCATGCCGTCCATCATCGGGCAGCCGGTGCCGTATTGGACAAACACCAGCGGCTTGGTGCGGCCGTGCTGGAGCACGCGCGGATGAAAATTCTTCTTGGCAATGTCAATGCGCCGGTTGAACGCCGCCACTTCGTCCGAAGTAATCTGCCGCACGCTCGGCGGACAAATGTTTTTCTGGAAAAAATCCTGCACGGACTGGTCGCATTGCGCCAGATACTCGCGCGTGAACGGAAGCGCGGTGTAACTCTCCACCGACCCGTGAACATCCTGCAATTGCGATTCCGTAATGTGCGCGCGGCGCACGCCCGGTGACGTTTTGTCCGCCACCCAGTCGAGAATGCCGTCCACGATTTGGTCCAGATATTTTTTTGTCTCCGGAATTTTCACCTCGTAATCGTGCGGGAAGGGAAACTCCGGTTTGTGTTTCACCGGATGCGTGATGTGGCGCGCAAGTTCGGGATCGCGTTCGATGAGCGCGTGGATTTCCTCGATGCTCGTGTGCGGGCCGTAGCCGCCCTCGAAGCCGAGGACTTTGGCCAGCTCGTCGTTCACCGCCATGCCGCCGATGGCCACGCGGATTTTTCCAAACACGCCCTGCCGCGTGAGCACGTCCTTGACGCGCTGAAAAAGCTGTTCGACGCCGTAGCCCACCGTGCGCCCGACGAAAATCATGTCCACCTTTTCCTTGAGCGCGGCCTCGCCGATTTCCTCGACGGTGATGTCCGGCGGCAGCAGGACGCACTGATCGCCGAGCACTTCGAGCTTGCGCTTGATGAGTTTCAGGCCGGCGTCATGCACCGGGTCGAGCGGGGCGAGGAGGATTTTCATAACGCGGGGGAAACCAAAATAACGCAGAGACGCAGAGGACGCAGAGGTTCGCAGAGCGAGAAACAATTTTCAGAAAGACAGCCTGACGAACCTTTCCCCAAAATAAAATCTCTGCGCCTCTCCGCGTCCTCTGCGTCTCTGCGTTTTTCCGGTTCTTTTTTGAATTGGGAGACTTTCATTTTTTCAGCCAGGTATAATTGTCGCCGGGTTTGTTCATGTAGGCGCGGACGCGGAAATGCGCGCCCGGCCCGTTGAAATCGAGCGACACGATGACGTGCCGCGCAATGCCGAGCGACTGCATCAATTTCGCGATCAACTCCTTGGCCTCCGGCTCGCTTTCGCACAGCAGGAAGCTCTCGATGTCCAGCGCATCAACGATCAAATCACGGGCGGTTGTCATAATTTTAGAATCCTCTCAAATTCCAAATCCAATGTGTGAGGAAAAACGAACCGATGCAAAGTGGAATGTAGCTCCAACGAATCAATAAAATATCCGCGCGGGTTATTGTTGCACCACGTCTTGCTACCAAAACGCCTGTGCCGCCCCAAAAAGCTACGAAAGCGTAAAAACAAATCTGCGCCAACTCGCCGCCGTCAAGCATTCCGGCTGACAGCACGAGAACTATCGCTTGCTGAATCAGCGCGAACCTCGCTGACTCTGGCAACGGCGTGGTTGCGAAGTTGTAATTTTTCACGGCGCTATGTTTGTAAGTTCTTTCAAACACACAAATCTAGGAAAATAATTGGCGTTAAACCGTGTTTGTAATTCTTCAGGCTGGCCGCGTTGCGCGCTGAAAGCGCAATTGCATGATAGCCCAGGGCAACGCCCTGGGTCTCATGGCAACAAAATTTCAAGCCCTGAAAGGGCGGCACAAAATCAATCCCACACATAACGTTCATCCAATGACACATTGTGTTTCCGGCAAAATTCACGGAACTCGTCCTTGAAATCACGCTTCCGATGATGCTCGGCTTGGTCTTCGATGCATTTCCGCACGGCGTCCACGTTTGACTGGCTGACGGAAAACGCGCCGTATCCGTTTTGCCAGGCAAAATCGGTAATGCCCTGTTCCTTCATCCATTTGCTGGAACTCTTTTTGACCTCCTCGACCAATTTGCACGCGGCCAAATTTTTTGAGAGCTGGCAAAGCATGTGGACATGATCGTCCACGGAATTGATGATCAATGCGGGCGATTCAAGATTTTTCAAAATGCCGGCCATGTATCCATGTAGGCCCGCGCGCACGGCATCGGAGATGAGCGGACGGCGCTCCTTGGTGCTCCAGATGACGTGAATCAAAATGTTGGCGAGGGATTGGGGCATTTTGTTTCGCCCTTTCAGGGCTTATTCATTTTCGTGATTCGATTACCCAGGGCGTTGCCCTGGGCTATGATGTCTGGGGCTTTCAGCCCAGAAATTGTTGGCGTTTCTCGCATGATTTTCCTCGCATGAAACTTTCACGTTTTTTCATACCACGCCCGCAAATTTGCAGGTGATGTTCATCAGGCCGACCATCGCCTTCACGATAAGCCGGGTTTCCTTTTCGAGCAAATTGCCGTCGGCGTCGAGCGTGCCCAGGCCCAGCGAAATGAAAATGTTCGCGTCGTAGCCAATCGTCGGGATGATGCCCATCTGCGCCATGCCGGCCTGGAAAATGTTCGTGCCGCCATACATGTCCTCGATGGAAAAAATCGGGATGCCGGGCTGGCCGGCCTGCCAGGTGTTCTCGTAATTGATCTCCACCGCGAGCGAGTTGACGCTTTTGGCGATGCGCACGCCGGCGTGGAATTTTTTCGGCAGCGCCTTGAATTCCTCCTTCACGATTTTCAGCAGCCCGTCAACCGGCTTGGTCATGGTCTGCGGTTTGTCGCGGAGAATTTTCAGCGCGGCGATGAGGCCCACGAGCGCCTCCTTGCCCGGATCGTTCGTGACGTAGGCGGCCTTACCGTAGGAATAGCCCGTGCCAAAACGGTCCGAATGATAACCGAGCGCGCGGCGGATCGGCACCATCACGTCCTCGTGGCCAATGATCAGCCCCACGGTCGGCGCGCCGGACGCCTTGTCCATCGAATACGCCATCACGTCCGCGCCGAGTTTGCGCGGGTCGGCGCCGATGAAGGGCGTGCCCCAGGCGTTGTCCACGATGTAAGGCACGCCGTAGTCGCGCGCGAGTTTGGCCAGGCCGGTTTGCAATGCTGGCGTGCCGCTGGCCTCGGTGTCGCCGTAGCCGTAGCCGGCGGTGTCGTAGCCAAGGGACGAAAAGGCCGTAAGAGACGCAGCGTGGCGTGACGCCGTTTTTTCAAAGCGCGATAAAGTTTTCTTCGCGTCGGTGTTTGCCAGCAGCACGGCGGGATGCTGTTTGATGCCGTGAATTTCATAACGCGCGCCTTCCATCGGCACGAACACGGCGTCGGTGTTGTCGAGGCGCTTGCCGGAGAAACCGAGTTCGCCCGCGGTCACGCCGCGGTCGGCGAACAAATCCTTGTAGCGCGGCGGAAATGGCCGGCCATAACCGCCGTGATGATGCAAATGCCGCTCGAACGGCGCGAGGTAGCGGGCGCGATAATTGTCGCCGCGCCCGGTCATCGGCGGGCTGGCCAGCGCGTCGAAGCTCACCCACAACGCGGCTTCGCAAGTGTTCGTCGGCGCGGCGTCGAAGCCGTCGCCGTAAACGTCCTTCACGATCTCGCGGATTTCCTCGATGAGAAATTTATTTTCCACCACTTTGCGCGACGCGGCTTCGATGGCCCTGCCGACTTCGCTGGTGAGCAGCGCGTGGCAGCTCGACACCGCGCCGGTGAGACCGATCTGGCCTTTCATCGCCGGGGTGATGCCGATGTCGTCGGCGAATTTTTTGGCCTCGGCGTAAATCGCGGGCATTTGCTTGTGAAGTTCCTTGTAAAGTTGGAAACGGTATTTGTGTGACATAAATTTAATTTCGATGGTGGAGAACAAATTGAATTGGTGCGATTGGGGCGCGGCGTTCACGCCGCTTCACCGTGCGAGTGTGGTGGACGCAGAAAAATTCCAAGCCGCCAGGCTTTCGCAAATTGAAGCGGCGTGAACGCCGCGCTCCGTTCCGCGACGGGGGCTGAAACATTGACTTGCGAGTCTCATTAACTCCCCGCTTCAGCGGGGTGGTCCCAATCGCGCGGCGAGCCAGCCGTTTCAACGGCTTGGCCGGGCGGGGAAAACCGTTGAAACGGTTTTGTGTCGCTGTTGCCAGAGCCACCGGGCTGAAGCCCGGTGTTAATGAGAAGGTGTCATTCATTTGTGTGAGGTTTTTTCAAAGCCTGAACGCAGGCGGCGCGGATGCTGGCGGCGTCAATTTTGCATTCGCGGTAAAGGTCGGGAATCGTGCCGGACTGGCCGAAGCTGACGACACCGAGCGGACACGTCGGCGCATTCAACGCCGCGCCAATCCAAGCCAAGCTGTGCGGATGGCCGTCCACCACGGTCACGACGGGAACGCCGCGCTCGCCCGCGGGCACCAGTTCGTCGAGCAAATGACTTGGAGCGCCGGCATCCTGCCGGCGCGTTGCGGTTGCCTCGCGACTCGCCGGCAAGATGCCGGCGCTCCAGGCGGCGTGCTGGGCGTTTTGGAATTCGTGATACAATGGGCCGGCACCGGTGACGTTGAACACGTTTGCGAAAATTCCCTGCTCGGCAAGCTGCCGGCTCGCGGCCACGGCTTCAGGAATCATCGCGCCGACGGCGAAAATGTGAACGGCATTTTTTCCCGGCTGATAATTTTCCTCGCGGCTGCGATCAATCAGCCGATATGCGCCGCGAATCACTTGTTCGCGCAATCTTTCCCGCGCATCCGCGTCCGCAGGCAAGGCGAGAAGCGATTGATCCACGGGCTTGCTGGTGAGTCGCAGATACGTCGAGCCGCTGCGCGTGCGGATGCTTTCCAAGCCGGCCATGAGAATCCATTCGAGTTCCTGGCCAAAGCATGGTTCATAAGCGGAAAGCCCCGGTAGTTCGATGCCGATGGAGCCGGTGATGATGGACTGATGCGCGCCGCCTTCGGGCGCGAGCGTGATGCCCGACGGCGTGCCGACGACGATAAATTTCGACCCGGAATAAAGTCCGTAGTAAAATGCGTCCAACCCGCGCGGCACGAAGCAGTCGTAAAGCGTGCCGATGGGAAAAAGCAAATTGCCGTTGACCTCATGCGACAAACCAAGCTGGCCGAGCGCCATGAACAAATTGATTTCCGAAATGCCGAGTTCGATGTGATGGCCGGTGGTGGATTCCTTCCAAGTCAGCACGCCCTGGCCGGATTCCTCCGGCAAAAATTCTTTTTCCATCCGGCTCCAGACTTCCAGTTTGTTGATCCAGCCACCGAGATTCGTCGAACTCGCCACGTCGGGGCTGCACGTCACGACGCGTTTGGCCAGCTCCGGCAACTCGCGGGCGAGCGAGGTCAGAATTCTTCCAAAAATCTGCTGCGTGGAAAGACTGCCGGAATAATTTCCTCCGAGGCTCGTCGGAATTTTCAAACTAGCCGCGACATTTTTTCCGGACGCGGACGGTTTGAGACGACGATGAACTTGTTCGCACAATTCACCTGCTTCGCTTTCGGGCGAAAATCCCTCCCAGATTTCGTCCTCGGAAATTTGCAGCTTGACACGCAATTCTTCCATCTGTTCCGCCGTGAGCAGCAGCGAATGATTTTGCGGATGCCCGACCGATGGCAGCATCCAGCCTTTTTGGGTGTAGGCAAAAATCACCGTCGGTCCAGGACGGCTATCGGCCCGGGCGAACGTTTCCCGCAGTTCCGCGAAATCGTGTCCGCCGAGGTTGCGGAAAAGCTCCTGCAATTCCGAATCGCCCCAGTGCGCCAGCAGCGAGGCCACTTCCTTCGGATAACGGCTCATGCGCGGCAGCCACTCGCGCAGACGTTCCGGCATGAGGCGCAACAGCCGTTGATAAGCCTCATTGCTCAAGTCGTCAATGCACTCGCGGAGCAGTTCGCCATTCGGCATCTCAAACGCCGCCTGCAAACGCTTGCCATATTTTGCCTCGAGGACGTGCCAGTCGTTCGCCTTGAACATTTCGCGCCAGCAATGCTCGCGGATGCCGGGGATCACGCGGTCGAGACTCTGGCGGTTGAGGTCCACGACCCATAGAATATTCTTCAAATCCAACAACGCCGGTTCGGCGATGGCTTCCCAGACCGCGCCCTCGTCGAGTTCCGCGTCGCCGACCAGGCTGACGTAACGGCGGTCGCGGCAACATTCCGCGCCGAAGTGCATCCGCACATATTCCTCGGTCATCGCCGCGAAATTCGCCGCGCTCGCTCCGAGGCCCATCGAGCCGGTCGAGAAATGCACGCCGTCCGGATCCTTCGTTCGGCTGGGATACGACTGCAATCCTTTGAACGCGCGCAGCGATTGGAGATAACGCGGCTCAAGGTTTCCCAGCAAAAACTGGAGCGCGTGATACACCGGCGAGGCGTGCGGCTTGACGGCGATTTTGTCGTCGGCACGGAGATATTCAAAAAAAAGATAAGTAAGAATTGTCACCGTCGAGGCACTTGAAGCCATGTGGCCGCCGACCTTCACGCCGTCCGCGCCGGTGCGGGTCTGGTTGGCGTGATACACCATCTGCACCGCGAGCCAGAGGGCGCGGTTCTGAATCTGAACCAGTGCGTCGTGACGACTGGTCAGCGGCCGGTTTGCAACTTCGTTCATGATCGCCTCGCAAAAATCAGCGACGCCGGCGCGGGGCCGGAAAACTATTTTCGGACAAATTTGATTTTGCTGCCGACGGCAATTTTCAACTGCGGCCCGGTGCGGCGCTGCTTCACACCGATGATGATGTTGAGGTGATTCGGCTCGTGCGTTTCGTCGAAGCCGATGATTTCGCCGATGGGTCTGCCGTCCACGACCAGCGTTTCGCCCACAATGATGCAGCCGCCGCGCGTGACTTCAAAAAAGGCGAGGTAGGCGATGCGGTTCGCGGTATCGCCGGGCTTCTTGCCCGTTTCATCCGTGACGATGAGTTCGTGAATGGATTCTTTCCGGAGTGCCCGCGAGTAGGTGGAAATCAGTTTCAAACCGCGCGCCTCGTGCGTCGAGTTGAGCACGGTGACCACCCCGCCCTGAACCGGACGGTTCGCGGCATAAGTTGCCAGCGTGACAAACCGGGTGGTTGCAACTTTTGTTTGCGGCATGGCCATGGGGTAAAACCAAGATTGACCGTTCAATGTTTCTATTGACAACGAACCGGTGTTTCGCTTTTGACTCCCCGCGACCGGGGAAATCCGGTCAGGACTTCCGTAACATTTGATCCTTATCAGGCCAACTGCGAAACCGAAGGCGAAACTCGTCAAGCCGGAAACAGCCTTTGCGTGTTGAAGGCGGAAGCCGCCGTCCACCACGATCCCGGGAAAAGGCGGTTACGGCGCGGCGAGAATGGCCGCGCGCTGCTGATGATATTCCTCCGGTGAAATCTGGTCGGCCTTGTATTTCGCGAGCAACGCCTGCAGCCGTTCCTCCTTGCTGGCGGCAATCGGCAAGGCTGGCGCGGCAATGGCTTTCATACCGAGGTCCTTGCCAATGTAGTTTACGTCAACTGGTTTGGCTGGCTGCGGCGCACCGGCGACGGCTGGTTGCGGTGTGGCGACCGGCTTGAGTTTTTCCTCTTTTTTGGTTTTGACAACCGGCTGGCTGGTTTTGGCCTGCGCGTCGGCGGACGATTTTTCCGTCAAGGCTGCGGCCAAGGCAGCGCTTTGTGCGGCTCTTTGCGCAGTCAGTTGACTATCCGCATCCTGCTTGGCTTTTGTCTCGGCAGCCAACTTGTCCGCCCTGGCTTTCGCCTTGGCCTCTTGGCGGTCGGCCGGCGTCATCATCGCGTGGGTGCCAGTCGTCGTGGCCGCGACCGCGTTGGTGGCGGCGACCGCGTTGGTGGCGGCGGGTTGCCGCGCGCTCGCTTCAAATAATTGCTTCGCCAGCGCGACGCGCGCGGCGGCCTGGGCGGGATTATCCGCGGCGCGGACGGTCAGGCAATGCGCGCCCACGGCGAACGCGCACAGGACAGGCAACAGCTTGGAAATTTTCATGCCAATCTCTTACGCCAAATCGCCGCCGGAAGCAACAGCTTTTGCGGCGGGCGCGCATAATTTCCGCCACAGGAACGGCACCGGACACGCCAGCGTGGAACGCAATAAAATCCCGCGCACCTCGCCGCGCGACACTTTTACGTGCTGCTGCAATGCGGCGACATCGGCCGTGCGCAGCTTCTGAACCGTCCGCAGGCCGAGCAAAATCGGCCACGCGCACGCCAGTCGCACGCGGAATTGCCCAAACGGCAGCGTGTTTGTGTAACGCCAGCCCGCCGCCAGATGCGCCTCCGCCTGGTCCAGATATTCATGGAACAGCGGCAGAAATTTTTGCCCGTTCGCGGACGACAGCAATGTCTCCGGCGACAACTTCGCCGCGTCCAATCGTCGCGCCGGCAGATAGCAACGGCCATTTTTCAAATCCGCCGGCAAATCGCGCAATATATTTACAAGCTGCAAACCTTTGCCGAAATGAACGCCGTCCGTGATCAATTGTGGCTCGTCCAGCTTCGCGTTCGGAAACAGATGCGCGCGGCAGATTTTCGTCCAGAACTCGCCCACGCAACCGGCCACGCGATAGGTGTAATCATCCAGTTCCGCCACCGTTTCCAGGGCGATGATTTTTTGGACAGAAGCGTTGGCAAAGCGTTGTAAATCCAGTTCCTGTCCGCTCGTGATGGTCGTAAGAACTTCCCGCACCAGTTTCAAATCCGCCGGTGAAAGCGCTTGCATCAAAGCCAAACTTGCCTCGGTCTTTTCCAGCAACAATTTTTCGGCGGGCGAACCTTGCTGCCGGGCGAGTTCGCCGAAATTCAGCAGCGCGGAAGCCTGGCCTGAAATCCGTTCACGGAGTTTTTGCAGCGCATCGAGCCGTTGCGCGAGCGGGACTAATTTCGTGTCAGCGATGGTGTCGGTCGTGCGCGCGAGCAGATACGCCAGGCCGATTTGCGGACGCACGCGCGCCGGCAGCATGCGCAGCGTCAGATAAAACGAGCGCGCCGTGGCGCGGAGCAGGTCATTTACTGAATCGAAGGACGGCATCGGTTGCGGTTAAATAGAGCACAAAACGGCGGCGATTGTCAGTAATTCGTTTCATGTTCCGGCCCGTGCGCGGCGGTGGTTTCCAACTATTAATGGTCTTGTGAATAAGTTGTCATTGCAGTTGCCGCCGGTCGGAAATAACAATCAACCAACTCTCCGGGTTGTTGACGGAGGAAACAAAAACACAACGAATAACCAAAGGACGCAAAATGAAAAAGTCACATCATACGCCGGCCACGGGACATGCCCATGTCGGCTGTCCGGTCTGCACCATCATCCCCTCGCACATGCTGCGCCATCTCTCGCAGAATGGCCCGGCCCATCTGCGGGAACAGGCGTTCCAAACGCTGCAACATTCCGAACGTTTGCGCGGCCAGCGCGACATGCTGGCCTATCTCGGCGCCGTGGCGGTGGGCACGCCCGCCGGCGTCAAACGCCGCACCATCTACAACCTGGCCCATGGAACCAGTCTGCCCGGCACGCTGGTCCGGGACGAAGGCAGTCCCAAAAGCAAGGACGTGCAGATCAACGAAGCCTATGATTATTCCGGCGTCACCTACGATTTTTACAGCAAGGTGTTTGGCCGGAATTCAGTGGACAACAAAGGCATGAGGCTCGATTCCTCGGTGCATTACTATACGAGTTACGACAACGCCTTTTGGAACGGCGCGCAGATGGTTTATGGCGACGGCGACGGCACCATCTTCCAACGCTTCACCAAATGCCTGGATGTCATCGGCCACGAACTCACGCACGGCGTCACCCAATACGAAGCCGGCCTCGCCTATCAGGGCCAGTCGGGCGCGCTCAACGAATCGCTCTCCGATGTGTTCGGTTCGATGGTGAAACAATGGAAGAAAAAACAGACCGCCGCCCAGGCCGACTGGCTGATCGGTGAAGATCTGCTCGCCAAAGGCGTCCATGGCGTCGCCTTACGTTCCATGAAAGCGCCCGGCACCGCCTACGACGACCCGCAGCTCGGCAAAGACCCGCAGCCCGCGAACATGAAAGATTACGTCAAGGGCACCGCCGACCACGGCGGCGTCCATACCAACTCCGGCATTCCTAATCACGCCTTTTACCTCGTCGCCACTGAACTGGGCGGCAACTCATGGGACAAGGCCGGGAAAATCTGGTATGACACGCTCTGCAATGTTTTACAATCCAACGCCACCTTTGTGGACGCCGCCAACGGCACCATCCGCTCCGCCGGAATTTTGTTCGGCGTCGCCAGCAAGGAGCAGAACGCGGTCAAATCCGCCTGGCAGCAGGTCGGCGTGATCAAATAAATCTCAGTGCATCGCGCGGACGCGGCCTTGTCAACCGTGTCCGCGCGCCTTAGCTTCCCGCCATGCACCTCAAACTCACCCGGACCGGCGGCTTCGGTGGCATCACGCCGCCGCCCGTGGAAGTGGACACGACTACGCTTTCAAAAAAAGACGCGCAGCGCGTCGAGTCGCTGGTGGCCGGCGCAAAATTTTTCGACCTGCCGAAAACGCTCAAGGCGGCCAAGTCCCAGCCCGACCGCTTTCAATACTCGCTGAAAGTGGCGCACGAAGACGGGCGCAACCACGCCATCACCTGCGACGAAGAAGCCGCCTCCGAACCCTTGCGCCAGCTTTTTCAGGCCGTGCAGAAGTTGAAGCGGAAGTGAAATTTTCAGAATAAGATTTGCGCCGACAGTTCCATTTTTGAATCCTTTGCATCCGGCAAATTTTATGGCGAGAAATTCCAGGCGTGAGCTAAAGCGCTGCTAAAGCAACTTCAGTCCAGACGCTTCGCGAGGTTCGACGATACTCGGCACACACGACGCGTCTGGACGGCGGGCGGTTCACCGCCGCTTTTTAACGCTTGCCAACTGCCGCCGGCTTTTTCATTGTCTCGCCATGGAATCCCACGAACTGCTCCGCGAAATCTTTGACACGAAAACGCCCAAAGAAGTTTCCGCCGACCTGGAACTCTCCACCTCGATGATCTACAAGTGGGCGCAGCCGCGTGAGGCCGAGGGCGGCGGCATCGAAAATCCGCTCGACCGCGTCGAGGCGCTTTTTCAAAGCACCGGCGACCATCGGCTTATCCAATGGCTCTGCCAGCGCGCCGGCGGCTTCTTCATCCTCAATCCCAAGAACACGCCGCATCCACATTTCTTGATTCCCGCGACCAACCAGATCGTCCAGGAATTTGCCGACCTTTTGCAAGTCATCGCCGCCGCTGCGGCGGACAATCAAATCACGCCCGCCGAGTCCAAGCAGATCCGCGCCCGCTGGGAGGAACTCAAATCCGTGACCGAAGGTTTCGTGGCCTGCTGCGAAGAAGGCAATTTTAACCAGATGAAAAAAACCGCCGCCGCGAAACAATAGGCTGCATAGCACAGTTTTTCCGGCGGACCGCAAGGAAACATTGATGTTCGCTGGCGGCATCCCTATGATTCGCGGGTCACAAATGCAGGGTTGCGGCATGAGCGAACGAAATCATCCCGGCCTTGAAAAATACCATTGAATAACATGAGCGCCGACAAACAAGGTTCCTACAACGCCACCGTCATTGGGCGGGAGGAAATCAATCCGCAACTGATGATCCTGCGCGTGCGGCCCGACGCCGAGATGTTTGATTTCAAGCCCGGCCAGTTTGGCGTGCTGGGGCTGCAGGGCGACGCACCGCGAGTGGCGGAAGCCGCGCCGGAGGAAGTGCCGGTCGAGCCGGGCAAGCTGATTCGCCGCGCCTACAGCATCGCCTCGTCCAGCCTGGAACGGCGGTATGTGGAATTTTATCTCACGCTGATCACCAGCGGCCAGCTCACGCCGCGCCTGTTCGCCTTGAAGCATGGCAGCCGGGTGTTTCTCGGCCCGAAAGCCAGCGGCATCTTCACGCTGGACCGGGTTCCGCGGGAAAAGGCGGTGGTCCTCATCGCCACGGGCACCGGACTGGCGCCTTACATTTCCATGCTGCGCACGATGCTGGTCAGCGATGGCGAGCGGCGGTTTGTCGTTCTGCACGGCGCGCGTTACAGCTATGACCTCGGCTATCGCGGCGAACTCGAAAGCCTCGCGCGGCTGCGTCCCAATTTCACCTATATTCCCAGCATCACGCGGCCCGATCAGGACCCGCATTTTCACGGTCATACCGGCCGCATCCAGACGCTGGTGGAACAGGGCGTGTTGGAAAAAGAATCCGGCGTCACGCTGGATCCGGCCAAGGCCGAAGTCTTTCTGTGCGGCAATCCCGACATGGTCAACCTCGTGAAAATTTTGCTCGAAGAGAAGGGATTTGCCACCAAGAATGGCAGCCAACCGGCCACCATCCACGTTGAAGAATACTGGTGAGACGGCCGCAACCGGCGTGCAGCCGCCGCAAAAGTGCAGTTGGAATTTTCCTTGCCGCGCGCTAACCTCGGCAGGTGAATGAATATTCCCTGCTTGGAAAATCACCACGTTCGGCGCGTCCTCCGGGTTTCTTAATCACTTTTCCGAAACTCTGGCGCACAATTCTGCTTCTGCCGGCCGCTGCTTTTTTGTTGGGCTTCCATGCAATGTCTGCCGAATCGGTTGAGTTGCAAACGGAGTCGCCGCCGGCTTCGGCTGCGCGTCAAGCCATCGAACTCCTGACGACTGCGGACAAGCTGTTTCAGGCGGGACAATTGACGGCCGCGAAGCAGGCATATGCCAAGGTGGTGAACTTGCCGGATGCGCTGGCGCATCATCGTTGGGAAGCCAGCCAGCGCATCCAGCAGATGGAGCGGCGCGAGGCTGGGTTGCCCGCCACTGATACCAACGCCAGCCGATTGCACCTGCCACCACTGCCGCAAGCGCAAATCACCCTGCATATTTCTCCAGATGGCGACGACGCGAATCCTGGCACCAAGGAAAAACCTCTGGCATCACTTGAAGCGGCGCGTGACCGGCTCCGGGCAATGCGGAAAACGGGATTGAAGCCGGACGGCAGCTTGCTGGTTTTGGTGCATGGCGGTGAATATCGCGTTCAACAGACCTTTCGACTTGCGGCTGAAGATTCGGGAACGGAGCAAGCGCCGGTCATTTACCAGGCGGCGCCGGGTGAAGTTCCCCGTTTCAGCGGCGGTGTCCGCCTGCATGGATTTAAAATCGTGACCGATGCCGAGACGCTGCAACGATTGCCACATGAAGCAGCGGGCAAAGTGATGGAACTGGATTTGCATTCGGCGGGCATCACCAATCTGTTGCCGCTGGAGCTTGGCGGATTTGCCAGCGGCCGCGGATTTTACACGCATCCCGCCCACGAACTGTTTTTCAATGGTGTCGCCATGCGTCTGGCGCGCGGACCCAACGAAGGTTTTTTGCGGATAGCCGATGTGGCCGTCAAAGATGGCACCAAAGGTTACGACCGGTCAGGCAGCATGGTGGGGCAGTTTTTCTACACCAACGCCTTGCCGGATCGCTGGAGTCACGAGCCGGATTTGCTGTTGTATGGCTATTGGTTCTGGGATTGGGCGGATTCCTATGAGCGCGTGGCCAGCATTGACCCGGCAAAGCATCTGATCACGATGGCCGAGCCGTGGCACAAATACGGCTACAGCATCGGCGCGCCGTTTTATGCCGTGAACGCGTTATGCGAACTCGATGTCCCCGGTGAATACTGTCTGGATCATCGTCACCAGAAATTATTTTTCTATCCGCCGGCTGATCCAGAAAATGCCGTTGTCGAATTTTCACAATTTGCCGCGCCGATGTTGGCACTCGAAACGGTTTCGCACGTTCGTTTTGAACACATCACTTGGGAGTTGGGATGTCATGATGCAATCCATGTGAACAGTGGTTCCAATTGCCTGTTTGCCGGCTGTGTGGTGCGGCAATTCGCCGGCAACGGCGTCGAAATCAACGGCGGTCACCAACATGGCTTGCTGGGGTGCGACATTTATTCTCTGGGCCGGGGTGGTGCGACGGTGCATGGCGGCGACCGCCGGACGCTCACGCCGGGCGGACATTTTGTCGAGAACTGCGATATTCATGAACTCTCGCGCGTTGACCACACCTATACACCAGCGGTGGCGATGGACGGGGTTGGCAATCGGATTTCGCACAACCGGCTGCATGATGTTTTGAGCAGCGCGCTCAACGTGCGCGGCAACGACCACCTCATTGAATACAACGAAGTGTGCGATGCCGTGAAAGAATCCGACGACCAGGGCGCGGCGGACATGTTTGGGAACGCAACTTTTCGCGGCAATGTGTATCGCTACAACTACTGGCATCACATCGGCAACTGGCGTGCGCTGGGCGAACAACCCAAATGCGGCCAAGCCGGCATCCGGCTGGATGACGCCATTTCCGGCACATTGATTTATGGCAATGTTTTCGAGCGTTGCTCCACCGGCGAGCATGGTTTTGGTGCCGTGCAAATTCACGGCGGGAAGGACAACATCGTGGACAATAACCTGTTTGTGGATTGCGCCGCCGCGATGAGTTTCACCTTTTGGGACGACCGGCGCTGGCGCAATTACGTCGCGCCGCAGATGACCAATGGCGACATCAATGCCACGCTTTATTTGCAGCGTTACCCGGCCCTTGCCTCGCTGACGGAAAACGTGAACACCAACGCGGCCTATCGAAACGTGCTGATCCGCTGCGGTGAATTTATTCACGGTGCCACCAAAACGATTGAAGCTTTCGGCAACACCAACCTGGCGAATGGCGACAGCTCCTTCCGCCTGGAAAATCCACTCGCGACTCCACCCGGGTTTGCGCCAATTCCGCTGGCCGAAATCGGTTTGTATCAGGATCAATTCCGGTTGAAAAAATAATTTCAAGGCGACATCAGCCCGGCTCCGGATAATGATCAATCGGCGGGCTGGCCACCGTTGCGCCTGCGACCATTGAACCAGCTTACAATACTCGCGCCGATATCCGGCGCGTCCACAATTTTACTTGTCGCAAAATTCTTCCCGACGAAATAGCATTGCCTCACACCAATCCATCCATCATGAAAACAAAACCACTCATCCTGGCCGCCGCGTTGGCGCTGACGATCGTCGCACTTGCGGCCACCGCGCAAACCAGCCAGGCCGCCCCGGCTGAAACTCCGAAACAACACGATGCCCGCATGGAATGGTGGCGCGAGGCGAAGTTCGGCATGTTCATCCACTGGGGCGTTTATTCCGTGCCCGCCGGCGAATGGAACGGCAACACCGATCACGCCGAATGGATCATGGAAAGCGCGAAGATTCCTGTGAGCCGCTACGAACAATTTGCGAAGGAATTCAACCCGGTCAAGTTCGATGCCAAGGCCTGGGTGAAAACTGCCACGGACGCCGGCATGAAATACATCGTCATCACCTCGAAGCACCACGACGGTTTCGGCATGTGGCCGTCGGCACTGACCGACTGGTGCATCAAGTCCACGCCGTTTCAGCGCGATCCGCTGCGTGAGTTGTCCGATGAATGCCGCAAGGCCGGCATCAAGTTTTGCCTCTACCATTCCATCATGGACTGGCACAGCTCCGATTGGGGCACGCGACGCGCGTGGAACGACGTCGCCAAGGGCACGCCAGACATGGATCGCTACACCGCCTACATGAAAGGCCAGCTCAAGGAACTCGTTTCCAATTATCATCCCGGCGTGCTCTGGTTCGACGGTGAATGGGAATCGCCATGGACACACGAGCGCGGCGTGGATCTCTACACTTATTTGCGCGCCATGGATCCGAAGCTCATCATCAACAATCGTGTTGGCAAGGCGCGGGCGGGCATGGAAGGCATGGACGCGGGCAAGGAACGCGTCGGCGACTACGGCACGCCGGAACAGCAGATTCCCCCCAGCGGTTTCGGTCCCGGCGTGGACTGGGAAACCTGCATGACGTTGAACAACCATTGGGGCTACAACAAACACGATGACCATTGGAAATCGCCGGAAACGATCATTCACAATCTCTGCGACATCGCCAGCAAGGGCGGCAATTATCTGCTGAATGTCGGCCCGACCAGCGAAGGTTTGATTCCGCAACCGAGCATTGACCGGCTCGCCGAGGTCGGCGCGTGGATGAAGGTCAACGGCGAGGCGATCTACGATTCCGGCCCCACGCCATTCGGCGCGGAAGCCGGCGCTTTCAGCGCGACGGAAAAGGACAAGGAAGGCAAACCTAAATTCAAGCCGGTGTGGGATTGGCGCGCGACCACGAAGCCTGGAAAAATTTATCTCGAAATTTTCAAATGGCCGACGGATGGAAAATTTGAAATCGCCGGACTGCAGAGCAAGGTGAAAAAAGCCTGGCTGCTCGCGGGCCACAAAAAAGTGAAAGTGGAGCAGACCGCCACTGGTGTGAGTCTGACCCTGCCGGCCGAGCCGACGGACAAAATCGCCTCCGTTGTCTGCTTGGAAATAAAAGACCAGACCGCCAATGTCACGGCTCATTAAAAATCCACCGCCCTTGAAAACGCTGTGGATAATCATTTTAGTTTTCGTGGGAAGCACTCTTGCGCGCGGTGAACTGGCCATTTCAAGCCGGGGGAAGCCACGCTGCGTCATCGTTCAACAGGCGGAGGCCACTGCGACGGAACAACACGCTATCGCGGAACTCGCATTGCATCTGGGCCTGATCACCGGCGCAAAGTTCGACGTGCAAACCAATGTCTCCAACGTGCCTAGGAGCGCCATCATCATCGGGCAGGGCGCGCTTGCGTCAAAACTGTTTCCCGAAATTAATTTCACGAACTTCGGGCCGGAGGAATTCGTCATTCACTCGAAAGGCCGGCACCTGCTCCTGGCCGGCGGTCACCCGCGCGGAACGCTTTACGCGGTGGATCGCTTCTTGCAGGAGCAATGCGGCGTGCGCTGGTGGACGCCGTGGGCCACGAACCTTCCGCATCAGGCCACGTTGCGCGTGCCGAACCTTGATGTGCGCGGCCAGCCGGCATTTGAGTATCGCGAGCCATATTGGTTCGCCGGTTTCGATCCGCTGTGGAAGGCGCGCAACGGCGCGAACGGCGAGGCGCGGCTGATTCCGAAGGAACTCGGCGGCTGCATCACTTACAAGGGTTTCGCCCACACGCTTTATCCATTGGTGCCGCCGGAGAAATATTTCGGGACGCACCCGGAGTGGTATAGCCTCATCAACGGCCAGCGCACGCACGAGAATGCGCAACTCTGTCTGTCGAATCCGGAGTTGCGCGACTTTGTGGTCAGGCGCGTGAAGGAATGGCTGCGCGAGTCGCCGGATGCAAAAATCATTTCCATGACGCAAAACGATTGTGGCGGCGCATGTCAGTGCCCGACCTGCAAGGGGATGGACGACGCCGAGGGCAGTCCCGCCGGCAGTATGATCGCGTTCGTGAATTATGTCGCCGAGAAAATCGAACCGGAGTTTCCGAACGTGGCAGTGGACACCTTCGCCTACCAATACACCCGCAAGCCGCCGAAGACGCTCAAGCCGCGGCCGAACGTGATCGTGCGGCTGTGCTCCATCGAATGCAATTTCCGCGAGCCGTTGGATCATCCGTCGAACGCGGCGTTTCTGGCGGACCTCGAAGGTTGGTCGAAGATTTGTCAACGGCTCTACATCTGGGATTACACGACGGATTTTGCAAACTATGTGCTGCCGCATCCGAACTGGTTCACGCTGGGCGCGAACGCGCGGCTGTTCGCCAAATACAATGTGCGCGGCGTGTTTTCCGAAGGTGCGTATCAAGGCTGGGGCGGCGAAATGGGCGAGCTGCGTGCGTGGGTGCTCGCGCAGTTGTTCTGGAACCCGCAGCAGGACGATCGCAAACTGATTCAGGAGTTCCTCGAAGGCTATTATGGCCAGGCCTCCGCGAAGCCAATCCTGCGCTACCTCGAATTGGAGTATGATGCGGCCAAGGGTTTTTATCTCGGCTGTTACACCCGACCAAACGCGCCGCATCGGACATTCCAAGTGCTGGCGGAAGCGGAACGGTTCTGGCAGCAGGCGGAAAAGGCGACGTTCGGCGACGCGGAATTATCGGCGCGTGTGCGGCAGGGGCACCTGCCGGTGCGGCTGGCATTTCTACGCGACTGGACAAAGCTGCGCGCGGAGTGCCGCGAGCAAAATGCTGCGTGGCCGCTGTCGGAGTCGCGCAAGGAAGTCGCGACCCAATTCGCGGCGGTCTGCGAAGGTGTGCCCGGTAAGGACTGGACACATGTCACGCAACTAAGCGAGTCCGGTTTGACCGCAGAGAAGTTCGTTGCTCAATTCAAAGCAGATCCGGCACTGTAGCCGGGTTGTTTCCAAAAGACTACTCCAGCGAACGCCGTAGTTCTGATCGCCTGGTTCAATTAATAAACAACTCTGCCGCCGTTTTGCGCCCCATCTTGGCAAGCGCTGGCGAAGGCCTCAACCATGCAGCCAGCGCCGATCGCAACCCCGATCACGGTCGCATCAGCAACGATTGCCAGCGGCGTGAGCGTAGTTCGGGCAAATCCACCATACAGGTAATCCTTGCCCCGGGCCGCATCGGAAACAGAGGCGCATGGATCTTTTCGCCAGAGGTCGCAAGTGAAGGCTGTTCTGCTTGATCGTTTCACAACCGCTGCCCATTCCCAACAGCATCACCGCGAGCGCCACGTTCAAACCTTTCGGGAAGTGATTCATAAACTGCTTAAAACTGATCAACACTCATTTACGCCGGACGAACATTTATGCTTCTCACGGCAGCAGCATCGCGCGGTAAAATTTGTTTCCGCTGACCGGGGTTTGATCAATCCACAGGTAGGGACTGGACGTGAGCAGCAGCGTTGTCACGGTGTTCCAGGTATTCATATCAGGCGATGCCTGGATTTGATAGGTGCGGCCCACCGTGCCGGTGATTTGCAGGCCGGGATAAGTATTCAGTTGCAAGTTAGCCGGCGAAACCACTTGCAATAGTGGATTGAAGGCAATGCTCCGAATCCGATTGTTGCCGGTGTCGGCGACGAAGATCATGCCCTGCGAAAAACAGCCGCCCGTTGCGCTGGCAAAACGCGCGAGATAGCCGGGGCCGTTGGCGAAGCCTGATTGGTATTGGGAAAAGTTTCCCGCCAGTGTCACCACGTTGGTTTGCGCGTTCATTCTACGAACACAACTGCCGCAAACCAAATAAATGTTGCCCTGGTTGTCTGAAAACATTGAAGTGATCCCGCCATTAAAGGTGGCGTTGGTTCCCACGCCGTCGGCGCTTGAATAATAATAATTGCCATTCCCGGCGAGGGTCGTCACATTCTGAATTGGGTCAATTCGGCGAATTGTGCCATTGCCAGCATCCCAAACGTAAATGTTATCCGCCGGGTCGCACGCCATCGCACCGGGGTTGTTGAAAGCTGAAAAAAACGGCCCGGGTCCGTCGAAGTTCCACGCTATCCCACTGCCGGCAAAGGCTTGCACGACCCCGGTGCCGGGGTTGTAACGGTAGATTCGATTTCCCCCGGAATAGTAAAGGTTGTCGGCCGAATCGAAACACATGCCGCTGTAAATACCCAAATTGGTCAAGCCCCCGTTGGCTATCGAAACGTAACCGTTCGTGCCGATGGTTACGAGATAGGGATAGCCGCCGTATCCATTCACCAGCAACAGCCAAAGAGTGTTCGCGTGGTCAATCGCCATGGTGCCACCCGAACCCCAAGCCAGCGAAGCGTTGGTCCCGTAACCATTAAAATAACTTCCGCCGCCGGCAAATGTTGTAACTGTTCCGTTGGCGGTGATTTTTCTTATCCGGGCATTACCACTGTCCCAGACAAACAGATTGCTGGCCGTGTCGGATACAATTTGAGATGGATTTGAAAACGCCGTGAGCTGGCCCTGTCCATCCACATAGCCGGGGATGCCAAAGCCGGCGAACGTCTGCACGACTTCATTGTTCGTGTCGTAAATTTGCGCTTCGGCCTGCCAGGCGAACGTCGAGGCCAGAGCGACAATTAAGGTAATGATTTTTGCTTTCATGAGTTTGCTTGTTTTTGTGGCGAGCGTTGTCCCGTTGATATGGAGATAGCATCCTTGAGGCACGACTTGCAAGCAAAAGTGATAGCGATCTGTCGTCAGCATGGCGGCACCGGCAACAATGGCCGTCAGCTCAAACCCGCCGTTGCGTGATGGGTCTCGGTGGAAACGTGGCTGCGCTGCCAGGGATTGATCACCGTCCGCGTCAAAACCAGAAACCAAAAATGTTGCCACGGGTGGCTTCGGGCGGGCGAAAGTCCAAGTTGATCCCGCTGCTGATTCGCGGGCAGGCGCTTCGCAAACTGGAAGCTGCCGGTTCGCCATCAAACCCAACGGCTACCAAATTATTCGCCACCCTTGTTTTTATTCGACGCCGCCGTGAACCAGTCCACCGCCTGCGGTTTGGCCGGTTGAGTCGGACGATCAAATCCGCCGGCCGCCGGACGCGTTGCGCCGGGTGAAGTGCGCCGCCTGGTGGTGTTCGCGCCAATCTGCGGTGCGGCTTTCATCGAGAGCGCGATGCGTTTGCGCGGCAAGTCCGCTTCGGTGACGGTGACGGTGTAATGGCGCGTATAAAACCAATTCCAAAATTTGCGAATTCATGAAATTGGCTGCGCTTCCACAGGAAGACAATCTCATGGCAAATAATCCTCCAATGAAAAAAGCATTTCTCTCTATCCCCATGCTGCTGCTGATCATCGCATCTCCGCTCATGGCGGCGGAACCGTCCGCCTCCATTCCTTCGCGGCATGCGCAAACGCTATTGTCAGCCATCGGCAACGTGCTGATCTTTGCGTCCATCGGCATCGCCGCCGCGATCATCGGCTTCAAGGTGTTTGACATCTGCACGCCGGGCGATTTGCAGAAGGAGATCATTGAGAACAAAAACATCGCCGCCGCCATTGTGGCGGCGGCGGCGATTCTCGGCGTGTGCATCATCATCGCCGCGTCCATGCTCGGCTGACCGGTTTTGCCAACGTGAAACGGAGCCAAAGCATCCGGCTGATTTTAATCGGCGGCCTCTCCACGGCGACCCTGACCGGCTGCACGCCCAAGCCGTCCGTCAGCGCGGAAAATGTTTACACGAACACGCCGAGCGATGAGAATTTGCTTCAATTGCGAGCCTCGAAACGGCAGTTTCTGGAGATGCGAGCAACGACCTTTACCAAGAGTGTGCAGCGCCTGGCTGGCATCCTTGCCTTGGGGCTTTCCACCAGCCTGGTTCCGGCGGAATCCTCGACCAACAATCCATCAACGACTTTCGAAATCCTCCCGCCCTCCGCCGATTTGCGCCCGGCGTTTGCAGAATGGAAACTCGAACCGCGCCAACAGGGCGCACGAGGCACCTGCTCGGTCTTCACGATGGTCGGCGCGCTTGAGTTCGCCGCCGCCAAACGCGAAGGACACGGGGAACGTCTGAGCGTCGAATTTCTCAACTGGTCGGCGAACCAACGCCGGCATCCCGGCGATGGCGGATTTTTCTCGGACATGTGGCGGGGATTTTCCGCCTACGGAATTTGCAGCGAACAGCAGATGCCTTACCAAGACGGATTTGATTTGTCGCGAAAACCCGACGCGACGGCGCTGGCCAATGCGAAAGCCCGGTTGAACCTGGGACTACAGCAGCATTGGATTAAAGAATGGAACATCAACACGGGCCTGACCAGCGGGGAATTTGTCGGCGTCAAACACAAGCTCAACGAAGGCTGGCCGGTTTGCGGCGGCTTTCGCTGGCCGAATAACCCGGTATGGAACGAGGGCGTGCTCCAGATGTGTCCGTCGAATGCCGTCTTTGACGGCCACAGTGTGCTGCTGGTCGGCTATCGTGACGACGCGTCGCAAGCCGGCGGCGGCGTCTTTCTCTTTCGCAACTCCAACCACGGCGGCGCGGACGGCTGGATGCCTTACGCCTACGCGCAAGCATACATGAACGACGCAATGTGGATTGATTCCCCGGCTAAGACCGCCATGCTCGATGCGCGCTCAACACCATCGCAGTCCAGGCAATAGCACCGCAGCACCCGAAAGCCACCAAGGCAGCTTGTCGGTCAAAATAATGACTTAGGGTAAGCCAATTGTGAAATAGCCGCATAAAACAGAAGTAATCCCTTGCTTTTGCTTCAACCCGTTCCTGAGGTAATGGCCGGCGGGCAAATAGTTCATCATTCTTGTAACAAGTTCTGGAATTCGCTTAGTAGGAGGGTGTATGAATGAAGACCAAACAAACCTAAACATGGAACAAAAATGTCCGCAATGCGGCGCGCCGCTGCCCTCCGGCGTCCTCGCGGGGCTTTGCCCGACCTGCCTGTTCAAGCAGGGCGCGGCGGCGGACACCGCCGTGCCGCCGGACGTCACGCCGTTTTTGCCGCCGAGCGTCGAGGAAGTGGCGCGGATGTTTCCGCAGCTTGAAATCATCGCGCTGCTGGGCAAGGGCGGCATGGGTGCGGTTTATCAGGCCCGCCAGCCAGCGCTGGATCGCATCGTGGCGCTGAAAATTCTGCCGCCGCAGACGGCGGGCGGACCCAGCTTTGTCGAGCGATTCAACCGCGAGGCCCGCGCGCTGGCCAAACTGAACCACCCCAATATCGTGGCTGTTTATGAATTCGGCCAGGTGAACGGTCTGCCTTTCTTTCTCATGGAATTTGTGGACGGCCTGAACCTGCGGCAGTTGGAGCGGGCCGGCAAACTTTCCGCGCGCGAGGCGCTCCAGATTGTGCCGCAGATTTGCGACGCGCTCCAGTTCGCGCACGACGAGGGCGTGGTGCATCGCGACATCAAGCCGGAGAACATTTTGCTCGATAAAAAAGGCCGGGTGAAAATCGCCGACTTTGGCATCGCCAAGATTCTGGGCAACACGGCGGAAGTGGATTTGACCGGCACCCAGAGCGCCATCGGCACGCCGCACTACATGGCCCCGGAGCAGATGGAGAAGCCGACGACGGTGGATCACCGCGCGGACATTTTTTCGCTGGGCGTGGTGTTTTATGAAATGCTGACGGGTGAGCTGCCGCTGGGCAAATTCGCGCCTCCATCGTCCCGCAAAATTGAGGTGGACGTGCGGCTGGACGACGTGGTGCTGCGCGCGCTGGAAAAAGATCCGGAGCGCCGCTACCAGCATGTCAGCCAGGTGAAAACGGCGGTGGACACCATCGCCAGCACCGCGCCGCCGCCGCCGCCGCCGAGTGGCGAGGCACTGACGCAGGAAATCCTGGCGCGGGATTACTCATTGGACACCGGTAGTTGTCTGCGCCGCGGCTGGGCGCTCGTCCGCGGAGACTTCTGGCCCATTGTTGGCATCAGCGCGCTGATCACTCTGCTGTGGGCATTCGCAAATTCGTCCGGAGCCATTTTTTCCGCGAATGATGGAAAAACCACGGCAGGCGGATCCTTGATCGGCCTTCTCGCGAGCGGTCCGCTCTTCGGCGGGTTGTATTGGTTTTTTCTTAAAAGAATCCGGGGCGAAACCACGACCGTCGAGACAGCTTTCTCCGGTTTCAGCAATCGTTTTCTCCATCTCTTTCTCGCCTACTTCGTGTCCTTTGTGCTGACCGTGCTCGGATTGTTCTGTTTGATATTGCCCGGCATTTATCTGATGGTCGCGTGGACGTTCACGCTGCCGCTGATCATGGATAAAGGACTCGACTTCTGGTCGGCGATGGAATTGAGCCGCAAGATCGTCACCAAACATTGGTGGAAATTCTTTGGCTTCGTCATCTTTTTGGTGCTGCTCAAACTGGCCGGGTTGATGGTCTGTCTGGTTGGGGTTTTTATCACCGTGCCCATCGCACAGGCCGCGCTGATGTATGCCTATGAAGACATCTTCGGTGGAGTCGCACCCGCCGCGACGGTGCCGCCGCTGGCAGCCGGGCCGTCCGGCACGATTGTGATGCCCGTGCCGCCGCCGAAACCGCAGCGCGCCAAAAGCGAAACTTGGACTCCCGCGACGAAGATAGGTCTGGCTGCGGTGGTAATGTTGATTGGAATGGTAGTGGTGACGTCACTTTTTCTTTCAGCCAAGAGACATCGGCAAAACCCATGGCAAGTTCATCTGCCGTTTGGATCGGCTGAAGCCATGAAACAAGAGCAACTAGAAGCTCAACAGGGAGCTTTGACCGAGCAAACGAGGTTTCCTCCGTCAGGCATGGCGGTGGTGCCCATTATTTCACGCTTTGTTTTCGGCGAGTTGGAGTTGACCAATCTGGCGGCGATCAAGCTGGCCTCCGGTCAAGTGAGTCCGCTGCCGTCAACCGTGACTGAACAGAGCCGTGGTCCGCAAAAAGATTCCGCTGCCTGCGCGTGGCTGGCCCAGGCGGACATGGACTTTGCCTATGTTGGCGGATACGACGGATTTTACGGCATGACCCGCGACCTGATCACTTTGAAACGCGACGATTGGGACAACGCCAGCCCCGAGTCGGTGGCCGAATCATTGCACGACACCGGCCAGGATGTGGAGGTGAAATTTGGCGACACGAGCCGGTTGAATCATCCGACCAACTTCACTTACGGTTTCAAGACCCGGGATGGAAGACCCGGCCTCCTGCAAGTCATCGGCTTCACCGAAAATCCGTCCGGCGTGAAAATCCGCTACAAACTGGCGCCCGCTCCCGCCACCAATGCGGCTGCCATGACCTTCGCCAAAGCCAGTCGCGCGCGGGACGAGTTGAACGAACGTCTCGAAGCCGCATCTAACATCACGGATCCCGGCGAAAAAGACGCGCCACTGGCCGCGCTGGCCAACGATGCCGCCAAATTAGGTGAGGCGGATATTGTGCGGAATTCCCTATCGCAAATGATTGACCTTACGCGGCGGGACGAAGCCACGCACGAAGCCGTCATGCTGCTGGCCAAACGCGGTCTGAGAAAGTCGGCCATTGACCTGGCCAAGGGAATTTCCGAATCAACCCTCCGCGACCGAACCCTGGTCGAACTGGCGCAGCAACATTCATCCGGCAATCCTCCTTGAGCACGGAAAACCCATCGCCTAAGGCCGGGACAACGCACGGCATTTTTGCCACGACGCATTGGACGGCCGTGCTTGCCGCCGGACGCGGCGATTCGCAGCAGGCGGATATTGCCTTGGAAGAATTGTGCCGCACCTACTGGTATCCGCTTTATGCGTATGTCAGACGGCAAGGCCATTCGCGCGAGGATGCCGAAGATCTCACGCAAGGATTCTTTGCCCGCCTGCTCGAAAAAAATTATTTGGAAGGCATCAGCAGCGACAAAGGCAAGTTCCGCGCATTCCTGCTCGTCGCCTTGAAACGCTTCCTCGCCAACGAATGGGATCGCGCCAATCGCCAGAAACGCGGCGGCGGCGCGCTGCCGCTCTCCCTCGACTGGCAGGACGCCGAGACGCGTTATCAAATCAATCCCGCCGACAATCTTAGTCCCGACAAACTCTATGACCGGGCCTGGGCGGTGGTGGTGCTCGAACGCGTCATCACCCGCCTGCATGACGAAAGCAACGCTGACGGCAAAGCCGATTTGTATGAACAATTGAAAACTTTCCTGATGATGGGCAAGAGCGAAATCCCCTATGCTCAGGCCGCCGCCGTGCTGAAAATGAGCGAGGGAGCCGTGCGCGTGGCGGTCCACCGGTTCCGCCGGCGCTACCGGGAGCTGCTGCGCGAGGAAATAGTCCAAACCCTCGCCAATCCCGCGCAGGCCGACGAGGAAATGCAGGCGTTGTTCAGCGCGCTGGCCGGTGGGTGAGCGGTGATGCGGATTTGACCGAAGCGGCGAACGCCACAATCCAGGTTGTTGCTTGCAGTTTCAAGACGCACCCCACCCTGCTGCCTCAATGGATTCTCCTTTATTTTGGCAGGCAGAGTTGCAGAATCGGGCCATGAGCCATTCACCCAGCCATAATCGCCGGACTTTTTTAAAAACCGTGAGCATCGCCGGCGCGGGCGTGGCCGTGAGCCGGGCGGCTTTGACCGAAGCGTTGGGAATGCGGGTGCCCAAGCGCAAACTCGGACGGCATGACGAAATGGTTTCGTCCTTGGGCCTCGGCGGACACACACTGGCAGTGGCCAAAACAGTCGAGGAATCCACCCGGATCGCCCATCAAGCCATTGACTATGACGTGACATTTTTTGACAACTGCTGGGAATATCATGATGGCCGGGGCGAGGAGTGGATGGGCAAGGCTTTGACCGGCAAACGTGACCAGGTGTTTCTCATGACCAAGGTTTGCACTCACCTGCCCGGTCAGCAGAGCAAGGAAAAAGCTCTGGCCATGCTCGACCAATCTTTGACGCGATTGAAAACGGATCATCTCGACTTGTGGCAGGTGCATCAGGTCGGTTCGGATGCGGAAGCCGATGCGATCTTCCAGCCGGGCGGCGTGATTGAGGCGGTTGAACTGGCCCGCAAGCAAGGCAAGATTCGTTATTGCGGTTTCACGGGGCATCTCAATCCCAAAACGCATCTGCGGGTGCTGGCGCACAAATATCCGTTCGACACCGTGCAGATGCCGTTGTCCGTATTCGACGCGCATGCCGAGGGATTTCAAAAACTGGTGCTGCCGGAACTGGTCAGGCAGGGCATTGCGCCGCTGGCGATGAAAACCTTGGGCGGCAATGCCGGGTCGGTCAAAGATGGCGCGATCACGGCGGCGGAAGCCTTGCGTTACACCCTGAGTCTGCCGATCACCACGCTGATTTCAGGCATTGATTCACTGGCCTGGCTGCAGCAGAACGCGGGTGTGGCGGCGAACTTCAAGCCCTATTCACCGGATGAGATGGCGGCATTGGAGAAACGGTGCGCGGACAAAAAACAGTATGAGCCGTATCGTCATTGGGCCTATCTGGACGGGCGTTCGCGTTTCGCCGGCATGGCTTGAAGCGAAATAAAAACGCAATCGGTTGAGGCCATTTTAAGCGGTTCAGCCAAGGGCGTGTGTGCAAAATGCTTTCGGAGTGCGCCCGTCCCCGGGCGCAGCAATTGCCGCAAGCCAGGCAGGCTGAAAACATGAGCCACCCGTGTTTCGGCGAGCATGGCTGCGGCCGGGGACGGCCGCACTCCGTGTTCGGAAAACACGCCCGGGTTGGTTCCTGGCTGGGTTTGCTTTCACTCAGCCGGTTTTTGCAGGTCACGATCCAAGGCGGCTCCGTCAAATGGAACCACGATGACTTTGCTGCCGTGGGTGTCGTTGCCTTTCTCGTGATCCTTCGGCACGTCGAGGACCGCGAAGGTGAAATGGGTGACATGGCCGTTTTCCAGGACCACGGCCGGCCGCTCAATTTTTTCCCAATGATTGACGGTGCCATCGGTGTAACGCACGAAGTCTTTCGTCGGATCGTAGGCGAGTCCGCGATACTTCCAGTCATTGATGCCGTCGGGTGACGTCAGGTGATACGCCTTACGGTCGCTCCAGTTGTTGACGACGATGTGATACAAGCTGCCGCTATGCCAGACCACGGGATCTTCGAGGTTGCGCAGGTCGTGTTGCGGAAGGCCGGCGATCGTCGGATAAACACTCGGTCCCTGGACTAGGTAGGGTCCAAGAATGCCGGTCTTGCTGATCCAGATCGCGCCGGAACGCGCGACGATCTCGAAGTCACCATCGGGACGAACCATGATGCTCACGTTGGACATGCGACCGAAACGACTGAACTCATTGGTAGCGACTTGAATTGAGCCAAGGTGTTCCCAAGGTCCATCCAAAGACTTGGAAACAAACATATCTCCGGGCCGGGTCTCGCTCACAACCACGGCATAGCGGCCATCCGGCAGCACCAGAGCCGTGACATTGTGACCTTTGCCACTTTGATTGTCCGGCCAGCAAAGTCCTTTGTCCACATAAGGCCCGGTGACTTTGTCGCTGACCGCATGGACAGCGCACGAACTCCACCAGCCGTTATGGCCTTTGGCTTGATCCCAACGGCTGGCGAACATGTGATACTTGCCATCCGGCCCCTTGATGATCTGGCCGTCCCAATAGCACCACTGTTTCATGGCCTGGTCTTCGAGACCGTTCTGCGGATCGCGCGGGAAAACGCCGGGAGCACCCCACACATTTGTCACCAGGGAGCCGACAATTGGCGTTGGCAAAAAGTAATCCATCAAGGTCTTGTCGGCGGCGTGCGACGAGCCACCGACAATCAATGACATTACCGCAAATATTTTCATCAATGCTTTCATAAGATTCATTCGACTGCTTCTTCGTGTTTCAATTCTAATTTCATCCTGCCGCGTCACCCGGCATTCACTGGCCGATGACGGCAAGACCATCGGCCTTCAAGGCGCGGCAATCACCCAGCGTGGCTGTCCGCGCCGGATCAAGCGGCTTGCCCAAGGCCGAGTAGCGCCGCGAGGACAGATGCCGCAATCAGCAGCTTTAAATTCTCGAATCTTGTGCATTTGCTGGAACGGAACTTTCATTTTGCTGGCGACACGCGGTAGAGTCCCGCGCCGTGCGAATTGATCACGGGCGCGAATTGTCCGGTGACGACGCCGAGTTCCTGGTGCGTCCAGAGATCACGGACCTTGCAATCCCCGGTGAAGCCAATGTCCGCCAGTGAAACGGGAATGCTCGCAGACAGGGCGGCGGCGGGCGCGTTGGTCGCCCGTGCGGCAACTGGTGCGAGCGAAGCGTTGAAAACCGCGAGATATTTGTCTTTTGAATCAGGCACGTCCGCCACCCAAGCGATCTGATTGTTCGTGTTGAATAGCTGCCGGTTATTCGCGGAGTTCTGACTGACGGCGATCACTTCGTCGTTGGTCAAAAGCGAAAGCGTGAACTCGTCATTTTTCGGCAGATTGCCACCGAAGATTAATGGCGAGCGCGCGATGCACCACAGCGTCATCAACGTGTAATGCTCGTCGTGCGTGAAGTGCGTCCAGCCGTTGGCCGTCCACGCGCGGATGTTGCCGAACGGAATCATGTCCGCGTCAGGCCAGTGTCCGGGCGCGCGAAACGGCGTCCAGTGGTTGAGCCGCGCGAACTGCTCGTGAAGCTGCCGCCAGCCGTCCCAAAAATCATCGCTGATCCGCCACATGTTCGCGTGGGCTTGGACATGCCCGCCCTCGTTGACCGGCGTGGCGCCCGGCGAGGTTGAGAAAACTATCGGCCGTCCGCACTTATCTATCGCCTTGCGGATCGCCTCGATCTCCGCCTCGTGATACGGCCGGGAAAGATCGTCCACCTTCACGAAGTCCAGTCCCCATGCGGCCATTTGCGCGAAGACGGAATCATAATACTCCTGCGCGCCCGGCTTCGACATGTTCACGCCATACATATCAGTGTTCCAAGGGCATTTGCTGTTCGTATCGGCGATGTCCGCGGCGTGATAGGTCGTGCCGAGAATTGGCGCGTTGTCACGATCCACTGCCTGACGTGGAATGCCGCGTATCAGGTGCAAACCGAACTTCAAACCTTTGGCGTGCAGATAATCACCGATGGGTTTGAACGAGTGCGTTTCCGCCGTCAGTGGGAAACGATTCGGCGCAGGCAGCAGGCGGCCATTGGCATCCATTTCCAGAACCGCGCCCTTGCGATATTCCGTGGTGTGGGCGAGCGGTTCATACCATTGGATGTCAATCGTGATGAGATTCCAACCGTGCGACTTGAGATTGGCCGCCATGTAATCGGCGTTGGCGAGCGCGTCTTCCTGCCTGACGCCCGCGCCGTAGCAGTCCCAACTATTCCAGCCCATCGGCGGCGTCTGCGCCCAGGACCAATAAGCGGGATCAGCGGCGCTCGCCGAAAATTGCAAGGCGAGAATCAAGGTGCCAGCCAGGGTGGTGGATTTGATACGAAGGATATTCATATAATAATTTCAGTTTCGATCTATACCGAATAATGGCGGTTCAGTTGGCTGCTGCGGACGGTGTAATTTCGACAGCATCAGCGAATCGCGCCTGACTGTCATGTCCATAATATTGGCGATGCTGAAATGCGGGTAATTTCGAAAATGAACGGGTAGTCACCTAATTTGGATTTTATGACAGCAGCCCCTTTACTTCACATCATTTGGCATGAATTTAAGCCATGCGTGTATAAAATCGGATTTCACGGCTTGATCAACGTTGCTGGCATAAAGTTCGTCGCAATAATCAGCGCCCCTTGCTCGAACGGATTTTTCTCCGTGTTGGCCATTTGCGGTGGGACAACGAAAACTTTTTGAATTTCAGAATTTATTATGAGATTAACCTTGCCCTCTAAAACTTCAGAGTTAGTTGGAAGAAAAAGAGCATATATTTTGAGAATGCTCACCTTGTCAATGTCGCTATACACATGCGCATAAATAAAGCGACATTAGTTTCAAGAAAGCCTTGTCGTG
>ODAK010000398.1_pt1 | contig 49899 bp, 52 predicted proteins | sample 1539591 | NCBI WGS metagenome assembly ODAK01 (sample SAMEA3539303, study PRJEB22396) | soil metagenome | biome: tundra; feature: field; material: soil | place: USA | collected 2010-05 | depth 0.15 m
GCGGATTGCGTCCTGGGCAGAAATTTATCCTCACGAGGAATCACGAAGCACCCCAAAGCAATTTGAGTTGGAACCAACTTCTCAAATGGGTATTGGGCATGGATCAACTTAGAAGCTGGCTCGGGGACAAGTAACTGGTTGGCCCGAGAGGACTGGGCATCAGTCAATCCTGCAACTCCCTTATGTGATTAGAACCAGGTGGCGGGTTGAGTATTTGGCTGGTTTAACTTTTCAAACTATCCAATTCCATCAGATGCGCCGAATGGGACAGTGTCGCCCTGAACGTGAGTCAGGACTTCACAAGGCGTCGTACGTGGCTTCTAGCAGGGCCTTGTTGCGAGGATCCTGCCACCGGAGTCCAAAACGATTCATGCAGTAGCCGAACGCAAGTCTTGCGTCAGGATCGGCCATTCCGAGAGATCCTCCGGCTCCATAGTGTCCAAAGCTGGCTCGTCCGGGACCGAGCGGTCGCTCGGGCATGGTTAGTTGGAATCCAAAACCAAAGCGCGATTTGCGGTCAAGGATTCGATCATGTCCTATCGCGAGTTCTGACGTTGCAGTGGTCAGAGTCGTGGCGTCGAGCAATCGAACCCCATCGAGACCTCCACCCTCCGCGAGTAATCCGTAGATCCTCGCTATCGCTCGGGCATTTGAATGGCCATTGGTCGAAGGGTGGACCGCCGAACGCCAACGTCCGGTGTTGACAACCCCGATCCCTGACGCCCCGGGAGGATTCCCGTAGACGAAGAAGAGGTCGTTCCCACTCTGATCGAGGGTCAGAGAACTTGCTTCCGATGGGAAAAGAAAATCCGCGACCCGCGCGTAGTCGGATGACTCCAGGCCGAAATGGAAGTCGGCCTGGAGTGGTGAGGATATCTCACGTTCAAAGAACATTGTGAATGGTTGGCCGCTCACTCTTCGAACTATCTCTCCTCCCAAGAATCCGAGGGTGTTGACGTGATAGCCAAGCGCAGTGCCAGGTTCCCACCATGGTGTTTCCGCGGCGAGGGTGCTGGTCATCAGTTCCCAGTCATACAGAGTCTCGGGAGTGAGTGAGTGGCGGATTCCCGGCAGTCCCGCCTGGTGGCTAAGTAGTTGGGCGACTGTGACTGAAGCCTTTCCCTCGGCGGCGAACTCTGGCCAGTGCCGAGAAACCGGATCGTCGAAATCAAGTTGGCCGCGCTCAATCAGCACGAGAAGTGAAAGTGCGACCATAGCTTTCCCAACCGAGAAGATATCGACGATGGTGTCTCTTTCCCATGGCCGGCCATATAGGTCCGCCTCACCCGCCCAGAGATCGACCACCGACTGGCCTTCAACGTTGATGGCGACGCAAGCACCGATCTCACGGTTTTCAGAAAAGTTGGCGGCGAACGCATCCCGAACCCCACGGAATGCTGTATCACAATGCCCGAAAATCGTAGGAGTCAACACTTAGGCACTCTAGAACCAACTTTGTCTATGGCTTGCCCCGACATAGTGCCAAATGTGGGGCCGGTTGGAGCGACGAATTGCATTTCCAGCCGATTGGGGTTCACCTCAAGAAGCACACCTTCTGTCCAATACTTCGAACTCGACGATTCAGTGGCTTGAAAGGCTTGTTCGAATGATCCGAGCTTCAAGTAAACGTTAATTATCACTGCATTTCTCAGGCGATTGAATATTCATGGTGATGCCATAAGGAAGTAGAACGCTTGCTCCACTTCTTCAATGATCGAAGAGCGAAGCCGTTTCAATCCGTTTGACACCATTGGAAGCAACCTTTGCGTCTGATGTCGCTATCTCGACTGAACGATTCCTTCGATTCCGTCAAGAATGAGATCAAGCCCAAACTCAAAGTCACCTATTTCTTCGGAGTCTGACTCCTTCAAGTGCTCGAGCAGGTGTTCGCCTAAGAACGGGTAGCTCGCGTAATCGAACTGACGAATGAACGTACCGAGAAGTTCGCCGGATGAGTCGTCCGGGATTGTGTGACCGAGTTCCCAAAGAGTGAAACCGAGAATATGACTGTCGATCGCGTGATATCCGCGCGAGGCCGCGGAGGGCGAAAATCCAGCAGCACGAAGTCGAGCCAGAATCGACTCGATATAAAGCATCCGTGACGGAATGGCCCTGAGATTCGGCGATAGAACAAGTCCGCACGTCCACGGGTGCCGCAACAGGGCTTCGTGTGCCGAAATTGCGCTCGCGCGCAATGACGCCTTCCAGTTTTCCGAACATGGAGATAGATCGATCTCGCCCAAAACGAGGTCCACGATACCGTCCAGGATGTCCGCCTTCTCGTGAACATGCCGATAAAGGGCCATCGCCTCGACATCAAGGTCGTGGCCAAGCTTCCGCATCGTTAAGGACCCGAGACCCTCCTTGTCCATGATTTCTACCGCGACTTGCAAGATTCGATCCCGACTAAGCGGAAGCCGCACCGGCTGGCTTGTCGAAGAATTCTGATTCACGCTTGACATGTTTACATTGTACACATATACTGACGTGAATAGTTTACAATGTAAACATCTGGAAGGACCAAATCCATGAAAGCCATCATTCGCACTCGCTATGGGCCGCCGGAATCCCTGCGATTAGTCGAGACCGAGGCGCCCCCGGTGGGCGACGATGAGATCTTGATCAAAGTCGTCGCAAGTTCTGTCAACCCTTATGACTGGCACGCCACTCGGGGTCAGCCCTACCTCATCCGCCTCGAGGATGGACTCCGAACTCCGAAGAACCCGGCGGTGGGAATCGACGTAGCGGGGATAGTGGCGGAAGTAGGCAAGGACGTGCGCGCGTTCAAACTCGGGGATGAGGTCTTCGGGAGGGGCATTGGGGCTTTGTCCGAGTTCGCTCTGTCGGATGAGAAGCATCTTGCTCATAAGCCGAGTGAGTTGACGTTCCAATCGGCGGCATCGATTCCCTGCGCCGGAGTTGCCGCGCTGCGGGGACTCCGCGATAAGGGCCAGGTCCACGAAGGACATTCCGTTCTCATCAATGGTGCATCCGGTGGAGTAGGAACATTCGCCGTTCAGATCGCTAAGGCGTTCGGGGCGAGCGTGACAGGCGTGTGCAGCACTAAGAATCTGGAGTTCGTTCGTTCGATTGGAGCCGTCGATGTCGTGGACTACACGGTTACCGACTTCACTCGACTCGGAACTACATATGACGTGGTCCTCGACCTCGTCTGCAATCGATCACTCCGAAATCTTCGGCGTGCTCTAAAGCCAGAAGGAGTACTGGTTATCGCAGGAGTCGGGACGGGAAAGTGGTTCGGTCCCGTGTTACGCATGTTGAGAGCAAAGGTCACCTCGCCCTTCGTTCGGCAACAGTTACGACCGCTCGTGGCACATGTCTCGACCACGGATTTGAATGACTTATGTTCCCTGTATCAACGGGGCCAACTCATTCCGGTCATTGATAGGACCTTCTCCCTCAATAATGCACCTGACGCAATTAAGTATGTGGGGGCCGGACACACGCGGGGGAAAGTCGTAGTTGTCAACTGAGGCGTTCAACGACACAACACCTCTCTATTGGGCACACTTCGGGCATTATTGGCGCTGGCGTTGCATCGATTTCGCACTCTTGAGGCGATCAGAAGAGCGGTAGAAATACATCTTTATTAGGAATAACGTCGCACCCCCAACGGGATTCGAACCCGTGCCGCCACCTTGAAAGGGTGGTGTCCTAGGCCGCTAGACGATGGGGGCCTGCACTGCATGTCACCTGATACTTCATTGGTGGTCGGGCTGCCGGGATTTGAACCCGGGACCTCTGCGTCCCGAACGCAGCGCGCTACCAAGCTGCGCTACAGCCCGCGGCGAGTTCCCCCGCAGCCCGATAATCCTAGTCGTTGCCCGCGAAAGCGAACAACGACTAGAGCGTGTTCGGTAGTTCTGGTTCGATCGGTGGATGAAATTCGATGACCAGTTCACTGATCCGTCGCTTTTCGATCGACTGCACACGAAAGGTCCAGTCGCCGTAGCTGTAGATCGTGCCGGCGACGGGAATCTCTCCGGCGAGATCGAGTACGAAGCCCGCGATGGTGACGTACTGGCCCTCGGGAATCTCGAGTCCCAACTCCTCTTCGACGCGATCGACGTGGGTCTGACCGTCGACCAGCCAGCGATGTTGTCGGATACGTACGATGGTCGGCTCTTCGTCTTCGTCGAACTCGTCGTTGAGATCGCCGACGAGCTGTTCGAGGATGTCGAGGATTGACACGACGCCCGCGACCCCACCGTGTTCGTCGAGCACCAGCGCGAAGGTTCGATGCTGACTACGCATCTCGCCCAAGCTCTCGAGCAGATCGAACGTCTCGGGCAGCATGAGGGGGCGGCGAATCTTGCGAGCGATCTCGTCGGCCGTCGGGAGCGAAACGCCGATCGCTCGCTTCAACGTAGAGCTTCGAAAGAGGTCGTTGACGAAGAGCACGCCAATGACGTCGTCGAGGTCGTCGCTGACGACGGGAAAGCACGAGTGGCCCGTGTCGCGCACGGCCTCGGCGATGGCTTCGGGCGTGACGGGGAGCGTGAGAAAGGCCACGTCCACCCGGGGGGTCATTACGTCACGTAGTTCGAGCTCGCTGAGTTGATCGACGCGCGCGTGGATGGCGGCCGCTTCGGGCGACGGCCGTCGCGCGGTCTCGTGGCCCGTCAGGCGCGCGCGGAACCGCGCGAGGCTGGTCGGGGGAGGTTTCGAATCACTCATTGAGGGTCGTCGGTACTGCCGACGCGTACGGTGGCCGGTCGCAACGAGTCGTCCTCGTAACTCTCCCCACGCAGCAGTGCGCGAACCGCACTGCGCAGGCGCTGGGGGTCCAGCGGTTTCACGACGAAGCCCTCGGCGCCCGAGCGTCGAGCGAGAAACACGTCGGGACGGCGATCGAGCAACATGAGCACCGCGACGGGATCGGCGCCACCGTAGGACTCGAGGTTGCGCAGCTCCATGGTGATGGCCATCCCGCCCATGGAACCGATCTGGAGGTCCACGATCACGAGGTCGACGCCACCCTGCGTCACTCGAGCGATGGTCTCTGGGCCACTGGACGCCTCTTCGATGTCGACGCCGGGCCCGGACAACATGGTCTCGAGTTCACGACGAAGCGAGGCCAGATCGCTGGCGAGAAGGACGGTAGCCACGTGGTTCAGCGTAGCGGAGCCGTCATTTGTCAGATTTGAGGGCTCAAGTTGGTTTCCAAAAGTTCTCTTGTGCGAAGAGGGCGCCGGTGGTTAGTCTGCGAGTCAGGGTAACAGCGGGAGGGCGGAAATGGCGACGACGTCGTTGGACTGGTCGAACGCCGCGGCCTGTCGAGGAAGCGAAGGCTCGCTCTTTTACTCTGCCGATAGCGCCGAGCGCAAAGAGGATCGCGTGGAGCGCGAACAACTCGCGAAGCGAATATGTGCCGGCTGTGCGGTGCGAGAAGAGTGCTTACACGCCGCGCTCGATCGTCACGAGACCTACGGCATCTGGGGCGGTCTTAACGAGTTTGAACGTCGGGCACTAACTCGCGTGGTCTAGTCCAGCCCAGTTGGGCCGGACTGACGAGGGTGAGCACGATCAGCAACGCGAAGGTCGTAATGTGCACCGCGGTGCAGTAGAGACAGATGCTGTTGATGATGATGAATTCGGCGTAGACCAGCCAGAAGACGAAGCACATCGCCACGATCGCCAAGACAAAGCGCGTGACGTGAATCCACCGCGCCTTGGCGTGCCACGCCCAGGGTGAGTTGATCGCGACCATGACCGTGTAGGTCGCCAGTCCCAAAAAAGCGACGGGAATGTGCAGAAAGTACGACTGGGGTGACGTCGTCACCTTGGCGCAGTCCACGAAGCCAGTTCCCGAGCACACGAGGAGCTGTTTGGCGAAGTGCGTGATCGTGAGATAGATCGACAGACCGAGTCCGAGCAGGCTCAGCAGGAACGTGGTGACTTCGGCCCAGCGCGGAACGCGAAGTTCCGAGTCGATCACTTAAGACCCATGACCTTTTTGGCCGCCCTCACTCCTGAACTCATACACACGTTGGTCGGCTGATTCTTGGTGAGCGTACAGATGGCGGCCGTCTGGTAGTTCGCCGAAGCGATGATGGCTTCCGTGACGGGACTGGTCGGGTTACTGAGTCCCGACGCGATCACGCCGCGCGTCGATCCCGAGAGCGTGGCCGGCGAGTAACTCGCGCCCGCGACGAGGAACTTGTTGCCAAAGGTGAGGAAGGGAATCGATTTCGCTTGGGCCGCGGTGAGACCCTTGATGTACTTGGGCTGGTCGTACTTCGTAATCAGCGCGGTCTCCTGGGCCGTGGGCTTTTGCAGCGGGATGTAGAAGTTAAGGGCCGCAGAAAAGATGTTCGTGTACTCCTCAACGCTCTTAAAGGCCACGTACGGTGACGCGAAGGTGGCCCTTACGAAGGTGAAGGTGGGCGTGTTCGGATCGACGTCACCGGAGTAACTGGTCGTGTTGCCCAGTCCGCTCCAGGTGCCAAAGCGACTGAGCGCAATGATGGTGGACCAACGTTGCGCGGCGCAAAAGGGGCAGTACTCCGCGCCGATGTAGATGATCTCGGGAACTTTCTTTCCGGCGGCGGTCGTGGCCGTGAGCGCCGGCTGGCCCTTGGCGGCCTGCGGTGCTGTCACGGGCGCCACCGGCGAGTTGGTGCCGATTGTGTTAAAGACTGACGCCGGAATCTTTGTGAGTTCGTTGACGGTGGTCGCGTCGGTGGGTTGGAAGGTTGAAGAGTTCTTACCGTTGGCAGTGCCGCCGCTCGCGAGTTTGATGATGACGAGGGCCGCCACGACGACGACGACGAGTCCCACGGCAAGCCACGTGAAGAGACCGGCCGGTCGTCCACCCCTCGCGGGAGCCCGGCCCGAGGGTCGCCCACCCTTCGCGGGGGCCCGGGTCGGCGCGGGGCGGTTCTTTGATGCCGGGGTCTTGGCCACGGTGCTCCTTTTCAAGTAAGACCCTCAAACTTAGTGGACGTCGTGCGAGTGAAACAGAGAGGGGGTGGACTCGGTAAGTTGACAAGTGTGGCTGAAATCCTGATTCCTCGCCCTGCTTCGACGGTTCTCACGCTTCGCGATTCACCGAATGGTTACGAGATTCTTATGCTCCGCAGAAATATCCGGAGCGATTTTGTTGGTGGCGCGTACGTCTTTCCCGGCGGTGGCGTCGACGACACCGACGTCGACACGGAAGGCCTGGTCTACGGACTGACCGACCAGGCCGCGTCGCGTCGTCTCGAAGTGAGAAGTGGCGGACTGGCCTTCTACGTGGCGTGTCTGCGCGAGCTCTTTGAAGAGGCGGGACTTCTGATCGCCTGCGCCGGCGCCGGCACGGCGGTGAACTTTACGAACCCCGACGACGTTAAGCGTTTGGCGGCCCATCGAAGGGCGGTGAACGCCGGCGAGTTGGACTTTCTCGTGATGATGAAGGACGAGGGACTGCTCTTGGATCTTCGAGGACTCGAGTACGTCGCGCACTGGGTCACCCCGGAGGGCCCGCCACGACGCTACGACACCAGATTCTTCGTGGCGATTGCGCCGAGCGGCCAGGTCGCCACGCACGACGCGGACGAGACCGTCGCCGATCAGTGGGTGCGACCACTCGAGGCGCTCGGCGCCCACGCGCGCGGCGAGTTCGAGATGATGTTCCCCACCGTTCGCAACCTTCAAGCAATTGCTCACTTTTCGTCGGCCCACGACGTACTCAACTACGCCCGGTCCCTTCGCTCGATTGTCCGGGTGGAACCCCAAATCGTTGAGCGCGACGGGGAAAGGGTCGTCCTGACCCCCGATGAGGAGGGATATACGGTCAAAGACTCGTAAGTCTCAACTGAGGGTGGGGTGTCCATTCGCGCAATCCTTCGCTACCATGGATGTAAGCATTTCCAAAGGAGCTGAGTCGAAATGACCACTACCAACCTGAACTTGACCGCCAAGGTTACCGAGCCCATCACGCTGACCGACACCGCGGTCACGAAAGTCGCTGAGCTCATCACCGCGGCCGGGGCCGACGAGCCCTTAGCGCTTCGCGTCGCGGTGAAGTCGGGTGGCTGCTCGGGCTTCAACTACGACATGTACTTTGACTCCGAGATCGCCGACGACGACGTCGTGAGCGCGTTTGGTGACGTCAGGGTCGTCGTTGACCCAGCCAGCGCGGAGCTATTGACCGGCGCGACGCTGGACTTCGCCGATGGTCTTCAGGGCGCGGGATTTCACATCACGAATCCCAACGCCACGCGCACCTGCGGGTGCGGCAACTCCTTTAGTTAACCCTCGTGAGTCCGACGCGTCCCTACTCGCCCTGGCGCCGCGCGGGCGACTTCGTCATCATCTCGGGTCAGTTGGGCGTGTTGCCCGATCATGAGACGACGACGTTCGTCGAAGGCGGCACGGCGGCGGAGTTGCGCCAAGCGTTAGCCAACGCGAAGACCGTGCTGGGCGAAGCCGGCGCTACGTTGCACGACGTCGTGAAGGCCTCACTGTTCGTGCTCGACATGAGCGACTTCGCGGCGTGTAACGAAGTGTGGCTCGAGACCTTTAGCGACCCGTTGCCCACGCGCACCGCCGTCGCGGTGGCGCAACTGCCCCTGGGCGCCAAGACCGAGGTTGAGCTCTGGGCCTACGCCCCCGAGCACTAGACGCCGTACTCGTTCGACGTACCGAACTTGTAGCCCACCGACCGCACCGTTTGAATAAGGTGCGCGTACTCTTCCCCCAACTTCGCGCGAAGACGTCGCACGTGCACGTCGACGGTGCGCGCGCCGCCGTAGTACTCGTAGCCCCACACCCGACTGAGGAGCGTGTTGCGCGTGAAGACGCGATTGGGATTCGTCGCGAGGAACCTGAGGAGCTCGTACTCCATGTACGTAAGGTCCATCACGCGCCCGGCAATAGACGCCTGGTACGTCTCTAAGTTCATCGAGAGCTCGGCGTGTTCGATGCGCGGCGCCACGCTCTCGTTGCCCGCGCGGCGCAGTCGATGCCGTAGTCGCGTCGCGAGCTCACTGACGTCGTAGGGCCCGACGACGAAGTCGTCGAAGAGGTCTTCGCGAAAGGTGAGATCGTCGAGTTGGTAGTGGTCGAGCAACAAGATGATGGGCCCGACGCCGCGTTCGCGCTGGCGCAGTTGGCGACAGAGATTCATGGCCTCGGTGAAGGGGAGCGCCGCGGCGTTGATGACCGCGCCGGAGAAGCCGTCGGTCGGTTCGAGCGCCGTAATCTCGTTCAGTCGGGCCGTCGCGGCGACGGCGGGCGTCACGCCGGTGACGTCAAAGGCTTTGCGAACTGGCCCTTCGCACGAGGGCACGCAGAGCACGACGTCGATACTCACAGCAGCGGGAGGTATCGCTCGAGTTCAAAGGGCGTGACTTGCACGCGGTAGGCGTCCCACTCGGCGCGCTTGTTGCGTAGGAACCACTCCACCAGGTGACTGCCGAGCGTCTCGTGCATCAGCGTCGAACTCTCCATCAGATCAACGGCCTCGGCGAGTGACTGGGGCAGGGCGGCCGTGCGCTGGCCCTCGGGGGGCAACTCGTAGTTGCCCGTCACGCCGCGTAGCCCCGCCGCCAGCATCACCGCGAAGGCGAGATACGGGTTCGCCGCGGAGTCGGGCGAGCGGTACTCGATGCGCGTGGAGTCGATGCGCCCGGGCTTCACCGACGGCACGCGAACGAGCGCCGCGGCGTCGTAGCGCGCCCACTCGGCGCCGACGGGCGCTTCGGCACCCGGTACGAGACGCTTGTACGAGTTGACCCACTGGTTCGTGACGGCAGTGATCTCGGGCGCGTGACGCACGAGTCCGGCGATGAACTTGGCCGCCAGGTCACTCAGGCCGTAGGTGTGCTCGCCGATGAAGGCGTTCTTCTCGTCTCGCCACAACGAGAGGTGCGTGTGCATTCCCGATCCCTGCACGTTGGCGAGCGGCTTGGGCATGAAGCTCGCCGCCAGGCCCGATTGGCGCGCGAGTTCTTTCACGACGTGGCGCAGCGACATCACCGTGTCGGCCATCGTTAGCGCGTCGGTGTAGCGCAGGTCGATCTCGTGCTGGCCGGGCGCGTCTTCGTGTTGCGCGTGCTCGACCCCAATGCCCATCTCTTCGAGCGTGAGGACGGTCTGGCGACGCAGCTGGCTCGGAGTGTCGTCGGGCAAAAGGTCGAAGTAACTGCCCCGATCGCTCGGTATCGGACCGGTCTTGGGATTGAGGTCGGCGAAGTAGAAGTACTCGATCTCGGGCGCCACAAAAAAGGTGTAGCCCTTGGCGCGAGCGCTGTCGAGCACGCGGCGCAGTTGTTGCCGGGGGCAGCCTTCGAAGGGGGTGCCGTCAATGTTGACGATGTCGCAAAAGACGCGCGCGACGCCGGCGTCCTGTTCGTACCAGGGGAGTAACTGGAAGGTGGTGAGATCGGGTCGGGCCAAGAGGTCGGACTCCGTTGTTCTCGAAAAGCCGTCAATCGCGCTGCCGTCAAAGGTCATGCCCTGGTCGAGCGCGTCCTCGAGCTCCGCCGGCGTGACGTGAAAGGCCTTGTGCCGCCCGAGAACGTCCGTGAACCAGAGTTGCACGAAGCGAACGCCGCGCTCTTCGACGGTTCGAAGCACGTACTGCGCCTGACTTTGCATGTTGGACATTCTCGCACCTTCCCCTCGGCCCCGCGATTTGGCGAGGAACCAAGAAGCCCGCCGCCCGGAAGCGGCGGGCTCCTACTCGTACGTCAGCGAGCGCGCGACTTTTTCTTGGCGGGGGCCTTCTTCGCTACTTTCTTTACCGACGTTTTCTTCGCCGCAATCTTCCTCGCGGACGATATCTTGGCGGGGGCCTTCTTCGCCACGCCCTTCGCCGCGCTGGCCGCGCCACAGATCGTCTCCACCATCAAAGCGGAGACCACGTACGGGTCGATGTTGGCGTTAGGTCGACGGTCCTCGAGGTAGCCCTTCTTATCGGCCGCGACGGCGGCGGGAATGCGCACCGACGCGCCGCGGTCCGAGACCCCGAACGAGAACTTCGAGAAGTGCTGCGTTTCGTGCGCGCCCGTCAAGCGATCTTCGATACCCACGCCGTAGGCGGCAATGTGCTCCTTCACGCGGGTGCCGAGCGCCTCGGCGCCGGCGATGATGGCCGATAGGCCGCCGTTCGCGCGCATCTGCTTCGTGGAGAAGTTGGTGTGCGCCCCGGCGCCGTTCCAGTCGCCCTTCATCGGCTTCGCGTCGAAACTCACGTCGACGTCGAACTCTTCGGCGATGCGTTCGAGCAGCCAGCGCGCGGTCCACAGCTGGTCGCCAATCGCGTCGGGTCCGAGCACCCCGACTTGAAACTCCCACTGACCCATCATCACTTCGGCGTTGGTGCCCTCGATGCCGATGCCCGCTCGTTGACAGGCCAGGGTGTGGGCTTCGACGATGTCGCGCCCCGGCATCTTGGCGCCCCCGACGCCGCAGTAGTAGGGCCCCTGGGGCGCGGGGAATCCCTCCTCGGGCCAGCCGTACGGTCGACCGTCTTGGAAGAACGTGTACTCCTGTTCGATGCCGAACATCGGCTCGAAGCTCGCGTACTCCTTCGCGATCTCGACGGCGTGCGCGCGAGCGTTCGTCGCGTGCGGGGTCATGTCGGAGTTCAGTACCTCGCACATGACCAACCGGTCCTTCGGTCCGCGCAGCGGATCGGCGCAGATAAACACGGGATTCAACACGCAGTCCGAGTGGTGCCCCGTGGCTTGGTTGGTGCTGGAACCGTCGAAGCCCCAGACCGGCGGCTTCTTGCCGTCGGCGACGATCTTGGTCTTGCTCCGAAGCTTGTGAGTCGGCTCGGTCCCGTCTATCCAGATGTACTCAGCCTGATACGACAACGCTGCTCCTTCGATGTGTCATCGCGAACGTTCGCGACCTCCACCAGTCTGATGGTTCACGCACCTTCCCTACCCCGTGTTCTGTTAATGGCGTGTGAAACCTTTTCTAAGAAGAAAGTGAACCTTCACCATTAGGCTCACGACGTGGCTACGCTTCGACTCGCCCTGGCCCAGATGAACGCGGTGGTGGGCGGTTTCGCACAGAACGTCGAGACGCTTGGGCGATTTCGCGCCCAGGCCGCCCTCGTCGGGGCCGATCTCGTCATCACGCCCGAACTCTCCCTGATGGGCTACCCGCCCGAGGATCTCTTGCTCAAAGAGGGCTTCATCGAGGCCAGTGCCCAGGCGCTCGCCGATCTCGCCAAGTCCGAGAATCTTCCGCCGATCTTGGTGGGAACGGTCGCCGAGGACGGCGCCAGTGGCGTCACTTTGGCGCCGTCGAGCGACGGGCGCGACGCGACGCGGGTCTCTGAGGAGTGGCGACCCGGCCACATTGCCAACGTCCTCGTCGCGCTCGGTGACGAGGGGGTCGTCGCGACGGCGACCAAGCGCCTGCTACCCAACTACGACGTCTTCGACGAGTGGCGCTACTTTCATCCCGGGCTCGGACCCCAAGCCATCGTGAACGTCGGTGGCGTGGCCGTGGGTCTGCTGGTCTGTGAGGACGTGTGGACGAGGAGCGGTCCCGCGGCGCAACTGGCGAAGCAGGGCGCGACGTTGATCGTGGTGGCCAACGCGTCGCCCTACGCGAGGGGACGCCGCGAAGAACGCGAGGCCATGTTGCGAGAACGAGCGCTCGAGACGAACTGTCCCATCGCCTACGTCAACCTGGTGGGCGGCCAAGACGAACTGGTCTTCGACGGGCAGAGCATGGTGGTGAACGCCCAGGGGGACGTCATTGCTCGAGCGTGCGCCTTTCGAGAGGAACTGCTCATCTGCGAGATCGAAGCACGCGACTCGACGGTCGGTACGGTCCTCGAGTCGTTCTACGCGCGCGACGAATCGAGGTCTCGGGCCTTTCACCTCAATCACGTGGAAGAGCCCCTGGGCGAAGTGGAAGAGATCTACGAAGCCCTCGTCATGGGCACGCGAGACTATTTGAGGAAAAACGGTTTTCGCGAAGCCATCGTGGCCTTGTCGGGAGGCGTTGACTCCTCACTCGTCGCCTCCATCGCCGTGGACGCCGTCGGCGCTCGGGCCGTTCGCGGCTTTGCCATGCCGAGTCGCTACTCGTCCGATCACTCGGTGTCCGACGCGCTTGATCTCGCGAGTCGACTCGACATCGAGATCGCCACGTTGCCCATCGAGGAAGAGCACGCCATGTTTTCTCACTCGCTGGTCGACGTCCTGGGCGCTGCGCCCACGGAGCTGACCGACGAGAATCTGCAGTCACGAATTCGCGCCGTGCTCATGATGGCCATCTCCAACGCGACGGGCGCCATTGTGCTCACGACCGGCAACAAGTCCGAGATGGCCGTGGGCTACTCGACGCTCTACGGTGACTCCGCGGGGGGCTTCGCGGTCATCAAGGACGTACCCAAGATGCTCGTGTACGAGCTGTGTCGTTACCGAAACGAACGAGCGAGAAGCGACGGCGACCCCGAGCCGATTCCCGAGTCCGTGCTCACGAAGCCTCCCTCGGCGGAGCTGCGACCCGATCAGCGCGACGACCAGTCGCTGCCGCCCTACGAGGTGCTCGATCCCTTGCTCTTCCTCTACGTGGAAGAGGACGCGACCGCCGAGGAGATCATCGCGCTCGGCCACGACCGCGCGCTGGTGACACGAATCACGCGACTCGTCGATCGAAGTGAGTACAAACGCCGCCAGATGCCTCCGGGCGTGCGCATCACGAAGAAGGCCTTCGGTCGAGATCGGCGCATGCCCATCACGAACGCCTTTCGCCCCGAGGACTGATGAAGGCACGCAACACGATGGAGCATCTCTTCTCGTGCTTCGACACGATGTACCAGGTGATGGGTGAAGCCGCGCCGACGTTGACCAACGACGCCTACGTGGTTCGCACCTACGAAACGGCGCGCGCGATGGGGGCTGTCGCGCTGGCCTTTCGCGAGTACCTCGGTGACGTACCGAGTGAGACGCTTACCCCCCTCGACGACGCACTGCGTCAAGCGCTCAGCGATGACGACACCGGCGCGATGGTGCTCTTCGCCCTCGCCGTGGTCGTTGGACCACGGGTGCTCGTCTCTCTTCGCGACGCGCGCGAGCAGATCGAGCTCGACGACGCGGCCCGCGCGCTACTCAACCGCGCCTCAGGAGTGCTTGTTCAAGAGATATTGGCGGTGGGCGACGTCTCCAAGCGCCAGGCACCCGTGGAGGACCCCCGCTGGCTCGAGAGCGCCCAAGAGCTCTCGAATCGACTTGACGCGAGTGGAAACGCTGAAAGTTTCGGCATTTCCCGCTAAGTTGCGTACCTCCGTATAACTAGAAGTAGCGGAGATTCACGGCCGCGAGAGCGAGCACAAAGGGGAACCATGGCGAAAGACCGTATAGATCGTGACGATGAGGACCTCGTACGTCTCTACCTCTCCGACATTGGTCAGTACACCCTTCTCACGAAGGACGACGAAGTTCACCTCGCCCAGACCATCGAAGAGGGTCGCGACGCCAAGGCCGAGCTCGAGGCGTCCGAGAACGACAAGAAGATCAAACTGACGCCGAGTCGTAAGCAGGCGCTGAAGCGCGCGGCGCACCGCGGCGACCAGGCCGAACGGGACTTCGTGCAGTCCAACCTTCGTCTGGTGGTCTCGATCGCGAAGAAGTACCAGGCCTCGGGTCTGCCGCTGCTCGACCTCATCCAGGAGGGCAACCTCGGCCTGATGCACGCCGTCGAGAAGTTCGACTGGCGCAAGGGCTTTAAGTTCTCGACCTACGCCACGTGGTGGATTCGCCAAGCGATCACGCGTGGCATCGCCAACACCGGGCGAACGATTCGTCTGCCGGTACACGCGGGCGACACGCTCGCGCGCGTGCAAAAGGCGCAGTCGCGTCTCGAGCTCAAGTTCGGTCGACCCCCGACCATCAAGGAACTCTGCGAAGAGTGCGAGATGCCCGAGGACAAGCTCATCGAGGCCTTGCGCTTTCGCTCGGAGCCAATCTCGCTCTCCGAGCCCCTTCGTGAAGACGGCGACGCCGAGTTGGGTGACGTCGTCGAAGACCGTTCGGCCGAGTCACCCTTTGACGTGGCCGCGGTGAAGATGATGCCCGCCGCGATCGAGAAGTTACTCCAGCCCCTCGACGAACGTGAGCAGAAGATTCTGCGGATGCGTTTTGGGCTCGACGGAGCGGGTGAGATTCGTACCCTCGAAGACGTCGGCGCGGAGATGAACCTGACGCGCGAACGCATTCGCCAGATTGAAGCCCGCGCGATGAGTAAGTTGCGTCACCCCTCGTCCGACACGGGTGCGCGCGACCTCTTAACCCTCTAGCGACGCTGGTACCGGGCGCCGCCGAGTCCGAGGACGGCCGCGACGCCAACGATGATGGCGCTCACGAAGAACGGCGTGTGGGACTTCGAACGACTGAGCGCGGTCACGGGGTGGCTGAAGGTGAGCCGCGGCCACTGATTTTCGTGGGCGATTCTCGCCAGTTGACGGTCCGCGTTCACCGCGAAGGGGTGTCCGACGGCTTTCAGCATGGGCACGTCGGTCTCGGAGTCGGAGTAGGCGTAGGACTCGGCGAGATCGATCCCGCGTCGACTGGCGAGTTCGCGCATGGCGAGCGCTTTGTTCTCCCCCTGCGCGAAAAACTCCATCTCCCCGGTGAACTTCCCGTGGTCGTCAATGGTCGCCTGTGACGAGATCGCTCCCGTAAGTCCGAGGAGTTCCGCGAAGGGCTCGACGATCTCCGCGGGCGCGCTCGAGACGAGATAGACCTCTTCTCCTTCGGCGAGGTGGTGATCGATCAGCTCGAGGGCTTCGGCGTAGATGAGAGGTTCGATTACGTCACTCAGGGTCTCTTTGACGAGGAGGCGTACTTCGTCTTGGTCCCAACCTCGCGTTATCTTCAGCACCGTATCGCGGACTCTGGCGAGACGCTTTTCGTCGGCGCCGAAGCGTTGGAACCAGAGTTGCGCCACGCCCGCGCGAATGAGGGTGCGTCGATGAAGCAGTCCGCGGGTGTGTAGTTCGGGCCCCAAAGCGACGAGCGACGATTTGACGATCACCGTCTTATCTAGGTCGAAAAAGGCCGCGCGCACGCTTTCATGCTAGGTCCAGATGCCAGCGACGTAGGGGCGGCGCTAGCCGATGAAGGCCGCGGCGCAGTCTTCTGTCGCGTCGACGCGAGCCATCAACACCACGTGGTCCTGATGGAGGAAGTGCATCGAGGAAGAGGGCACCAAAGGTTGTTCGTTTCGAACGACGGCGACGACACGTAGCGAGTCGGGAAGACGAAGCTCATCGAGCGTGAGATTCTGTGCGACGGCCGGGGCGTTCTCGTCGAGGGTCACTTCGATGAGTCGCATGCGACCGTGCGCGAGCGTCATCAGTTGAATGATGGCGCCCACTTCCACGGCTTCGTCAACGAGCGACGTGATCAACGCGGGCGTCGAGACCGAGACGTCGACGCCCCAGCTTTCGTTAAAGAGCCACTCGTTTCGGGCGTTATTAATACGGCTGATGACGCGCGGCACGCCAAACTCTTGTTTCGAAAGCCAACTGATCACGAGGTTGTCTTCGTCGTCGCCGGTGGCGGCGATCATGACGTCGGCGCTGCGCACGTCCGCGGACGTCAGGCTCGCGAACTCACAAGCGTCGGCGGCCATGACGGTGACGCCGGGCAGCATGGTCTTTAATCGTTCGGCGGTGTCGGCGACCTGTTCCATCAGGGTGACGTCGTGGTGGCGATCGATGAGGTCGAGCGCGATCGAGGTGCCGACCGACCCACCCCCGGCGATGATGACTTTCACTTGGCCCCGGCTTTGAGTAGGTCCGGCAGCTCGCGAAGACCTTCATTGGTGACGAGGAACTCGAGAATGTCGTCCTCTTGGGCAAAGAGGCCCTCGACGTTGACTCGTCCCAGACCCGCGCGTATCAAACCGACGAGGCGAACGTTCTCGCCACTGTGAAAGTCGCTCACGGGCTTTCCCGCGAGGGCGTCGGGCACGATTCTCTCCACGAGGTGCATGGTATGGGCGGAGTCGGTCCACTCGATCGAGTCGTCCGAGGGCAACATCCAGCGCTTGACTTGCTGGGTGGTCCAGAGCGACGTCGCGACCGTGGGGATACCGAGTTTCATGTAGATTTCAGCTCTCGCGGGGTCGTAGATGCGCGCGACGACGTTCTTGATGTTGTAGTGATCGCGCGCAATTCGTGCGCAGAGGATATTGGTGTTGTCGCCACTGGTGACGGCCGCCAGTGCGTCCGCGCTCGCGGCCTCCGCTTGGAAGAGCACGTCGCGGTCAAACCCTGATCCGACGATGGTTTTGCCGTGAAAGTGGGTGAGACGGCGAAGGCTGTCGCGCTTCTTTTCGATGATCACGACCGAGTGGCCCTCGTCGGAGAGTTCCGTGGCGAGTTCTGAACCAACTCGGCCACAGCCGACCACGATGATGTGCACGGTCTCATCTGACCACACCACGGCTTTTAACCGCAACTTCTCGCCAAGTGGGTGACGTTGAAGAGTTATTTGCGAAGGGGAGTGGCTTAGTATCGACAGCGTGCCAGAAGAGGAAAAGCCTGCGTCAACGCGCGCGCCCGTTCTGACGTCACACGCTAATTTGGCGAAGTTCTACCCCGAGACGTGGGACTATCGCCTGAAGCGACTCTTCCTCGGAAAGCCTCTAGTCACCGAACAGTTGAGCGGCGAACGGCTCAATCGCCCCATCGCCCTGGGCGTGCTGGCGCCGGACTGTATCTCCTCGTCGGCGTATGGGACCGAACAGATTTTGACCCAGATGACCCCCTACATTGGACTCGCCGCCTTCGCGCTCGTGGTGCCGATCATGTTCGTGATTATTGGCGTGTTGTTCTTCGTCACGACCTCGTACCTCGACGTGATCAAGTACTACACGACGGCCGGCGGGTCCTACGTCGTCGCGCGCGACAACTTTGGACCCAAGATCGCCCAGATCGCGGCGGTGGCGCTGCTTATTGACTACACGGTGACCGTCGCCGTACAGTGTTCGGCTGGCACAGCCGCTCTGACGACCGCCTTTCCGAGGTTGAAGAATGACTTTCCACTGGTCACCAACGGCACCTTGTTGATCACGGTCGTCGTCGTTCTCGTCTTGATCTTCGGCAACTTGCGGGGACTACGGGAAGCCGGTAGTTACTTCGCGATCCCGACGTACTTCTACGTCGTGATGTTGTCGGCGACAATATTTATTGGTTACTACAAGAAGATCGTCGGCACGCTGCACCTTATTCCCCAGCCCGCGACGCACCTCTTAGTGGAGGGGCGTCTGGGTCATCAGGGCAACGGACTTCTAATGGGCTTGGCCTTCCTTACGCTGCTTCGCGCCTACGCGAACGGCGGGGCGTCGCTGACGGGCCTCGAGGCGATCTCCAATGGCGTCGGGAGCTTTCGGCGTCCCGAGTCCAAAAACGCGCGCGCGACGCTCGTCGTGATGTCCTCGGTTCTAGCGTTTCTACTCGTCGGCACGACGCTGCTCGCGCACTGGACCCACGCGTTTCCCTACGCCGCCGGTTCGCCGACCGTCGTTGGTCAAGAGGTGTCGGACGTCTTTGGCGCGCACGGCTTTGGTCACTACATATTCTTCGTCGTACAGTTCGCCACCGTCTTGATCCTGTACACGGGCGGTAACACGTCGTTCAACGGATTCCCCTTCCTCGCGAACTACGTCGCGACCGACCGCTACCTGCCGCGCCAGCTCACCAAGCGTGGTCACCGTCTCGCCTTCTCCAACGGCATCCTCGTGCTCGGTGTCGTCTCGCTGACCTTGATCATTGCGTTCAAAGCGTCGGTGAACGCGCTCATCGCGCTCTACGCCATTGGCGTCTTCACCGGATTCACGTTGGCCGGCGCCGGCATGGTGGCGCGTCACCTGAGAGAAAAGGGCGGGCACTGGCGCCGAGGGGTCTTCATCAACGCGCTCTCCGCGAGCGTGACCTCGCTCGTGGTGCTGGTCTTCATCTTCGCGAAGTTCCTCGAGGGTGCGTGGATCATCGTGATCGTGGGGCCCATCATGTACTTCAGTCTCTTGCGATTCCACAAGCAGTACTTGCGTGAGGAGAAGGCCTTCGAGGCCAACAGCGCCAAATCGTCGATGAACATTCGCATGAATCGAGTCATCGTCTTTGTCGACAACTACGATCTGCCCACCGAGCGGGCTCTCCTGTACTGCAACTCGCTCAACCCCTACTCCGTGCGCGCCGTGCACTTTGACATCGACCCGGTAGTCACTAAGCGACTGGAAGCTCGATGGGGCGCCGCCAACACCGCGTCGGCCAGTATCAGTCTCGAGATCGTCGACTGCGAGGACCGTCGCGTCGACCGCGCGGCGTTGGAGCTCGTCGCCGACGCCGTACGCGATCCCGACGTGTTCTGCATGGTGATCTTGCCCCGGCGGGGCTACGTCTCTCGCTTGCAACGACTGCTGCACGACCGCACGGCCGACAATATGGCGGGCGCGGTGATGCACGTGCCGCGCACGGCGGCGACGATCATTCCCTATCGCACGCTGCGTCGCTTGACCGAGGGTGAGTTGACCGAGGAGCCGGTGAGCGACGAGGTCACGCGTGGAGGAGTGCGAGAGGACGCCCACCTCGACGCGGACGCGAAACTGCGGGCCCGCTCCGCTGGCTCCGCGCCGATTGGCGACGTCACTGAGCGAGAGTTCGTCGAGATCGCCGGACGCGTTCGATCGATGTCGATCGGCAACGAGAGCGGCGTGCACGAACTGCGCTGCGTCATCACCGACAACACCGGCTCGATCACGTTGGTCTTCCAGGGCCGAACGAACGTGCCGGGCATTGAACGCGGCACTCGGCTCCTGGTAAAGGGAACCGTGACGTCCCTTCGTCGTGAAGCCGTCATTCTTAATCCGCAGTACGAAATCGTCGCCGAGTCGCAGGGCCAAAACTAGTCTCCATTGATTCTTTTTTCCGCAACCACCATCGAGGAAACCCTTCGACCAAGGGGCTCGGTGGTGCGACCATGGCGTCGGCAGAGTCCTTTACCTGTCTAACTTGTGTAGCGGCAGTGCAAGGTGGCGATAGTGTGTCACGCCGTGAGATACCTGAGAGGTGGTGAGCGTGGCCCGAGCACTCGTCATTGTTGAGTCCGTAGCCAAAGCGACACGAATTCAGGGCATGCTCGGATCGGACTACATCGTCAAATCCTCCATTGGCCACATTCGTGATCTGCCCCAGAGTGCGGCCGATATTCCGGCCTCGGTGAAGGGCGAGAAGTGGGCGCGGCTCGGCATCAACGTCCACGACCACTTCAAGCCGATCTACGTGGTCTCGAACGATCGTAAGAAGATTGTCGCCGAACTGAAGGCCGCCTTGAAAGAGGTCGACGAGCTCTACCTCGCCACCGACGAGGACCGCGAGGGTGAGGCCATTGCCTGGCATCTCCAAGAAGTGCTGAACCCGAAGGTCCCCGTGAAGCGGATGGTCTTTCACGAGATCACGCCGGCGGCCATCACCAAGGCCGTCTCGGAGACGCGCGACTTGGACCTACGACTCGTCGACGCCCAAGAGGGTCGAAGGTTCCTCGACCGCCTGGTCGGCTACGAGGTCTCCCCGGTGCTGTGGCGAGCCGTCGATAAGGCCCGCTCGGCCGGGCGAGTGCAGTCGGTGGCGATTCGACTGGTCTGCGAGCGCGAGCGCGAGCGCATGGCCTTTCGTTCGGCGTCGTGGTTCGACGTCACGGCGACCGTCGACGCCGAGAGCACCACCTTCGAAGCCACGTTGGAGACGGTGAACGGCGCGTCGCTCGCGACGGGCAAGAACTTCGACGCCGCGGGCCGACTGGAGACGAAGACGGCGCTCGAAGTCTTAAGCGAAGCCGGCGCGACGTCGATCGCTCGCGAACTGGTGGGCAAACGTCTGCGCGTCGAGTCGACGACGTCGACGCCGCGCACCCAGCGTCCCCAGCCGCCCTTCATGACGTCGTCGCTGCAGATCGAGGCCAGTCGCAAACTGCGCTTCGATCCCGAGCGTACGATGCGCGCGGCCCAGCGACTTTACGAGCAGGGCTGGATCACCTACATGCGAACCGACTCCACCACACTTTCCGACGAGGCGATCAACGCCGCGCGCACTCAGGCGGCGTCGATGTTCGGCGACGACTACGTCGCCGACCACCCGCGTCGCTACGACCGAAAGGTCAAGAACGCTCAAGAGGCGCACGAAGCGATTCGTCCGGCCGGTGAGACCTTTCGCACGCTCGACGAGGCCCAGGGGCAGCTGAACGGTGACGAGCGCGCGGTGTACGACCTCATCTGGAAGCGCACGATCGCCTCGCAGATGGTCGACGCGCGCCTGACCCAAGACAAGGTTCGTTTGACGGGGACGCTCACCAACGTCGACGAACTCGCCGGCGACGTCGCGGTGGGCCTGAGCGCGAGCGGACTGCGCATTGAGTTCGCCGGCTTTCGTCGGGCCTACGTCGAAGGCACCGACGACCCCGAGGCCGAACTCGCCGACCAGGAGCGCCTACTGCCCGTGCTGCGTGAAGGCAGCGACGTACCGGTGCAGAACGCCGAAGCCAAGTCTCACGACACGCAACCACCCGATCGTTACTCCGAAGCGACGCTCATCAAGAAGCTCGAAGATCTGGGCATCGGTCGTCCTTCGACGTACGCCTCGGTCATGAAGACGATCGATCGTCGCGGCTACGTGTGGAAGAAGGGCAAGTCCCTCGTGCCGACGTTTCGGGCCTTCGCGGTGGTGAACCTGTTGGAGTTCTACTTCGCCGACCTCGTGGACTACCAGTTCACGGCCGCGATGGAAGATCAGCTCGACGAGATCGCCCAGGGCCGCCAGGACCTCGAGCCGTGGTTGAAGAAGTTCTACTTCGGCGACGAGTCCGCCGACAGTGAGTTGGCCCGGCTCGGTCTGCACCACATGACCCACGAACCCCACGAGTTCGACTTCGCGGCGATCAACTCCCTGCCGCTCGGCGAGGCGCCGGACGGACTTCCCGTGTCCGTGCGCTCGGGGCGTTACGGTCCGTACCTCGTGCACGGTGGCGACCGCGTCTCGATTCCCGAAGCGACCGAACCCGACTCACTCACGATCGACTACGCGCTGGAGCTGTTGGGGGCGCCGAGTAACGACCGTGAGCTCGGACTCGACGACGAGGGTGAGACGATCTACCTGAAAGCCGGGCGCTACGGGCCCTACGTGCAGGTCGGTGAGATGACCGACCCCAAGGACAAGCCCAAGACGGCGTCGCTCTTTTCGACCATGTCACCCGAGAGCGTGTCGATCGATGACGCGAAGATGCTGTTATCGCTGCCGCGCACCGTCGGGGACCATCCCGAGGGCGGAGCGATCGTCGCCCAGAACGGGCGCTACGGTCCCTACCTCACCTGGGGCAAGGAGACGCGTTCGCTCGACGACGAGGCCCAGATCTTCAGCGTCGATCTGACGAAGGCGGTGGCGCTGTTGGCCCAACCCAAGCCGCGTGGTCGTCGAGCGGCCGCGGGACCACTGGCGGACTTGGGCGAGGATCCCGTCACGAAACGCAACGTCGTCGTGCGCAGCGGACGTTTTGGCCTCTACGTCACCGACGGGGAGACCAACGCCACGCTTCGTCTGGGCGACGCGCCCGAAACGATGACGATGGATCGCGCGAGTGAGTTGCTCGCCGAGCGCCGCAGCGCCGAACCCTCGACGCGCCCACGTAAGAGCTCGAAGAAGGCGACGAAGAAGGCGCCGGCGAAAAAGGCGGCGAAGAAGACGGCGAAGCGCTCAACGAAGAAGGCCGCGACCCAGTCGACGGGCGCGGCGAAACGCGCGGCCGTCGCGCAAGGGGCCGAGGTGAACGCGGCCCTGCTGAGGAGTGCGCGTCACGAGGACGAGGCGTGAGCCCACGAGGCGTCTTTCTCGTCTTTGAGGGGATCGACGTCAGTGGCAAGAGCACGCAGGCCCGACGAGTGGCCGTCTCCAACGACGCCCTCTTCACCTTCGAACCCGGTGACACGCCCCTCGGCGCGGAGCTGCGCCACTGGGTGCTCGACGCCGCGACGCCTATGAATCCGGCGACCGAAGCGCTGCTCATGCTCTCGGACCGCTCGCACCACGTGCGCACCGTCATCGAGCCCGCGCTCGACGAGGGACGAAATGTCGTGAGTGACCGCTTCTACGCGTCAACCCTCGCGTACCAGGGTTACGGAAGAGGCGTGGACCTAGCGCTGTTGCGAGCGGCGAGTGAGTTGGCTATTGGTTCGTGTCTGCCGACCCTGACGATCCTGTTGGACATCCCCTTGGAAGTCGTGAACGAACGGCGCGCCCACGACGCCAAGGACCGCTTCGAGTCGGCCGACTTGGCGTTTCATCAACGCGTCCGCGACGGCTACTTGGAACTGGCCCAAGAGAACGCGTGGTTCGTGGTGGACGGCTCGCTCGCTGAATCCGAGGTTGCGAGCGTGATCGACGAGCGAGTGGCCGACCTACCCTGGTGACATGACGGACGTCTTTGAGCGCCTGGTGGGCCAGGACCGAGCGGTGGCGGCTCTTCGCCAGTACGCGATAACTCCCGTACACGCGTACCTCTTCAGTGGCCCCGCGGGCGCCAGCGTGCGCGACTCGATGATGTCCTTCGCCGCGGCGTTGCAGTGTCCGCGAAACGGTTGTGGTTCGTGCGACGTCTGTCGATTGGTCCTCGCCGACCAAGACCCCGACGTCTACTTCGCCGAGCGATCGGGGGTGTCGTGGCGCCTGGAGGAGATTCGTGAAGCCGAACGCGTCTCGAGGCGTCGGCCTCTGGGATCCGGGTACCAGATTGTCGTCATTGAAGACGTGGAGCTGACGACGACGGGAGCCTCACCGAGCGCGCCGGCGCTGTTGAAGTCACTCGAAGAGCCACCGAGTCGCACGATCTTTCTCCTTAGTGCCGAAGAGCTTCCCGCGGCGCTCGACACGATTATCTCGAGGTGTCTGGAAGTCAGGTTGCGCGCGCTGAGTGACGAGGACCTCGAGTCGATTCTGGTGGGCGAGGGGGCTGAGTTGAACGCGGCCCGTAGCGCCGCGGCCGCGGCCAACGGCAATCTGCGAAGGGCGCGCGTCTTGGTGCGTGACGCCGATCTCTCGTCACGGGTGGCGCAGTGGCGTAGCGTGCCCGAGCGACTTACGGGAACGCCGGCGGCGTCCGCTCTCGTGGCCCAGGGCATCGCCGCCTCGCTCGACGAGGCCATCACGCCACTGCAACAACTTCAAGAAGAAGAGATGGCGCGGCGCGCCAGCGACGCGCGCGAGATGGGTCTGCGCGCGGTGACGAATCGAAAGGACGTCGAGGCCCAGTTCAAGAGAGAGCAGCGCCGTTTTCGACTCGACGAACTGCGCTTTGGCTTTAGCGCGTTGACCGGCGTCTATCGCGAGCGATTGATTGAGAACCTCGAGTCCAGCACCGAAGGCGACGCGCGAAGTGAGTACCGCGTCGGAGCCTCACTTCGCGCGATTGACGCCGTCGCGGAAGCGAATCGTCGGCTCTCCACCAACGTTGACGAGTCGCTGCTATTGCACGATCTGATGTTCTCGCTGATGGAGTTCTAGTAACGCGTAAGCCGCGTCGCTGGCTTGGGCTAATCTTTCTCTCTGCGCCTGGGTAGCTCAGTCGGTAGAGCAACGCATTCGTAATGCGTAGGTCAGGAGTTCGAATCTCCTCCCAGGCTCCACCTCACCCACCTAGCGTCGGAAACTCTCCGGCGTTCGACTAGCTATTCAAGTGGTAGACGACGTTGACTTGCACGTTGATCGACTGCGATCCGCTCTGAATGGGCACCGACCCGGTCGCCGCTTTGAGCGACGTGGCCACGGGGTAGAAAACGCCACCCGTTCCCGTGTTCTCCTGGTCGATCACTCGAGCGATCGAGCCGACCGTGGTGTCGGCGCCCTTGGCGATCTGGGTCGCTTCGGTGTGGGCGTTTTGAATCGCGCGAGCGCGCGCGGAGGCGAGCAGTTTCGACTGATTCGATATGGAAAAGGTCACGCCGTTGAGTTGGATGTTGTTACCGACCGCGTTGGCCGCGGCGTCGAGGGCCGCGCCCGCGCTGTTGAGCTTGTGAGTCGTGACGTTCAGGTTGTCTTGCACGGTGAAGCCCGTAATGACACTGGCCGAGTTGGTGTTCGCGTAGATGTTGAGCCCCGACGTCTGCATGTTCTTCTTGACAATGCCGTTACTGAGCAGCGACTTCTCGAGCTTTCCCATCTGCGTGTTGTTCTCTTTGAGCGCCTCTTTCGCGCTCGTCGCCACGTTCTGCACGCCGATTTGAAAGCTCATGGTGTTGGGCTTGCCCGTCACGGTGCCCGAACCCGTCACCGTGATGGTCGCGCCCGAGGAGGAGTTGGTGTGGCCGAGCGTCTCACCGATAAAGGCAATGGCCGCGATGACGATGGCGAAGACCAGAAGAAAAAGAGATCGTGGGCCACCGCCGCGGCGCCGACCTCTTGGTCCCCACGGGTCGCCGTGATCGTGACCGTGCTCGTGGTCGTGGGTCGGCTGGTCACTGCTCGCGTCGATGTGATCGCTCACGTTGTCTCCTTATGAGTGAACGACGTGTGTCGTTCGTTCGTGCCTACTGCTGTTTTACTGCACTTCTTGAAACCAAGAGGAACGGAGTTTCTTCGTGGAATCAAAATCACTGCTTCTCGGTTCGATCCCATTCGGCCCTCTACTACGTCCCTGTCGCGCGACGCGAGAAACTTTCACTGAAGTTTCGAATCGTGTTGTTTACGGAACGAGCGAGCGAACTACCGAGGTGAAGTCGTCGGAACGTTCTTCCCAGTTTCGGTAGTGGTCAAAGCTCGGCGCGGCGGGCGAGAGCAGCACGACCCCACCGTGAGCGAGTGACGCTCTAGCCAGTTGGACGGCCTCGAGCATGTCCTCGGCGCGGTGTTGCGTGAGAGCAGAGCGCTGGGCGAGCGCCGCGCCGAGCCGTTGTCCCGCGTCGCCCATAGTGATGAGCGTGGTGGGTTGGTGCCGCGCGGCCAGAGCGTCCGCGAGTTCGTCGTAGTCGACGCCGCGATCGAAGCCCCCTGCGATGAGGGCGAGCGGATCGTCGACGAACGCTTCGAGGGCCGCCACGGTGGGCAGCACCGACGTCGCCAGTCCGTCGTCCACGTAGCGAAGCGTCGCGCCGTTGACGGTCTCTCTCGCGACGAGCGTAAGTCGACTGCGCAGTGGCTCAAAGCGAAACGACTCTTTCTCGGCTGCCTTTCGCGCGTCGTCGACGGCGATGCCCGTCAGTGATTCGACGGCGGCGAGCGCCAAGGCCACGTTGGCGTTGTTGTGCGCGCCGATCAGTCCGAGCGCCGCGGCGAGGTGAGTGGTGTCACTTTCGACGTAGCGCAACTCGCCCCCGAGTTGATCTTGGATCTGGTGAAATGTTGCGTTGTCGGGCACCAACGTGCGATGCGCCCCGTCGGCGCGGGTCAGTGAGAGTTTGTCATCGCGGTACTTTTCGAGTGAACCGTGCCAGTCAAGATGGTCGGCGCCCAGAGACGTCACGACCACCACGCTGGGCGCCACCTCGAGATCAACGCACTGAAAGCTCGACACTTCGAGAACGAGCCAACCCTTGGACGTGTCGAGAGCTGGGTCGTACGGGGGTTGGCCAATGTTGCCCAGACGAAGGGCGTCTTCACCCACGCAGTGCAAGAAGAACGTTACGAGTGCCGTCGTGGTGGACTTCCCCTTCGTGCCCGTCAGGGCCACGACGCGCGCCCGGTCCGTCTCTTGAAGCCAGAGGTTGAGAGCGGACGTGACGGCCACGCCGTGAAGTTCCAGATCGAGAACGTCGGCGCGTCGCCGCGGGATGCCGGGACTCTTTAAGACCACGTCACAGCGCAGCAACGCGTCGAGGCCGCCTTCGTTCGTGACCAGGACCTCGGGTCCTAGACCGGTGGCGTCGTCGACGACCACGAGTTCGCTGACGCCCTGCAGGCGGCGAACGGTCGCGCGACCCTCGACGCCGTAGCCGAAGACGCCGACGCGCTTGCCCGCGAGGTCAGCGAAGCCAGTGGGCCGGAACACGGCTGGGTCCTTGGGACGTGAGAAGTTCTTCGAAGGTTCGTTTTGGCCTCACTTCGTTGGCCAAGGCCCGTACGAACTCGACGTTGGCCCACTCGCTCATCTTGGCGACCCTCGCCAGAGCGACCGCGCTCTCGTCGGGGTCACCAACGCACTCGAAGGGTTTGAAACTGGTGCCTTCACCGACGAGTACGCGCAGTTGATCTTCGCGGGCCGGGTCGCTCAGTGGCTCGTGGTGAAAGATGTCGCCCAGAGTCGCGCGAGAGAGAAACGGCGCGAGCATCAAGTTGATAAAGAGACACTTGTCACACTCGCCGCACCACGTTTCGAGACGGTTTTCGAGACGCTGGCTGAACGCGCGATTACAGCTGCGAAAGACGTGGTGGTAAGAAGTGAGTTCGCTAAAGACCTGGGCGACCCAGATCTCACTTCGATCGCGCAGGAAACTGCCAACGACAAGCGCGGGACCCACCCGTTCGCCCAGCGCCTCCGCGAGGAGTTGCTCGGCGTCCCAGGACTTACTCCACTGGTGATTGACGTCGAGATCGCGCCAGCGAAGGTTGATGGCCGACGAAGAGTGCTCGTTGCTCATGACGACGCCGCCGCGACCCGAAGCCAGAGCGGCCACCGCGGCGAGGAGCGTCACCATGGCGGTCACGGGTACGTGACCGTTAAAGAATGCGTCGTCGCCTCGCAGAATCTGCTCGTCGAGCACGCGCGTGGCTCGAACAATCTCTCGTCGCGTCACGGCGGCCGTCGCTTCGAGCGGCGCGAAGCGACCACTTGCGGGACTGACGACGAAGAGCGCCTGGTCGAGACGCGCGTTGAGTTGTGCGGTCGTGACGACCGAGTCGATGCCGCCGCCAAAGGGGACGAGTACGCGGTTCGCGTCGACGACGGGCACGACAACATTGGTTTCCACGCCTCCGACGATGACGACGTCGTCAAGGCTGAGTTCATTCGTGAAGGCGAACTCCGCGAGTCCCTCACGAATCGCGGTCTCTAAGAGGCGTCGACCCTTTCCACCGAGTGGCGTGGAACCAACGTCGACGCGACGCGGCGCACCAGCTTTGTAGTACGAAAGACCCGCCAGGAGAAACCAAAGTTCGCCGACGGCCCTAACGGCCGGCGTCCGGAGTGTCTCGACGCCCTCAAACGTGACGACCTCTGTGAACGTTCGCCCGTCCAGTTCGTAGGTGCCCGTCAGCGTCGTTTTCGTTATCTCGAGCGAGACGTAACGAAAGAGTTCGCCGCGCTGTTTCGTGTGGATCGGCTCGTCCATGACGTTCTTCATGCTACGAGGCCCGCTTCGCGACGAGGGCGAAACGACCACAAGGTCTCTTCGCTCGATCACTGAAGAAGACCTCGCCCCCGTCGGTGACCTGTTGGCTGCGAACGATGAAGTCGTCGCGCACGCCGGAAACGGTGAGTTGAAGTGTCGCGACGTGGCGTAGGTCGAGCCGAGATCGGTCGCCACCGTCCGCCGTGAGTGCCTGGGGAACGTCGGCGAAGTGTGCGGCGACCTCTGGACCGACTTGGTAGCCCTCGCGCGATATGGCGGGGCCCAGAAAGGCGTGCACCGTGGCGGCGTCGTCGAAATGGAGAAGCGTCTTGGCTATGACGCCACTGCGTAGTCCGCGCCAGCCCGCGTGCACGAGGGCGAAGCGCTTCGATGACGCGTCGACCAACAAAATGGGCACGCAGTCGGCGACCAGTACGGCGAGCGCCACGTCGTTACGGTCACTGACGAGGGCGTCGGCCTCGCTCGAGGGGGTCACGATCGAGGCGTCGAGCACGTGGGTTCCGTGTACTTGTCTGACCGTGACGAGTTGCGTCTCGTTGACGCCCACGGCACTCGCCACCCGACGGCGGTTCTCTTGCACGTCGATAAGTTCGTCGCCGACGTGATCTCCCAGGTTCAAGGTGTCGTAGGGCGCCGCGCTGACCCCGCCAAAGCGATCGGTCACGAAGGCGTCGACGCCGAGAGCTTGAGCGCTCTCGACGGGATACACCGTGAGCGCCCCTCGTTGCTCGGCGTGCAGGACTACGTCGATTGGCACGCCGCGCAGATCCCGTTGAGTTCGAGGACGTGACGAAGGTCCCCGTAGCCGTGGCGTTCGGCGAGTTGGCGCGCCCAGGTCTCGAGATCGGGCGCGTCCACTTCGATGGTCGCCCCGCATCGGCGACAGGCCAGGTGGTGATGGTGGGTGTCCACGACGCAGCGTCGATAGAGGTTCTCGCCGCGATCGGTCATCACGACGTCCACGTCGCCCGAGACGACGAGGGCCTTTAGCTGGGTGTAGACGGTTGCGAGGGCGATTCTTCCCCCGTCGCGAGAGATAAGGGCGTGAAGCTCTTGCGCACTGATGAAGCCCCCGACCCGGCTCAGGACCCCGATCACCTCTCGGCGTTGGGCGGTGTTTCGCGCAGGACTCACGGGTTCAGCGTACCTGTCCGTGATTTGATACTTAGAATCATTCTAACTATGGTAGTTGGAATGATTCCACTAAGGACCCCCAGCGCAGGTCCCGTAATCCCTAAAACGAGCCGTTTTTGTCGAAACGCGGTCGTAGCGACGTCGCTCGTTCTCGTCGGCGTGACGTTGAGCAGTTGTGGCTCGCCGGCCGCCGTGTCGAGTGGCGTCATTCGAGCGGTCGGCGCGGAGAATCAGTACGCGAACGTGCTCGCTCAGATTGGTGGGCGCTACGTGAGCGTCCGGGCCATCATGAGTAACCCCAGCACCGATCCCCACACCTTCGAAGTCAGTACCAGCGTGGCCCAACTCATCTCCACCGCGCAGCTCGTGGTGCAAAACGGCGTGGGTTACGACGCCTTCATGAATCAACTCGAGTCCGCTTCGCCGAGTTCGTCGCGTGACGTCATCGACGTACAGACCCTCGAAGGGCTCTCGAACAACACCAAGAATCCCCATCTCTGGTACAAACCCTCCACCATGCCTCGGGTGGCTAAGGCCATAGCTGTCGACCTCACAAAACTGCAGCCGGGTCACGCGCGCTACTTCGCGACGCGTTTGTCAGCGTTCTCAAAATCCGTGAACTCACTGACCGTCGCTGTCGCCACGTTCAAGAAGAAGTACAAGGGCGTACGAGTGGCGACGACGGAACCGGTCGCTGACTATCTTCTCCAGGCGCTCGGACTTCTGAACGTGACGCCGTTTCGCTTCCAGGCCGACGTCATGAACGGTATCGACCCTTCACCGGAAGACATTGCCTTCCAACAAGGCCTTCTCACGCACCGAAAAGTGCGCGTGTTCTTGTACAACGAGCAGGTCAGCAGTCCCGTGACGGTCTCTCTGCAATCCCTCGCTAAGTCCTCGGGCGTGCCGATCGTCGCGGTGTACGAAACCATGCCGACGCCGGGCTACGACTACCAGTCGTGGATGCTCGCCGAGATCGCGGCACTCACGAGAGCACTTTCCACGTCACGCTCAACGGTGAGGATCTGATGACGAGTGACGCAGCGTTCTCAGGCAATCATGAACTCTTGAAAGTGCGCGACGTCGACGTGTCGATCGCGGGACGGGTCGTGCTGCACGACGTGAACTTCTCGATTGACGCCGGCGAGTTCACCGGTCTCATTGGATCGAACGGCGCCGGCAAGACGACGCTGTTGAAGGTGATTCTCGGTCTCCAAGCATCGTCGCGGGGGAGCGTTACGATTCATGGAGAACCACTCAACCGATCGAATCGCTCCGTTGGCTACGTGCCGCAGAAGGTTCTCTTTGACGTTGACATGCCGGTTCGCGTGCGCGACTTTGTCGCGATGGGCGTTGACGGCAATCGCTACGGGTTCTCTCGAAGGACCCGAGAAACGAACGAGGCCGTCGAGGAGATGCTCGACGCCGTCGAAGCCGACTCCTTGGCCAGTCGCAGAGTCGGCGCGCTATCGGGTGGCGAACAACAGCGTGTCCTGATGGCTCACGCGCTCGTGAGCCGGCCCGAACTGCTGTTGCTCGACGAACCACTGGCCAACCTTGATCCACGGAGTGTTTCCGAAATTATTCGACTCTTGCACTCCGTATCGTCGAAGCAGCACGTCGCGGTGCTCCTTTGCGCGCACGAGATGAATCCACTACTGCCCGTGATGGACCGGGTGGTCTACGTGGCGAACGGAAAGGTGGCGAGTGGCACCACCGAAGAAGTGGTTCGTCCGGAGGTCTTGAGTGCTCTCTACGGTCATCACGTCGACGTGCTGCGCGTGCACGGCCGACTCCTCGTCGTGGGGGGCGAGCGCGATGACGAGGAGTTGTCGATACCCGATCACCCCACGCTGGTGGTGGAGTAGCCGTGCACTGGCTACTCGAACCCGGCCTCTTCACCAACGATTCGGTGCGCACCGCGTTTCTCCTCGGCGCCATGGTGTCCCTGGTGTCCGCGGTGGTGGGGGTCTTCACGGTTCTTCGCTCGCAGTCGTTCGCCGGTCACGCCTTGACCGACGTCGCAATGGCGGGAGGTGCCGGCGCCTCGCTCGCGGGCGTCGCGCCCCTACTGGGTTTCCTCGGCGGCGGGGTGCTCGGCGCGGGCGCGATGGACGCCATTGGCGTGCAGCGCGTGAGGGGGCGAGATATCGCCACGGGCGTGGTGCTCGGCGCGGCCACGGGCCTGGCGGCGTTGTTCTTATTTCTCGTCGCGTCGAGTAGCGCGGCCACGGGCTCGACGCAACTCATTCTCTTCGGATCGGTCTTTACGGTGGAAACGTCCACGCTGCCCTACGTGGCCGGTCTCAGCGCGTTGGTGTTGACGGCGCTGGTCTTCATTCGGCGCCCCCTGCTCTTGAGTTCGCTGAGCAGTGAACTGGCGGCGGTGCGTGGGGTACGGCTTCGCTGGGTGGGTGGCGCGTTCATGATCATGCTGGCCGTCTCGGTGGGACTGTCGTCCATCGTGATCGGCTCAATTCTCTCCACCGCTCTCTTGATTGGACCGCCGGCCAGTGCGCTCAAGATGTCGAGTCACGTCACGAAGGCCGTATCGATCGCGGTCGGGCTCGGTGTCGCCGCGACGTGGCTCGGTATCGTCTTCGCGTACGACAGCTACTACTGGCTGCCCGCGCACCGGGGGCTTCCCGTGAGCTTCTTCGTCGTGTTCGTCGTGGTGATCGAGTTCTCGTTCGCGAATCTCGCGTACCGATTTCACGCGCGGCGCGTAGCGTCGACGACCAGCGCTCGGGTCAACGTCGAACCAGTGGGCAGTCGTTAGATGTTCTCGAGTTTCATGACCAACGCGTGGCTGAGCGGCACGGTCATCGCGCTCCTCGTCGGGGCGGTCGGGTTCTTTGTGGTGATGCGCGGCTCCGCGTTCGCCGCGCACGCCATTCCCAACGGGGCCTTCGCCGGCGCCGCGGGGGCGAATCTCATCGGGATCAATCCACTCTTTGGCCTCGTCGCCTTCGCCCTCGCGGCGGCCTTCGGCATTGGCACGGCGAGTCGACGAACCGGGAGCGACGTCTCGACGGCGCTCGCCCTGGTGGCCATGTTGGCCCTGGGCGCGGCGTTTCTCGCGACGAGTACTGAGTACGAACCGGCCGTGAACGCGCTCCTCTTTGGCGAGATCCTCGGCGTCAGCAGCAGTGAGATCGTTCCCGTTCTCGCCCTCGCGGTGCTCTGCGGCGTGAGTCTGATCTACCTCTTTCGTCCCCTCCTCTACAGTTCGCTCTCACCCGAGCTCTCACGCGCGCGCGGTCTCAACATCACGCGCATCGAAACTCTGTTCCTCATCATCGTCGCGCTCGCTTCGGCGCTCGCCGTACCGGTGGTGGGCGCGCTGCTCACGTTCTCCTTGACGATTGGCCCGCCGGCGGCGGCGCGACTGCTCTCGAGCCGTCCCGGTCGAGCCCTGGCGCTGTCGATGCTCCTCTCGCTCTTGACGCTCTGGGTCGCGATCGCGAGTTCGTACGCGTTCAATCTGCCGATCGGTTTTTTTGTCGGAACGCTCAGTGCCGCGCTCTACCTTTTCGTTCGCGCGTGGGTCGTCCTTCGCACGCGACGCTCGATAGCGCAGAGTGCGTAACCTTCGTTCGTGAGCCCGAGCGCCCAGCGACTTCTCGACGCGTGCGCGTTTCCTCTCGCGGGCGTGGCCGTTTCGTTGGCGGTGTCCGGGGGACCGGATTCGCTCGGTCTCTTGCTGCTGGCCCTCGAGGCCCAACTCGTCGTCACGGTGCACCACGTTGATCATCACGCGAGAGCGACGAGCAGCGACGACGCCGAGTTCGTGCGGGCGTTCTGTCGGGAGTTGGGTGTTCCCTGCGTGGTCCACGACGTCATCGTGGAACCGGGCGGTAACTTCGAGGCTCGCGCTCGCGCCGAGCGACGACGGGTCTTGCCCGCCGGGTCGCTCACCGGCCACACCATGGACGATCTCGCCGAGACCGTGCTCCTCAACATGGTGCGCGGCGCTGGCATTGACGGGCTTTCGCCCATGGTGAACGATGCAACGAAGCCGCTACGCGCTCTTCGCCGTCACGGTCTTCACGAGTACCTGGACGAGTCCAACGTGAAAGCCCTGCACGACGAGTCGAACGATGATCTCAGTTTTCGTCGCAATCGAGTTCGCCACCAACTTCTTCCCCTGATGTGCGAAGTGGCCGAGCGCGACGTGGTGCCGCTCCTCGCGCGACAGGCGGACGTTCTCTACGAAGAGCGCGCGTGGCTCGATCTGCTGAGCGACACCGACGCGCCGCTCGCCCTTGGTGACGCGGACTGTCGAGAACTGCGCGCCTGGCCGAGAGCTCGATTGCGTCGGTGGCTGCGGGCCAAACTCTTCGTCGTTGACGAGATGAACGACACTCATCCGCCGAGCGCCGCCGAGGTGGAACGGGCGATGGACGTCGTTCTGGGTGACGTCGTCGCCACGCAACTGAGCGGTGCACGTCGGCTGGCGCGACGAGGTCAGCGCCTCACGCTCGAAGGTGACTCCACTACGCTGACCAACAATGGATAGGCACTCGTCACACGACTTCACCGGTAAGTGGGCCCAAGGCGTTCTCGGCGAGGTGGTCGTCTCGGCCAAGGAGGTCCACGACCGCGTTGGCGAGTTGGGGGCCCAGATCACTAAGGACTACGCCACCAGACCACCGCTCCTCGTTGGTGTTCTGAAGGGCGCGATTAACTTCATGGCCGACCTGATGCGCGCGATTGAACTGCCCGTCGAGGTCGACTTCATGGCCGTCTCCTCCTACGGCGCCGCCACCAAGACCAGCGGCGTCGTTCGTATCGTGAAGGACCTCGACGTCGACCTCTTAGACCGCGACGTCTTGATCGTCGAGGACGTCGTGGACTCGGGTCTGACGCTCAACTACCTACGCCAGTACTTGGGCGCGCGCAGTCCCGCCAGCCTCGAGGTGTGCGCGCTGCTTCTAAAAGAAGGCGAGCAACGCGTCGAACAGTCGCTCAAGTACGTGGGGTTTTCGATACCGGCGGACTTCGTCGTGGGGTACGGCCTCGACGTCAACGAGCGCTATCGCAATCTCGACGCGATTTACACCTACGTCGGCGAGGCCTAAAAGTGGTTGATCACGCGCGCGTGCAACTACTCATCGGAGAGTTGCTCGAGGCGATCGGTGAGGATCCCTCGCGCGAGGGACTGCGCGAGACGCCTCGTCGCGTCGCCGACATGTACGTCGAGCTCTTCGAGGGTATTGAGAGTGATCCCGGCGAGCACCTGCGCGTCAACTTCGAAGGCGGCCACGACGAGATGGTCATGGTGCGCGACATCCCCTTTACGTCACTGTGCGAGCACCACCTCGTGCCCTTTGTGGGCTTCGCGCACGTGGCGTACCTGCCGGCCCCCGACGGACGGATCACGGGTCTGTCGAAGTTGGCGCGGCTCGTGGAGGGCTACGCCCGCCGTCTCCAAGTGCAAGAGCGCATGACGACTCAGATCGTCGAAGCGTTACAACGCGAGCTCGAGCCCCGCGGTTCGATCGTCGTGATCGAAGCGGAACATTTTTGTATGTCGATGCGCGGCATCAAGAAGGAAGGCATGACCACCGTGACCTCGGCCGTGCGTGGCACCTTTCGCGACGACGCCGCGACGCGAGCCGAGGCCCTGCAGTACATCCATCAACGAAGGTCGACGTGGCACTGAGTCCCGCCGTGATGGGCGTCGTGAACGTGACGCCCGATTCGTTTTTCCCCGCTTCACGCACGGTTGCTACTGACGAGGCGATCGCTCGAGGTCGTTCGCACTTTCTCTTCGGCGCGGACGTCGTGGACGTGGGGGGAGAGTCCACGCGCCCGGGCGCGACGCCGGTGAGTGAGAGCGAAGAGTTGACTCGCGTGCTCCCCGTCGTTCGAGCGCTGGCCCTGCACGGTCCGGTCTCGATCGACACGCAAAAAGAGGCGGTCGCCCGAGCGGCCGTGGCGGCGGGCGCGAGGGTTCTGAACGACGTCTCGTCGTCGCTCTACGCGGTCGCGGGAGAACTGGGCGTCGGCTACGTCGCCGTGCACCGCCAAGGGGACTCGTTGACGATGCAAGATAACCCCACCTACGACGACGTGGTGGGCGAGATCAGTGAGTTTCTGCGCGGTGTCGCCCAAGACGCTCAGCGCTGCGGGGTGAGCCAACTCTGGCTCGATCCCGGCATTGGTTTTGGCAAGTCGATTGAGCACAACGTGACCCTGCTCGCGCACTGCGATCACTTCGTGGAACTGGCCAAGGAGTTTCGAGCGGGCGTGCTGATCGGGACGAGCCGCAAGCGATTTCTCGGCCAACTCGGTCACGACCTCGACGTCGATGAGCGCCTCGAGGGATCGCTGGCCACGGAGGCGTGGGCGATGATCGAAGGTGTCAGTATGGTTCGAGTGCACGACGTTCGAGAAACCGTACAGCTACGCGAACTACTCACGCGACCCCTTGAGGCCGTGACGGCGTGAGAGGCAAGTGGGCGGCGGGCATTGAGCCGCGCGGTTTCACCTGGGTCTACAAGGGAATTCTCGCGGTCTCGGAGCGTCCCGGCGGGTCCACGACCGTGCACCGTCAGGTTCGCCGAGACGAAGAACTGCTCTGGCTGAAGCATCAAGGCTTTGGCCGGGTGATCTCCATCTTGCCCGTCATGCAGAACATGAGTGCGTACTTCGAGCACGGTCTCACGGCGAGTCACTACGCGCTGCGCGGCGGACCCCAGCAAAGGGAAGTCCTCGAAGCGTGCTACCTGGACATGGCGCACTCGATGTCGCAGAACACGACGGTCTTGTTGCACTCGGACGAAGTGTCCGATCGCCTCTTGGGCGTGGTCGCGGGCTACCTGGTCTGGTCGCAGAAGGTGGCGACCGTGCCGGCCTCGATTGCGCTCGTCGAACGACTCTTTAAGCGCTCCGTCGGCCCCGACGGCCGCTCGGTGCTCTTCGACTTGCCCGAGGTTCTCAGTGAGTGACGTCATTGAACTGCGTGAACTACGTTGCGCCGCGGTCGTTGGGGTCTTAAGCGAGGAACGCGACCGCCCCCAACCACTCGCCTTTGACATCGACGTCGTTCGCCCCTTCGAAGAGGCCGCCATGAACGACGACATCACGGCGACCACGAACTACGCGGACGTCCTCACCCTCGCCGCGAAGGTCGCGAGCGACGGCGCCTTCCTACTGCTCGAAACGCTCGCGTACCGCGTCGCGCACGAGATTCTCGGCCTCGACGGCTCGATCACGTCGGTGATGGTGGCGGTACGAAAGTTGCACCCGCCCGTGGCCGAAGACGTCGCCACCGTGGGCGTTCGCTGCACGGTACAACGCCCGTAGTGCGTTTCGCGTACCTGTCACTCGGTTCGAACGTCGGCGATCGTAGGGCCCATCTCCTCGACGCGATTCCTCTCGTCGCGGGCGGTGATATCTACCGCCTCTCCAAGGTCTACGAAACCGAACCGGTGGGCGGCGTTGCTCAGGACGACTTCTGGAACATGGTGATCGAACTCGACACCGACGCCTCGCCGCGCGCCCTGCTGAGCCGAGCCCGACTCGCTGAAGCCGCCGCTAAGCGCACGCGCGAGGTTCGTTGGGGACCACGAACGCTCGACGTGGACGTCTTGCTCGTGGGCGAAGAGACGAGCGACGACCCCGAAATCCTGGTGCCCCACCCCCGTCTCTTCGAGCGGGCCTTCGTCCTCGTGCCGTTGCACGAACTGGCGCCCGCGCTCGTCAGCGAGGCCCAACTGGCCGCTGGTGCAGGACGCGTCGCCGAACTGGGTACACTCGAATCGTTGCGCTAGTACCGAACGGCACCCCTCGGGGGCTGGAACGGAAATGGAGCCCTCATGAACATCACCATTATTGGCGCCGGTCGAGCCGGTTCGTCGTTCGCCACGGCCCTACGAAGTGTGGGTCACGACGTACGACTCATCCACCACGACGAGCTCGACCACGTAGGCGAGCCGCAGCTGATTCTCTTGAGTGTTCCCGACGACGCCATTTCTTCCGTGTCGGATCAACTCGTCTCAAACGATAGCTACGTCGTCGCCCACGTCGCGGGTTCGAGGGGACTGGGTGAACTCGCGAAGCACCGACGCGTCGGCCTCATGCACCCCCTCGCCGCGCTGCCCACCCCCGAGCTCGGCGCGCCACGTCTTCTCAGCGCTCTCTACAGCGTCGCGGGCGACGAGCTCGTCACCGAAGTCGTCGCGTCGCTCGGTGGTCGCGCGATCCATCTCTCGGATGAACAACGAGCTGCCTATCACGCCACGGCGTCCGTCGCGGCGAATCATCTCGTGGCGCTCATGGGACACGTGCAGGTCCTCGCCGAGTCGGCCGGTCTCACGCTCGAGGACTTTCTCCCTCTCGCGCACCAGGCCCTCGCCGACGTGGCGCTGATGGGCGTGAGTCGCGCGCTCACCGGTCCCGCGTCGCGCGCCGACATGGCCACCATCGACGCGCACTTGGCGGCAATTCCCGAGTCGCAGCGTTCAACGTACGTGGCCATGGCCAACGCCGCCTTCGAGCTCGCTGAGCAGCGACGTTCGACCTCGAACGCCTAAGGGTGCTCGAACTCAACGACGTCGAGGCGTGGCGCTCGTACGCGAACGATCAACGCTCGAAGGGTTCCAGCGTCGGTCTGGTGCCCACCATGGGGGCGCTGCACGAGGGCCACGTGTCGCTCTTTCGTGCGGCCAAAGAGAGCAGCGACGTCGTACTCGCGACGATCTTCGTCAACCCACGCCAGTTCCACGACGCGGGTGATCTCGAGCGCTACCCGCGTACGCCCGCAGAGGACCGCGGCCTCGCCCTCGCCAGTGGCGTTGACTGTCTGATCTCGCCCACGCTGTCGGCCATGTGGCCCGACTACCCGGCACCGACCCCCACGACGGTGACGCTGTCGGTACTCGGCGAGGTCTTTGAAGGCGCGGGTCGACCGGGACACTTTGACGGCGTCGCGAGTGTCGTGGCGAAACTCTTCGCGATCACCGGGCCGTGTCGCGCCTACTTTGGCGAGAAGGACTTTCAACAACTCGCCGTCATTCGCCAGATGGTACGCGATCTCTCCTTCGACGTGGAGATCGTGGGTTGTCCGATCGTGCGAGACATAGACGGTCTCGCGCTCTCGAGTCGTAACGTTCAGCTCTCGCCCGAGGGGCGCGACGTCGCCCTCGGATTTTCGCGGGCGCTGCGTTCTGTCGCGACGGAAGCTCGTGGCGCCAGCGTGCAGCGCGACACCCTGCGAGCGGTCCTCGAAGAAGCTGGTGTGGACGTTGCCTACGCCGAGGTCGTGAACCCCTCGACCTTGGTACCCTCGCGTGACGACGAAACGGGCGAGCGCAGAGCACTCCTCGCGGGATACGTCGAAGGCATTCGTCTGGTCGACAACGGACCAGTCGACGTAGTGGGGAGGTAGCGCGTGCTGTTAGCAATGGACGTCGGTAACACCGAGACGCTGATCGGTCTCTTTGGCGCCGTGGGAGCCGACGCCCCCGACGCGATGGGCTTCGCCCGCGCGACTGGCGAGCGCGGACTCGCGTACCACTGGCGCACGTCCACGATCGCCGAGCGCACGCCCGACGAGCACGCCATGGTGCTCACCCAGCTCCTCGACCTCGAGGGACTGGACCTTCGAACGACCGTCACCGAGATCGCGATCTGTTCCTCGGCGCCGGGCGTCACGACCCAACTGCGCCGCATGGCCAAGCGTTGGTTCTCCGATCTCGACCTCACGGTGCTCGGACCCGGCACCAAGTCGGGCATGCCGATTCTCTACGACAACCCCCGCGAGGTGGGCGCGGACCGCGTCGCCGACGGCGTGGGCGCCTACGACCTCTATCCCGGGGCCTCGATCATTGTGGACATGGGCACCGCCACCGTCTTTGACGTCATCAGCGAAAAGGGCGAGTACGTAGGCGGCGCCATCGCGCCGGGCGTGGCGATCTCGCTCGAAGCCCTCTACACCCACGCCGCCGCGCTGCGCTCGGTGGAACTCGTTCTTCCGCGCTCGGTGATCGGAAGGTCCACCGCGGAGTCGATTCAAAGTGGCGTCCTCTACGGCTTCGCGGCCCAGGTGGACGGGCTGGTGGAGCGGATCCTCGACGAGTTGGGCGAAGCGACGGTGATCGGCACCGGCGGGCTCGCCAGTCTGATCGCGCCCATCACCAAACACGTGCGAATTGTCGAACCGTGGTTGACACTGCACGGATTGCGTATCGTTCATGAAAGGAATCATTCGAAAGAGATCACGTGACCACGCCCTACCAGTTCGCCCACGACGCGTACGCCGCCGCGCTGCAGCAGACGTTCTCGTTTCTGACCGACGGCGAGGAGTCGGGTCAGAGCGTGCGCGTGGCCGGACGAATCATCCTCCTTCGTCGTCAGGGCAAACTGGCCTTCGCCACGATGCGCGACTCGAGTGGTGAGATTCAACTCTTCGCGCTCGACGGCGTGGCCGAGAACTTCGACGAGTTTTCCAAACTGCACCTGGGCGACTGGGTCGGCGTGACCGGCGAGGTCGTGCGCACGAAGCGCGGCGAACTCTCGGTGAAAGTGGCCGCGTGGGAACGACTCGCCGAGGCGTTGCATAACTTCGGCGACAAGTGGGCGGGCATCGCCGACTTCGATCTGCGCTATCGCCACCGCGAAGCCGACCTGTGGGCGAACGAAACCACGCGACGCTCGTTGCAGCGAAGAAGCGAGATGATGCGTTCGGTGCGCGAACGGTGCTGGGCGGCCGGTTTCCTGGAAGTGGAGACGCCCATCCTCAATCCGATTCCCACGGGCGCCGTGGCGCGGCCCTTCGTCACGCACCACATTGCCTTAGACAGCGACTTCTACCTGCGCATCGCGCCCGAACTGTGGCTGAAGCGTCTCGTCGTGGGCGGATTCGAACGAGTCTTCGAACTCGGTCGAGTGTTTCGAAACGAGGGCGTGAGTCCTCGCCACAACCCCGAGTTCACGATGCTCGAGCTCTACGCGGCGTACTGGAACTACGAGGACATGATGTCCTTCACCGAAGAGCTTGTAGCCGGCGTCGCCCTCGACGTGCTCGGGACCACCGAGATTGAGTACCAGGGTCGTCAACTCTCGCTCACGACGCCCTGGGCCCGGCACTCGATGGCCGAACTCGCGAGTGAGGCCCTCGGCGAAGACCTCTCGGTGCACACGCCGCGCGCGCGACTCGTGGAACGCCTGCGTGAACTCAACGTCCAGGCGCACTACTCGTGGGGACCGGGGCGCTGTCTCGCCGAACTCTTTGAGGCGTCGAGTGAATCGTCGCTGTGGGACGCGACCTTCGTGACCGAGTATCCCGTCGAGGTGTCGCCCCTGTCGCGTCGTCACCCACGAGACCCCGAACTCACCGAACGATTCGAGTCCTACGCCGCGACGAGAGAACTCTCGAATGGATTTAGCGAACTCAACGATCCCGTGGAACAGCGCGCGCGCTTTGAAGAGCAGGCCCGACTGGGGGCGCTCGGCGACGACGAAGCCATGCGCATCGACGAGGACTACATCAAGGCCCTCGAGTGGGGACTTCCACCCACCGCGGGACTGGGCGTGGGCATGGACCGTTTGGCGATGTTGATTGCCGACGAGGCGAACATTCGCGAAGTGATCGCGTTTCCCACCTTGAAGCCGCTGCGCGACTAGTAGCCCGGCAGGTCCTCGAGCAACGACGTGATCAACGAACTAAAGCCGACGCGAAGCCCCGCGCTCGGCACGACCGAGAGCGCCTCGTGGGCGAGGTCGAGGTAGCGCGTGGCCGCGACGATCGTCCGCTCGATGCCGTCGGTCGCGACGACGATTTTTCGAGCGCGCTCGCGGTCGTCCTCGACGAGGGGTCGGCCGAGTAGTTGGCGCAACTCGTCACCCATTCTTCGATCGTTGATCGCGTAGAGCGTCGGTAGGTTGTAGATCCCTTCGGCGAGGTCTTGGCCCGCGGGCTTGCCGAGTTGGTTCTTGGTGGCCGTTAAGTCCAAGATGTCGTCGCGAAGTTGGTAGATCATCCCAAAGCAGCGCCCGAACTCGGTGAGGGCCTCGGTCACCTCGAGCGAGTGGTGCGCGGTCATAGCCCCCATGCGACAACTCGCCGACATCAACGCGGCGGTCTTGCCTTCGATCGCCTCGAAGTAGTCGGTCTCAGTGCGCTGGAGCGAGTAGGAGGTTCGTACCTCGGAGACCTGACCTCGCGTCAACCACGCGAGCGTGTGCGCCATGAGACTGGCGGACGACGCGCCGAGATCGGCGGCGATGCCGGCCGATCGGGCCATCAGGTAGTCACCGGCGACGATGGCGATGAGATTGCCGTAACGGGCGTTCACACTGTCGACATTTCGTCGGATATCTGCTTCGTCCATGACGTCGTCGTGATAGAGCGAGGCGAGGTGCATCAGTTCGAGCGACACGCCGCCCAGAAGGTCCTCCCTCGTGGCGGGCCGCTCGCCACTCGTGGCTGAAGCGACGGCCAGGAGGGGGCGAAGTCGCTTGCCGCCGGCGTGAATGAGGTGCGTGGTGACCGAATCGAGGTAGGCGTCGCCAAAGATGACCGATTCGCCAAGGAGTGCCTCAAGTACGACTAGGTCGCCTTCCACTGACGTAAGCCCAAGCCGTTCGTGGGGATTCACCCCACTACCTTAGAGGAGCGTTCTTGGTGGTCCGGGGGCTCGACATATTGCGGCCACTTGGCCATTACACTTTTTAACAGTAGAAATAAAGGACGACCATTGTTTGAACGATTTACAGACCGTGCCCGGCGAGTCCTCGTACTAGCCCAGGAAGAGGCACGCGACCTTAACCACGCGTTTATTGGCACCGAGCACATCCTGCTGGGCCTGATTCGAGAGGGTGAAGGCGTCGCGGCCAAGGCCCTCGACGCCCTGGGGGTCACCTTTGACGTCGTGCGCGAGAAGGTGGAAGAGGCCATCGGGGCCAACACCAACCCCTCACCCGGCTCACCGCCCTTCACCCCGCGCGCCAAGAAGGTCCTCGAGCTGTCGCTGCGAGAGGCCCTGCAGCTCGGCCACTCCTACATCGGTACCGAACACATGCTCCTCGGCCTCGTTAGAGAGGGCGAGGGCGTCGCGGCGCAGGTCCTGAACGACCTCGGCGCCGACATGGCGCGCGTACGGACCCAAGTCATTCAAATGATGTCGGGTCAAGCGGGCAAGGAGACCGGGGCTTCGAGCACGGTCGGCTCGTCCAAGAGCGACCCCGAGGCGGCCGGTGGATCCGCCGTTCTCGACCAGTTCGGTCGCAACCTCACCCAGTTCGCCCGCGAGGGCAAGCTCGACCCGCTCGTGGGTCGCGAAAAGGAAGTCGAGCGCGTGATGCAGATCCTGTCACGTCGCACCAAGAACAACCCCGTCTTGATCGGCGAGCCCGGCGTCGGTAAGACCGCCATCGTCGAAGGACTGGCCCAGCGCATCGTGGCCAATCAGGTGCCCGTCACGCTGGCCGATAAGCAGCTCTACACGTTGGACTTGGGTGCACTGGTCGCCGGTTCGCGGTACCGCGGTGACTTCGAAGAGCGTTTGAAGAAGGTGCTGAAAGAGATCCGCACCCGCGGGGACATCATTCTCTTCATCGACGAGATCCACACGCTCGTCGGGGCCGGCGCCGCCGAGGGCGCCATCGACGCGGCCTCGATCCTCAAGCCCATGTTGGCGAGAGGTGAACTACAGACCGTCGGCGCGACCACGATTGACGAGTACCGCAAGCACATTGAAAAAGACGCCGCGCTCGAGCGTCGTTTCCAGCCCGTGAAGGTCGAACAACCTTCCGTGGCGATGACGATTGAAATCTTGAAGGGACTGCGCGAGGTCTACGAGGAGTTCCACTCCGTCAAGATCACCGACCAGGCCTTGATCGCGGCCGCGAACATGTCCGACCGCTACATTTCGGACCGGTTCTTGCCCGACAAGGCCATCGACCTCATCGACGAGGCTGGCAGTCGCCTGCGCATTCGACGCATGGACACCCCGACCCGAGCGAAGAAGTTCGACGAGGACATTGCGCGACTTCGTAAGGACAAGGAGTCCGCCATGGACTCCGGCGCCCTCGAACAGGCCAAGGCCCTAGAAGAGCAAGAACGCGAGCTCGTGGCTAAGAAGGACGCGCTCGACGCGACCACCATGGCTTCGGGTGGCGAGACTTTTGACCTCGTGGACGAAGAGACGATCGCTGAAGTGTTGGCGGTGTGGACGGGCATCCCGGTCTACCGTCTGACGGAAGAGGAGACGTCGAAGTTGTTGCGCATGGAAGAAGAACTCCACAAGCGCGTCATTGGTCAAGAAGAGGCCGTGAACTCACTGAGTCGCGCCATTCGCCGCACGCGCGCCGGCCTGAAGGACCCCAAGCGTCCCGGCGGTTCGTTCATCTTCCTCGGCCCAACGGGCGTGGGCAAGACCGAACTCGCCAAGACCTTGGCGGAGTTCCTCTTCGACGACGCCGACGCGTTGATTCAACTCGACATGTCCGAGTACATGGAAAAGCACTCCGTCTCACGTCTCGTGGGTTCACCTCCGGGCTACGTGGGCTACGACGAAGGCGGTCAATTGACCGAAGCCGTTCGTCGCAAGCCCTTCTCCGTGGTGTTGTTCGACGAAGTGGAAAAGGCGCACCCCGACGTCTTCAACATCCTGTTGCAGATCCTCGAGGACGGTCGTCTCACTGACTCCCAAGGTCGCGCCGTCGACTTTAAGAACACGATTCTCATCATGACCTCGAACCTCGGAACCTCGGACCTTCGTAAGGCCGCGATTGGCTTTGGCAAGGGGTCGGACTCGATCACGTACGAGCGCATGAAGGAGAAGGTCAATCAGGCCCTGAAGGCGCACTTTCGCCCCGAGTTCTTGAACCGTATCGACGACACGATCGTCTTCCACGAACTCACCAAGGAAGAAGTGATGATCATCGCCGATATGTTCATCACGCGCCTGCGTGACCAGTTGTCGCTGCAGGGTCTCGGTCTCGAACTCTCCGCTAAGGCCCAAGAGTTCTTGGCCGAGAAGGGCTACGACCCCGAATTGGGCGCGCGACCGCTTCGTCGAGCGGTCCAGCAGTACGTCGAGGACGTGCTGAGCGAGAAGATTCTCTTCAAGGAGTTCCACGCCGGTCAGACCATCGTGATCGACGCCGCCGAAGGTGACGACGGACTGTTCCTCACCTTCGAAGGCGTGGAAGGTCTGCCGCCTTCCGTGGACTTCGAAGAGCCCACGCTGAACGCCTAGACGTCACAACCACTCCCTAACGTCGCGAGGGTGAAGACCCACGCGCTCTACGTCTGTCGACTCTGCGGTACGAACACGCCTCGCTGGCAGGGGCGCTGCGCAACGTGCGAAGAGTGGAACTCGATCGACGAAGTAAGGGCGACGAACGCCCCGAGGGGCGAACGAGTCGCCACGACGTCGCTGTGCGACGTTGGTGACGAGGGTTCTTCGCTGACGTCGTCGGGCGTGGGCGAACTCGATCGCGTGTTGGGTGGTGGTTTCGTCGCGGGTTCGACGACGCTGCTCTACGGTGAACCGGGCGTGGGCAAGTCGACGCTCGCGCTGATGACGCTGCGCGCCTTAGCGCTCGACGGCGCTGAGGTATTGCTAGTCGCGTCGGAAGAGTCCGCGAGCCAAGTAGCTCGTCGCGCGCGCCGCTTCGGTGACGTGCCCCGCGGGCTCAACGTGACCACCACGACGAACGTGCAGAGTGCCGAGGCGCTGCTCCGGGAGCGCCGTCGCACACTCTGCGTGGTGGACTCGATCTCGGCGATGAGCGACGAGTCGCTCACGAGCGCCGTCGGCTCCGTCCCTCAGATTCGAAACGCCGCCGAACGACTCTGCTCGGTGGCCAAGGCCACCGGCACCGCGCTGTTACTCATTGGTCACGTCACCAAGGACGGCGAACTCGCCGGGCCTCGTGCCCTCGAACACCTCGTCGACACCGTGGTTCGCATCGAGGGCGATCGCCACGGCACGCTGCGGCTTCTTCGCGCGCAAAAGCACCGCTTTGGACCCACCGGCGAGGTCGGACTCTTCGAGATGGTGGGCGAGGGACTTCGTGAACTCTTCGACGCCTCGCGGTCCCTTCGCGGACCCCAGCTCGACGTGCCCGGCGTCGTGCTCACGGTCACCAACGACGGTTCGCGGTCCTTTCTCGTGGAGATCCAAGCGCTCGTGGCGCACGCCTCGGGATCGACTCGACGCGTCGCGTACCAAGTCTCCTCGCAGCGACTCTCGCTCCTGCTGGCCGTTCTCGAGTCGCGTTGCGCCGTGGACACCAGTGCCCTCGACGTCTTTGCCGCGACGGCGGGCGGTCTCTCGGCGAACGAGCCCGGCGTCGACGTGGCGCTCGCGCTCGCGGTGGCTTCGACGGTCACGGGCTTCGCGGTACCGCCCACGTTGGTGGCCCTTGGCGAAGTGGGTCTCGCCGGCGAACTTCGCGCCGTCTCGGGCCTGACGCGACGGGTCCGTGAGGCCACGCGCCTGGGCGCCCAGGTGGTCATCGTCCCGGGCGAGGGCGAGCTGGAAGAGGTGTCGGGCGTCAGAGTGATTCGATGTCACTCACTGGCAGAGGCCATCAACGCCGCGCAGCCGGTCGCTTGTGGGTCAGAGTAAGTAAGTTCTGGGTCATGTCGTCACGGCTCGATCGGTCCTGGTCCGTGCTGAGCAGCCACCAGACGTTCGACGCGAGTCGTTGCGTTGACGTCTTCGCTCGACCCAACGGCACTTTCGGCTTCGAGGAGTTCCGCCGGGATCGCGAGGACGTGGGCGTGTGGACGCCGGTCAGTTACTTCTCCGCTCACGAGTATTCGAGCGAGAGTGACGTTCTTAAGGCCGCTCGTCGACTGGTCCCGTGGCTCGGCTCGGTCCTCGATCACTAATTTCGTCCAAGGGACGAGTCACCAACCCGTCACGGATTGACCAAAGTCTGGTAAAATAGTTAATCCCCCAAGCGCCCTTTTCGTGGGCGTTTCCCCCTCTGAGGAGAGTCTCAAGTAATGACTGCGCGTAAGTACAAAAAGGGCGATCGTCTCGTCTACCCCCACCACGGTGCCTGCACGGTGGAAAAAATCGAGAAAATGACGGCTTTTGACGTAAAGCAGGACTACCTGAAGCTCAAAGTCGCCTACACCGACCTGGTCTTGATGGTGCCGGTGGCGAACGCCGAGTCGGTCGGGCTCCGTGACGTCATCAACGACGAAGAGGTCGAAGAGGTCTTTGCCGTACTTCGCAAGAAGGAAGCGCGCATGCCCACGAACTGGTCGCGTCGCTTCAAGAACCACTCCGAAAAGCTCCGTTCCGGTGACATCTACCAGGTCGCCGAAGTGGTGCGAAACCTGTCGATTCGTGACAAGGACAAGGGTCTCAGTGCGGGCGAGAAGCGCATGCTCACGCGCGCCCGTCAGATTCTCGTCTCGGAGTTGACCTTCGCTCTCAACGTGGACACGGAAGCGGCTGAAGAAAAGCTCGCCTCGGTCCTTCCCTAGGCATGACGATCGCGGCCGTCGTCGTGGCCGCGGGCCAAGGCACCCGCTTTGGTGGTCCCAAGCAGTTCTCCCTCTTCGAGGGCGAGACCGTGGCGGCTCGTAGTGTCCGCGCCACCAGAACGGTCGCCACGCACGTCGTCTTGGTCGTGCCCGACAACTACAAGGGTGACGGCGAAGGCGCTGACCTCGTGGTGTCCGGCGGATCATCGCGCGCGGCGTCGGTTCGCGCGGGACTCGCGCACTGTCTCGACGCGGACGTGGTGGTCGTGCACGACGCGGCGCGACCGCTGGCCAGTGCGGCCCTCTTTCGCCTGGTCGTCGCCGCCGTTCTCAACGGCGCCGACGCGGCCATTCCCGGGCTCGCGCTCACCGACACGGTCAAGCAGATTCGCGTCGACGGCGACGACATGGTCGTGGCGACCACCTTGGCGCGCGACGAGTTGGTCACCGTCCAAACGCCCCAGGCCTTTCGTCGCGACGTGCTCGAACGCGCGCACGCGAGCGGAAATGAAGCGAGCGACGACGCCGCACTCGTGGAAGCAATTGGGGCTCGCGTGGTCGTGGTCGCCGGTGAGCCGCACAACTTCAAGATCACGCACCTCAGTGATATCGAACTGCTCAGCGTTCTCGAGAGGAGTCACTCGTGAGAATCGGCCAGGGGATCGACCTTCATCGAGTGAGCGAGTCCCACGAGCGCGAACTGTGGCTCGGGTTGGTGCACGTGCCCGACGCGCCCGGTCTCGAAGGGCACTCCGACGCCGACGTCGCGACCCACGCCCTGTGCGACGCGCTGCTCGGCGCGGCGAACCTCGGTGATATGGGTCGCTACTTTCCCGACACCGATCCCGCGTTTCGCGACGCGTCGTCGCGTCAGCTGCTGGAAGCAACGGTCGCGCTGGTGCGCGCCCAAGGCTTTAGCGTCGCGTCGGCCGACGTCACGATCATCGCCGAACGTCCCCGGCTCGCGAGCTACATGCCCGCCATGTCGCAGGCCCTTTCGGGTGTCGTGGGCGCGACGGTGTCGGTCAAGGCCACGACCGCCGAAGGTCTGGGCGCGTTGGGTCGCGCCGAAGGCATCGGCGCGAGCGCCGTTGTTCTCTTAGACGAGCCGGCGTGAGCCCGCGACCCGCGCCCAAGCGCGGCGCTCCGGCGCGATCTTCGCGCGCGAACACTCGCTACGGCGCGCCGTCGAGCGCCCCGCGCCGGACGCCCCCGCGCGATCGTGAAGGACTCGGGGGCGATCAGGTCGAAGGACGTCACGCCGTGCTCGAACTCTTGCGCGCGAAGCGGCGCCCGGTAAAAAAGATCTTCATGGCCGAAGACCAAGACGCGTCGGACCTGCTCGACGCCATTGAGTTTGAGGCGCAGCGCCAACGGGTGCCCGTGCACCTGATCTCGATGGCTCGACTTGACCGCGAGGCCAAGACCGAGGGGCACCAGGGCGTGATGGCCCTCGCCCAACCTCTCGACACGGTCACGCTGGACGATCTTCTTGGCGTGAAAAAACCATTTTTACTGGTCTGTGACGGGGTGACGGATCCTCGGAACCTCGGCGCGATGTTGCGAAGCGCCGACGGCGCGGGCGTGACCGGCGTGGTCGTTCCCCGGCACCGATCGGCTCGCATATCACCAACAGTCACCAAGACCGCCGTGGGCGCCATCGAGTATTTGACGTTCAGTGACGTGGGCGGCATCCCTACGGCGATCGATCAGCTCAATCGTGCGGGCGTTCTCACCGTGGGACTCGCGGGCGAGTCCCAGGATTCGATCTACGACCTCGACCTCGGATCGGGACCAGTCGCGATCGTGGTGGGCGGCGAAGAAAAGGGACTTTCTTCGTTGACGCGTAAACGTTGCGCGACCGTTGTGTCGATACCACAGCTAGGTCGGATCAGCTCGTTGAACGCGGGCGTCGCCGTTTCCGTGGCGGCCTTTGAGGTTGCTCGTCAACGTCGCGCCACTTCGTAGCTGTTCGATGTTAGATGCGGCGACGTTAACCCCTTTGCTGCTTTCATTGGAGTTCTAAATTGACCGCGGTGACGTTGCGGTAGTTTCACAACGTGGCTGCGTTCGATTGTCTGAACTCCGAGGTGCGACCGGCGCTGTCGGAGTTGATGTGGTTTTACGTGCGTTTGATGCCCAAGCGCATCGATATCCAGAAATGGAACTCCCTCATGTATCGCGTCCATTACACAAATTGCCTTGATTCGCTTTTAGGGGTGGAATCATGAGTTCGCAAAGTCTCTCAAAAGTTAAGTTGATTTTGCGCCACTTGATACTGGTCTTCGTTTGTCTCTTCACGCTTTCATTTAGCGTGCCAGCCTTTGCAGGTCCACCTACGACATACACAGTCACCTTCTACGAGAACGGCAGCGGCACGGACTCGGTCAGCACCTATCAATTGGGAACATCAGCCCAAGACTTGACACTCTTTTCAAATCTCAGCCCGGCTTTCTCGGATTCTGGTCACTCGTTTACCGGTTGGAATACATCGGCTAATGGCACCGGGACTTCGTTTAGCAACGGAGAAAGTTATTCCTTCTCATCGGACCTAGCGCTCTACGCCCAGTGGACGACCGTGCCGGTTACTTCCACAGTCACCTTCTACGAGAACGACAGCGGCACGGACTCGGTCAGCACCTATCAATTGGGAACATCAGCCCAAGACTTGACACTCTTTTCAAATCTCAGCCCGGCTTTCTCGGATTCTGGTCACTCGTTTACCGGTTGGAATACATCGGCTAATGGCACCGGGACTTCGTTTAGCAACGGAGAAAGTTATTCCTTCTCATCGGACCTAGCGCTCTACGCCCAGTGGACGGCAACGGCGACATTCACGGCCAACTTCGTCAGCAACGGGGGATTTGGTTCAATTTCATCGATCAGCGATCCCGCTGGCTCCACTGTGTTGCTCCCTTCGGGTTCAGCGATGTCCTACGTTGGCTACGCCTTCGCGGGCTGGAATACCGCCGCAAACGGAAGCGGCACCTCATACG
>ODAK010000400.1_pt1 | contig 49784 bp, 47 predicted proteins | sample 1539591 | NCBI WGS metagenome assembly ODAK01 (sample SAMEA3539303, study PRJEB22396) | soil metagenome | biome: tundra; feature: field; material: soil | place: USA | collected 2010-05 | depth 0.15 m
CGTCGGCGCGCTTCGTGCCGCGTCAGAAGGAACGCCGATGCTCGAGCGCCGGCAGCTGCGTTCGTACTTCGGCGATCCGCTCGCGCTTCAGCTCGGCGGTGATGACGCCTTCGCCTTCGGGCAGCATGGCCACGACGTCGCCCCACGGATCGACGACGAGGCTGTGCCCGAAAGTGCGCCGGCCGTTCTCATGCCGGCCACCCTGCGCAGCGGCGACGACGTAGCACTGGTTCTCGATCGCGCGGGCGCGCAGCAGGACCTCCCAGTGCGCCGACCCGGTCGGGTAGGTAAAGGCCGAGGGCACGCAGATCAGGTCGCAGGGTGGCCGCATGAGCGCACGGTACAGCTCGGGAAAGCGCAGGTCGTAGCAAATGCTCAGGCCGACACGCCACTCGCCCGCCGCGAACGCGACCGGCGTGCCGCCGGCCTTCAGGGTGCGCCCCTCGTCGTACTGCTCGCGGCCGTTGTCATAGCGAAAGAGATGGATCTTGTCGTAGCGTGCGACGGTCTCGCCGTCGGGCGAAAAGACAAGGTTCGCATTCATGACGCGACCGTCCTCGCCGCTCGCCAGCGGCAAAGTGCCGCCGACGAGCCAAAGGCGATGCCGGCGTGCCGCTTCGGCGAGCGCTCTCTGGATCGGACCGTCGCCGAAGGGCTCGGCGATGGTCAGCTTGTCGCGGTCGCTGCGGCCCATGAGGCAGAAGTACTCCGGCAGGACAGCGAGCTCGGCGCCTTCGCTCGCAGCGCGCCCGACGAGCGCGCGCGCCGTATCCAGGTTCCGCTCGACGCTCGGCGTCGAGACCATTTGCAGGGCGGCGATCTTCATGTCGCCCGCCGGACTGTCCGAAGGGCGCCGTGCGGCCCGGCGCGGGGCCGCGAACGAAGCGAGAGTGGCGGCTGTGGGTTCATCTCGTGGTTGGCGGTGACGGGTTCGCGGCAGCGGCCGGCGATTCGATTGCCGGCGTCGCGCCGAACCCCGGGCGCTCGACGCGTTCCACCTTCGGCTCGTCCCACGGCCCCGTGACCTGGAACTCGCGCGTGCTCGCCGCCATCAGGGGCTTGCGCAGGAAGTATTGTGCGAGGAAGGTGCCGAGGCCGACGGCGGGGTTGATGATCGCGTAGGCCAGCGAGGCCGTGCCGGCGTTGATCTCCGGAACGACGACGACGCGCACGTTCTCGGTCTCGTGCACGAGGTCGGCCGAGCCTTCCAGGAGGACGACGGCGGCGGCGCCGCGCATGCGCAGGTTGTTCGTCGTCGCCACGCCCCGACCGATGCCGACGTCGCCGGCGACGTTGTCGAAGACGAATCCCTCCTCGAACAGATCGCGAAAGTCGAACAGTAGGCGACGCGGCAGCGATTGCAGGCTGAGGACGCTGAGCAGCCGAGCCGCGCCCGGGCCGGCTTTCAGGAACTGGCCGGAATCGATCGCGACCTTGATCTGCCCCGTCATCTTCGCGGTGTCCGGCGAGAGCGGCGAGCCGGGCCACGAGACGTTGCCGGCGAGCGAGCCCTTGCCGCCGCGAACGACCTTGCCCATGCCGAGCCGCTCGAGCAAGGCGCCGCTGTCGGCAAGGGTCAGGGTGAAATTCATCGAGGCGCGGCGGGACGCCGAAGCCGGCGCGGCGGCGCTGGCCGATCCGGTCGCCGCGGCGCCCCAGGTCCCGCTCGCCGCCAGCTGCGCCTCCGGCATGACGAGATTGAACTTGGACAGTTGCCACTCGCGCGCCGCGTCGCGGCCGGCGGCAGAACGGTTCGCCGCTTCGACCTCGAGCCGGCCGAGGTGCTTGCCGCGCAACTCGAAGTCGTCGACGACGATGTCGAGGCCCGGCACGCTCGTCGGCTGCTCGTCGAGCAGGCTTTCGACGCGCTCGGCCTCGCCCTTGGGAAGGCTCAGGCGGGAAAGCCGGGCGTAGACGCGGCCGGCGGCGGCGCCGCCGCCGCGCCGCGCCGGCCGGTATTCGAGATAACCGTCGAGCTCGTTCGCGTCGACATTCGCGCGCCACAGGCCATTCTCCTGAGACAGGCCGGCCGTCACGTTCGCCAGGCGACGCGAGCCGTCCACGAGCTCGCCGACGCGCAAGGCGATCGTGTCCGGAACGTAGCCCATGCCGCCTGCGGTGTCGAAGACGAGCGGCGCCGCTGCATCGGGCGCAGCACCGGGCTCGGCCATCAGGCGGTTCGCAGCCGATTCCCAGGCGGCGACGTCGAGGTGCTTCAGGTCGATCACCGCGACGACGCCCGCGGGCGGCAGGGCGAGCGGCTCGGCCGCCTCCGGCGAGCCAGTCTCGGTGACGCGGATCGCGCCGCGAACGACACGCGAAGCCTCGCCCGCGCCTTCGCGCACGAAGCGCGCCCGCAATGCGTCGCCGACGTCGACCCGCAGCGTCTCGTGCAGCGGCTCGCCGGCGCGGCCCGCTTCGTCGAGCGAAGTCTGGACGCGCAAGGCGAGCGGCGTCGCGACGGTCTTGCCGAGCGGGTACGGCAGATCGGCGCCGAGCCCGACGAGGTTGCTCGTCACGCCGATCTCCGGCTGGCCGCCGACGAAGGCCAGCGTCGCGCGATAACTCGTCTGGCCGCTGAGCGAAACGCCCAGGCGCGCCACCGAGCCGAGTTCGGTCGCGTGGCGTAGCGCCTCGGCCGTGATCGTTCCCTGGCCGCTGAAGCGCTGCACGTTGCCGCCCTGCGATCCGCCGTCGAAACTGAGATTGCCCCCAAGCACGCGCGCGCTCCCGGCCACGACATTGAACGCGCTTTGCGTGAAATCGACGCGTGCCTTCGCTGCCGCCAGGAGTGGCGTGTCGGGCGTCATTCGCACGTCGTTGCCGGAAAGGCCGAGGCTGCCCTTGACGCGCGTCTGGCTCGGGTCGTCGAGCGGTATGGCGAGAGTGAGCTTGAGGTCGGCGGCGCCGCTCCCCGTCGCGTTCGCCAGGGCATGGCCGGTCCAGCGGCCGATCGGCGTGGCGTTGACGTAGCGCAGCATGTCGGCGAGGCTGCCGCGCGCATTGCCATCGAGATCGAGCTGCGCATGCTCGCCGAGTTGCGCGATGGCGGCATGGATGCGGTTCCACTCGACGCCGGCGAGCCGCGCGCGGGCGTTGCGAACCTCGAGCGTCGTCCGGTCGACGACGAGTTCGCCCGACACCGCCGTGAGCTCTGGCCAGATCGGCGGCGCCGCTTCGGCAGCGACGGCCTGGGAACCGGGTGCCGGCGCATCGCGCGCTGGAGGCACGTAGGCAAAGGTCAGATCGTCGACATTGGCGGTGATGCGGAACTCGCCATCGCGATTGCTCTTCGCGTTGAAGAAGGGAAAGTCCCAGAGGTCGCCGCGGACGCGAAAGCTCGCACTCGAAATGATGCCGCCGCGCACCGCGCGGCCGACGTAGCTGCGTACCGAATCGGGCAAACCCAGCGGCAGATAGCGCACGGTACGGGCCGCCTGCGCGTTGGCGATCCGGCCGTCGAGCTCGAGCTCGCCCGGATAGCGGCCGCCGCGTGCCAGGCCGACGCCGGCACCGGTACGCCAGGTGGCGCTCAGCTCGCCCTCGGCGTCGGCGTTGGCGAAGCGCGCGTTGGCGACCTTGACCGTGATCTTCGACGCGGCGGCGGCGCCACCGGCTGCATCGATCTTCCAGGTGAGCCTGGCGTCGAGACGATCCAGGGGCACGGCCGCTTCGGCGAAAACGCCGGGGAAATCGAGCACGCCGTCCTTCACGCCGACGCGAGCTTCGCCGCCCGCCTCGTTCGCCTGCAGCTCGACCGTCGCGTTGCTGAGCCCCGGCCGGCCGACCGCGTCGGGCCGCGGCGCTGCGCGCGCGGTGAGCGAGAGACCGCTCAGCAAACCGCTGACCTGATAGTGCAGGGGCGCATCGAGCGGCCCGTCCCAGCGCGCGCTGAGCTTGGTGATGACACCTTGCGGATGAACGTTGGCCAGCAGGTTGCGCAAGGCCGCACCGAGCGGCACGCCGCTCGCGATCCCCGCCATGACGCCGACGTCGAGCCGCTCGGCCGCGAACTCGCCGCTGTCGACGTCCTTGCCTTCGGGCTGGTGCCAGGCAACGCTCAGATCGCCTTTCGGCCAGCGGATGCCGTCGCCGGTGACGAAGCCGAAGCCGCGCGCGCTGACGGCGGTGCGATCGCCTTTTTTCTCGACGCCGATGCGGCCTTCGATCTGCTCGAAGGCGAGCGGCTCGACACTCTTGTCCAGACGCAGCGCCACCGCGCGCAGCAAGACGTCGACCGTCGCGCCCTCGGGCTGGCCTTGATGCACGTCGAACCAGCCGCGCAGCGCCCCGTCGCCTTCGCTCAGCTCGAACGGCAGATCGACGTGGCGGCGCAGCTCGCGAACGTCGGCCCGCGGCAACTCGGCGTAGAGGGTGCCGCTCCAGCGCCGCCAGTCACCGGCACGGGCGAAGATCGGCTGGTCGAAGACGCCGCGCACGCTGAAGCGGTCGCCCCATTCGACCGGCGGCGTCGCATCCAGGCGCAGGGCATGCTCGCGCAGGCCATTGCGGACGACGATGTCGACGCCCGAAAGCACGAGCGCTGGCGTTTGGCGCTGCTCGTCGATCCAGCGCAAAGTGCCGTTGCGGATCACGAACTCGTGCTGCTTGAAGAACCAGTCCGCAGCGGCACCGCCGTCCTCGGCGCTCGCTGCGTTGCTGCCGAAATCGAGACCGGCGATGCGGATGTGGCCGGCCGCGTCGCGGCGAATGTCGAGGCTCGGCGCGTCGATCAGCAGCTGCTCGAAACGCGGCTCGAAGACGAGAAGAGAATGGACCGAGAAGGCCGCGGCCACGTGTGGCAGGCTGAGCGCGACACGCTGCTCGGCGTCGAGGATGCGAACGTCGCGCAGCTCGATCGCCGGGACCCAGCCGCTGGAGCGCACTTCGATCGCGCCGATCTTGACGGGCGCGCCCAGCATGCGGCTGGCCTGGGCCTCGATCGGTACACGCCACTGCTCGATGTGCGGCAGAATCAGCCAGTGAAGTGAGAGCCAACCCACGAAGAGCACGGCCCATGCCGCGCCGACCAGGCCGAACAGCACGCGGGCCAGAAATCGAAGCGGGCGAAGACGCGAACGCGCCGGGGGCTTCTGCGGCACAGCAGTTCGAGCGTTGGGGGACCGTGACGACATGAAGACAGCGTTGCGACGACCAGCCGGTTGTCAGGGTTTGGGTCGGCACGCCATCACGCGGATGCGTCTGCGGCGCGGGCTCCTTCGACGCCTCGCGCCGGTCGGTTCAATCTAGCACAGACCTTGCGTGCAACGATGGGTTCCTCCGAGCCGGCCCGTGCGGAAGTGACCGCCGAATCGACTCCCGCCGCTCACCTGGCGCCCGGCGAGGCCGGCGCCGCGCACAGCCGCTTCGTGCAACGCATTCGTCGCCGCTACGTGGCCGAGCTGGGCTGGCTGACGCCGGGGCTGCCCCGGCGCGAATCGATCATGGCGCTCGTCGAGCGGCTGCGCGGCCCGGGTCGAAGCCTGGTGGCCGCGTTGCGCGTCGCGCGCCAGCTCTCGATCGAAAGGCTGGTGGTTCTCGACGTCGAAGAAGGCGCACCGCTCGACGACGTGACGCGGGCCATGACCGAGCTCGCGGAGACGACGCTCGATCTCGCCCTGGTCCAGGCCTTCGCCGACCAGGATGCGCGCTTCGGCGTGCCGCGCAACGCTGCCGGCGAGCGCATCGACTTCTGGGTCATCGGCATGGGCAAGCTCGGCGCCCGCGAGCTGAACGTCTCGTCCGACATCGACCTCATCTACGTCTACGAGGAAGACGGAACGACCGACGGCGCCCAGGCACTCAGCGCACACGAATACTTCTCGCACGTCGCCAAGAGCCTCTATGCGCTGATCGGTGACATCACCGAAGACGGCTTCGTGTTCCGCGTCGATCTCGCCCTGCGCCCGAACGGCAACTCGGGGCCGCCGGTGTTGAGCCTGTCGATGCTCGACGAATATCTGCAATCGCACGGCCGCGAATGGGAGCGCTTCGCATGGCTGAAAAGCCGCGTCGTCGCGCCGCTTGCCAGCGTCAGGAGCGGGCGGGCGCTGGCCCTGCGATCGCTCGTCACGGCCTTCGTCTACAGGCGTTATCTCGACTACGGCGTCTTCGAAGGCCTGCGCCAACTGCACGCGAAAGTGCGCGAAGAGGCACAGCGCCGTGCCGCGGGCCGGCCGCAGCGCGCCAACGACGTCAAGCTCTCGCGCGGCGGCATCCGCGAGATCGAGTTCATCGTCCAGCTGCTGCTCGTCGTCCGCGGCGGCCAGTTCCCCGAAATCCGCACGCGCTCGACGCTGAAGGCGCTCGACAAGCTCGCCGCCGGCGGACTCATGAAGCGGGCGACCGCCGAGCGGCTCGCCGCCGCCTATACGCTGCTGCGCCGCGTCGAGCACCGCATCCAGTATCTCGACGACCAGCAGACGCACGTGTTGCCGACGCAGGACGGCGACCTCGCCTGGATCGCGACGAGCCTCGGCCCGGAGTCGGCCGGCGCCTGCGCCTTGATCGATCTCCTGGGCGAGGCGCGCGAGTTCGTCGCCGCCGAGTTCGACCTTCTCCTGCACGATGGTCGCACCAACAACGCCGGCGGCGCCTGCCGCAGCTGCGGGCCGCCGCTGCGGCCGGTCGATGCCGTGGAATTCCTGGCGCAGCTGCCAGCCGAGCTCGCGGCGCGCGTCAAGCCGCTTTGCGAGCAGCCGAAGATCCGCCTGCTGCGCGACGAGAGCAAGATCCGCCTCGCGCGCCTCGTCACGCGCGCCGCGCAGGCGGTCGCGCAGGCGCGCTGCACGCTGCAAGCCGCCGTGCTCTTCATCGACTGGCTCGAGCCGCTGCTGCGCCGCGAGAGCTATCTCGCGCTGCTCGCCGAGCGGCCCGAAGTGCAGAACCGGCTGCTGCGCCTGCTCGGCCTGGCGCGCTGGCCGATGCGCTACGTCATGCTGCATCCCGGTGTCATCGACGAGCTCGCCGACGAGGAACTGCTGCACAGCCGCTTCGACGCCAACGCCTACACGCGCGAGCTCGAGGAGCGCCATGCCGGCTGGGAACGATCGAGCCAGGCCGAGGAAGAGCTGCTGCTCGACACGCTGCGCCGCGCCCACCACGCCGAGGTCTTTCGCACGCTGGTGCGCGACGTCGAAGGCCACATCACGGTCGAGGAAGTCGCCGACGACCTCTCGGCGCTCGCCGATGCGACGCTCTCGTGCGCCTTGCGCTGGGCCTGGAAGCACCTGAAATCGGCGCACCGGACCGAGCCCCAGCTCGGTGTCATCGCCTACGGCAAGCTCGGCGGCAAGGAGCTCGGCTACGGCAGCGATCTCGACGTCGTCTTCGTCTACGACGATCCCGAGACCGATGCCGACAAGGCCGCCGAGGTCTACGGCGCCTTCGTGCGCAAGCTGATCTCGTGGCTGACGATGCGCACCGCGGCCGGCGAGTTGTTCGATATCGATACGGCGCTGCGGCCGAACGGCAACTCGGGTCTGCTCGTCACCTCGATGACTTCGTTCGAGAACTACCAGACCGGGCGGGGCAGCAACACGGCGTGGACCTGGGAACACCAGGCGCTGACGCGGGCACGCTGGTGCGCCGGGCTCGAGACGCTCGCGCCGCGCTTCGAGGCCGTGCGCCGTAGCGTCCTCGCCGCGCCGCGCGACGCTGCGGCGCTGCGCGAGGAGGTCAAGACGATGCGCGAGAAGGTGCGCCGTGCCCATCCGGTGAAGGCCGGCGTCTTCGACGTCAAGCACAGCCCCGGCGGCATGATGGACGTCGAGTTCGCCGTGCAGACCATCGTCCTGGCCGAAAGCGGCGCGCACGCCGAGCTGCTCGACGACGTCGGCAACATCGCGCTCCTGCGCCGCGCCGAGGCGGCCGGGTTGCTCGGCGCCGGTATCGGCTCTGCGGCGGCCGACGCCTATCGTGACCTGCGCCGCGCCCAGCACCAGGCCCGCCTCGACGAGCAGCCGACTCAGATCGACCCGGACGCGATGGCTGAGCAAAAGAGCGCCGTCCTCGCGCTCTGGCGTGCCGTCTTCGGCTGAAGGCAGCGCCGGATCGCGCGGCGCCGGCCGGGCCTGGGCCGCCCTCTCGGCGACGCTGGCCATCGGCGCGTGCGTCGCGTTCGCCATCGATGCCCCCACGGCGATCGACTGGCAACCGGCGCTCGCGGCGCGCCAGCCCTGGCGCGGCTGGACGGCCGTGTGGGTGCACTACAGCGCCCTGCACCTCGAGGCCAACCTCGCGGGCTGCGCGCTCGTCGCCGCGCTCGGCATGGTCGCGCGCGTGCCGCGGCGCACCGTCGCCGCATGGTTCATCGCCTGGCCGCTGACCCAGTTCGGTCTGCTGCTGCGGCCCGATCTGCTTCACTACGGCGGCCTCTCGGGCGTCCTGCATGCCGGCGTTGCCGCGGTGGCCGTCTACCTGATCGTCGCCGCCGGCGGGACGCGAAGGCTTGTCGGCATCGGCCTTCTCGCCGGCCTCGCGGTCAAGGTCGGGATCGAAGCGCCGTGGGACGAGGCGCTGCGCCATCCGGTCGGCTGGGACATCGCCGTCGCGCCCTTCGCACACGCCAGCGGCCTCGTCGCAGGCGCAGCGATGGCTGCCTTCGTCGAAGCCTTTCGTCGCCGGCCGCGTACCATCGGCCGCGATGACTGACCGCAAGAACCAGCTCGACGCCATCGCCGTCGGCTCGCTCGTTTCCTGCTGTTTTCTCTGGGGCCTGAACCAGGTCGCCGCGAAAGCCGCGATGCCGGAGATCCCGGGACTCTGGCAAGCGGCCGGCCGCTCGACCGGCGGTGCCGTGCTCGTCTGGCTCTGGTCGCGCCATCGCGGCATCGCCCTTTTCGAGCGTGACGCGACGCTTTCCGGCGGCCTGCTCGCCGGCGTGTTGTTCGCCGGCGAGTTCTTCTGCATCTTCATCGGCCTGCAGTTCACGAGCGCGTCGCGGATGGTCGTCTTCATCTACATCGCGCCCTTCGTCGTGGCCCTCGGCATGCCGCTCATCGCTCGCTCGGAACGGCTGCGCTCGGTCCAGGTCGCCGGCCTGCTCCTGGCGTTCGCCGGCGTCGCCTGGGCATTCTCGGAAGGCTTCTCGCGGCCGGCGATCGGCCCGAAGCAGTGGATCGGCGACGCCCTCGGCGTTCTCGGCGGCGTGCTGTGGGGCGCAACCACGCTGGCCGTGCGCGGCTCGGAACTGAGCCGTGCCAGTGCGGAGAAGACCTTGCTCTACCAGCTCGTCGTCTCGGCGCCGCTCCTGCTGGGCGCCGTGCTCGTCGCCCGCGTGCCGCTGCCTTCGCACGTGTCGGCGCTGGCGTGGGCGGCGCTCGCCTTTCAGATCGTCATCGTCACCTTCGTGAGCTACCTGGTCTGGTTCTGGCTCATCCGCCACTATCCGGCGACGCGCCTGTCGTCGTTCACCATGCTGACCCCTGTGTTCGGCCTGCTCCTCGGCGCCGGGCTGCTGGCCGAGCCGATCACCTTGCGCCTGCTGCTGGCGCTGGCGACGGTCGCTTCGGGCATCTTTCTCGTCAACCGCAAGGGGCGGGAGAGTAGCCAAGATCGTGGGTGAAAGCTACGCGATGATCGGATAGGACGCGAGCTGCGTCGCAACGTGACGACGCATGACGGCGCCTATCAAGCCGAAGCAGGCGCACAGTCATGCGACGACCCGGCGCAGGCGATGCCGACGGCGTACGCACATCAGTGCCGAAGCTATGGCGCGGGTGACGGTGCTGCTGCGACGCCGCTGGAGCGCGGAACAGATCTCTGCAGTCTTCTTGATGAAGACGGATCAGCGTTGGTAGCTGCGCCCGACCTTGCGAGTAGCCCGCACGTCAAAAGAGAGTTTCCACTTCGCTCGCCAGTCGGTCGCCGCGTTCGGTGACGGCGCCATGCGGCGCTCGTTGCCAGGCGACGGCTTCGTGCCGTTCATCAAGACCGACGCCGCCATCAACCCGGGCAACTCCGGCAGACCGCTCATCAACATGCGTGGCGAAGTGATCGGCATCAACTCCCAGATCTACTCGCGCACCGGCGGCTACCAGGGCTTGTCGTTTGCCATTCCCGTGAACGTGGCGCAATCCGTCGAGCAGCAGATCCTCGCCACCAGCCGGGTCCACCATGCCAAGCTCGGTATCGGCGTGCAGGAGGTGGACCAGACCCTCGCCGAGGCCGTCAGGCTCGACCATGCGGCCGGGGCCCTGATCGACAATGTCGAGAAGGGCGGCGCGGCCGATCGAGCCGGGCTCGAAAGCGCGGCGACGTTCTGCTGGCCGTGAACGGCCAGCTGATCGACCTTTCGGGCGACCTGCCGGCTCTGATCGGCATGGGCCGCCCCGGCGATATCGTCGCCCTCGATGTCTGGCACTACGGTGCCCGGCGCACGATCAGGGCCCAGCTGGACGACGCCGACGTGACGGCGGTTCGCCACGCCGACGCCGCCGTACCCGCTCCCCAGGGTCGCCTCGGCCTGGCGCTGCGACCGTTGCAACCGGACGAGCGTCGCGCCTCCGGCGCGACGGCGGGCTTGCTGATCGAGGGCATGAGCGGCGCCGCGGCCCAAGCGAGCGTGTTGCCCGAGGACTTGCTGCTGGCCATCGATGACGAACCCGTGACGAGCGTCGCGCAAGCCAGCCTGGCGGCAGATTGGTCGGGCAAGTCCGTTGCCATATCGTGCAGCGCGGCGCGATGAAGCTCTATGTGCCCTTGCGACTGTCCTGAACCATTTCCGGGCGACCCTCGGCCATCAGGCCGGCGATGTAGGCGCACAACCCTGCGACCGCGGTCGACAGCAGCGCCAGCGTGTACGAGAGACGCTGCCCATGCCAGAGCGAGCCCAGCCAGGCGTCGAGTCCGACCACCCAAACGGTCGCCTTGCCGCCGAGTCGCTCCAGCTTCTGCAGGTCGCGCTTCGACTCCCCGAGCGTGATCGGATAGGAGTTCCCGCCCACGATGCGGTAGGCGACCGCGTCTGCATCGACGGTGCCCGTCGAGGTGACGAAGACACATGCAGCGGCCGCCCAACCCGCAACCAGGATGATGGCGGCGGCCAGATAGAGGCGACGACGTGGCGTCGAAAACGGTCCGGGCGCCATGGTTATCCCCTGAAGATGTCGAACGGCTCGATCTTGAGGACACGCCGTACCCCGAAGTAGCTCGAGATCGCCGCGATCAAAACGACCATTCCGAACGCCAAGCCCAGGTTCCAGAACGTGATGATCGCGGCGTAGTTGGGCAGCCGGGCGCGCGTGATCGTGATCATCAGCGTCACCAGGCCGATGCCGAGACCAAAGCCGGTCAGCGCGGTAAAGGTGGCCATGAACAGGATCATGTAGACCAGCTCGCGCCCCTTCGCACCGATCGCCTTGAGCGCGCCGAACTTCTCCAGGTTCTCGAGGATGAAGCTGTAGAAGGTCTGGCCCGAAATCGACAGGCCGACCAGAAAGCTGATGACCGTCATCAGCAAGATGTTGGTGCCGATGCCGGTCTTGTAAGTGTAGTAGTCGGCGATCTGGCTGTTGAACTCGTCCTTGGTGAACGCGACGTAGCCGAGCTTGGCCACCTGCTGCTTGATGCCGGCCACGTCGGCGGCACTCTTGGGCTGCACCAGAACATACGAGATCGTGAAGCGCGTCGTCGGCAGGTACTGGATCGCGCGGTAGTAGGTCGTGTACAGCGTGGGCACACCGTTCAGGCCGTTGGACGCGACCTTGGCGATGCCGACGATCACGCCGCGGAAATCGTTGAGCTCGAACTGGGTGCCGACCTTCGGGTTCTCGAGCTTGTCGAACTCGGCGTCGTCGACGACGAAGAACGAGTTGTCGGCGTAGATGTCCTCGATCTTGCCCTGTTCGAGCTCGGGGCGGCCGAACAGGCTGGTGTCGTCCAGGCCGACCACGGTGACGGCCTGGTAAGTGCCGCTTTCGAGCTTGACCAGCGCGCCGCCGATGAACAGCGGCACCGCGTAGCTGACGCCATCCATGCTGCGCACCGCGTCGAGCAGATAGTCGGGTAGCGGGATGGCGCTGGCGGCGGTGTTGACCGCCGGATCCATGACCCACATCGACGCGCCGATGTTGGTCACGGTCGAGTAGGCGCGGTTCAGGATGCCGGCGAACATCGCCGTCATCTGCATCATCAGGAAGACCGCGAAGGTGATACCGATCAGCAGCGCGGTGAACTTGGCCTTGTCGTTGACCAGCAGCTTGAAGCCGATGCGCATGATGCCGCTGTACTTCATGGCGCCTTGCCTTCGCGTGCGACCTCGGGCGCGTTCCACCAGCCCCCGCCCAGCGCCACGAACAACGCGACGGTGTCCTGGTGCCGCTGCGCGACCGCCTGCAGGTAGCCGATGGTCGCCTGGTGGTATTGAACGTCGGCCGTCAGCACGTCGATGTAGGCGACCAGGCCGGCACGGTAGTTGTCCTGCAGCAGCGCGAGCGCCTCGGCGGCCGCGCGCTGCGCATCGAGCTGGGCCTGCAACGCCTGCGCATCGTGCTCCAGCGCCTTCAATGCATCGGCGACCTGATCGAAGGCGGCGAGCACGGCCTGCCGGTAGTTCGCCTGCTGCACGTCGTAGGCATCGATCGCCGCCTGGCGCTGCGCCTGCAGGCTGCCGCCGTGGAACAGCGGCGCCGTGAGCGACGGGCCGATGCTCCAGAACCGGCCACCGGCGCCCAGCAGGTTGCCCAGGCTCGAGCCGGCCGTGCCGTAGGTGGCGCTCAGGCTGAAGCTCGGGAACATCGCGGCCGTCGCCACGCCGATGTTCGCGCTGGCGGCGTGCAGCTGGGCTTCGGCCGACAGGATATCGGGGCGCTGCCGCACCAGCTCGGATGGCAGGCTCACCGGCAGATCGAGCGGCAGTGCCAGTGCGCTCAGCTCGATCTCGGGCGGGACCGCCCGGGATGGGACTTCGCCTTGCAAAAGCGCGAGCAGGTGATCGGCCTGGCTGATCTTCTGCTGCAACGGGGCGAGGAGCGCCTGGTTGGCGGCGATCAGGCTGCGCTGGCTGAGCACGTTGGCGTAGGACGCGGTCCCGGCGCGCACCTGCGCTTCGGTGCTGCGCAACTGATCGATTTCGAGCGCGATCAGCTGTTCGGTGGCGCGGATCTGAGCCGCGTACGCGGCCCGCGCGATGCAGGTGTCGACGACATTGGCCGACAGCGTCAGGTAGGCCGCCTTGCCGGCGAAACGCTGGTAGTCGACCTGGGCGCCCAGGCCTTCGACCGCGCGGCGCTCGCCGCCGAACACGTCGAGCGGGTAGCTGATGCTTCCGCTCAGCGTCACCACGCTGAAGAGCGTGCCGGGCATCGACGAACCCTGCTGTATCGGCGCGTTGCGCGCTCGCGCGCCGGCGAAGCCGGCGTCGAGCTGCGGATAGAACACGCCATCTCCGGCGCGCAGGTTGTCCTGGCTTTGGCGCAGGCTGGCCTCGGCGGCCTGCAGCGTCGGGCTGTTGGTCAACGCCTGCCGGACCGCAGCGTCCAGCGGCGCCGATTTGAACAGCCGCCACCAGTCGGCGGGAAGCTCGGCGCCGGGCGCGAAACGCTGTGTCAGGCCATCGGCGGTAGTCGTGGCGGGGACTGGCGCCTCGCGCGTGTAGCCGGTCGCATCGGGTGCGGCGGGGCGAACGAAATCGGGGCCCAGCGCGCAGGCGCTCAGCAGGGCCGCGCCGATCAGGGCCACGCCGGTGCCGCACGGCATCGAAGATCGCAAGCTGCTCATCGTCACTTCTGCCCGATGAACACATCGACGAGCTGACCCGGGTAGGCCATCGTCGAGGTCGTCATCTTGAAGCGGAAGATCACCGGCAGCACGCGCAGGTCGACCCTCTCCTGGCGCTGGTTGGACAGCTCGATCTTCGGCGACAGGTAGGGCTGCACGCGCACGAACTCCAGCGGCACCTTGACGGTGGTGCCGCGGAGCGACATCTGTGCCTGGATGCGGTCCGGCGGGGGCAGCCGCGAAACCAGGATCTCGTCGACATAGCAGCGCACGGCCAGATAGTCCTGCGGCGCACTCATGACCACCAGCGGGTCCTGCGCCTGCGTGTAGGCGTCGAAGACACCCAGCGACGACACGTAGCTGCCGGGCGTGGCGTTGACGGCCAGCACGACGCCGTCCGCCTGGGCCTTGACCGTGAACTTGAGCAGCAGCGCATTGGCGGCCTGATAAGACTGCTGCAGCGCCTCGAATTGCCTGCGCTGGTTGAGAATGTCGAAGCTCCAGGCGCCGGCCCTGGTCAGGTCATACTGCTTGCGCGCCACGTCCAGCGCGGTCACCGCTTGGCGGACCGCGTCGTCTGCCGTGTCCAGCACGTCCTTGCTGATCGACTTGGGGTCGATCTCGAAGCTGGCGCGACGTTTGTCGTACTGGTCACGCACCGCTTTCAGATTGGATTCGGCCTGGGCGACCTGCGCCTTCGCGATGGCCAGCGTCTCGCTGCGCGGCTGGGCCCTGAGTTCGTTCAGGAGTGCCAGTGCCGCCTCGGCTTGCAGGCGCAGCTGTTCAGTGCTGGCCTTTTGCACGGAATCGTCGAGAGTCAGCAGCGGCGTGGCCGCCTTCACCGCCTGGCCCTCGTGCACCAGCACCTTGGTGACCGCGCCAGAGATTTCAGGGTAGATGTTGACGTTCGAGCCGCCGGGCTGCACGCCCTCGACGATGCCGTTGGCGTAGATCGCCGTCGTGTACGGATTGCTGACCGGCGTGAACGCGGGAGGTTGCGCCTTGCGCTCGATGCCGAAGATGTAGGCCGCGACCAGTCCGGCGACGATGCCCAGGATCGACAGGGCAAAGATGATCTTGTTTCTCATTGGGTGCCCTTGTCCAGGCCCGTGATGCGCCCGTCTTCCATGTGGACGATGCGATCGGCGTACTCGTTGATCCGCGCGTCGTGGGTGACGATCAGGATGCAGCGCTGGGCGTTGAGCACCTTCTCCTTCACGAAGGCGATGATCATCCTCCCGGTGTCGCCGTCGAGCGAGGCGGTGGGCTCGTCGAGGATCAGGATCTCGGGGCCGCCGACGATGGCCCTGGCGATCGCCACGCGCTGCTGCTCGCCGCCCGAGAGCTTGACCGGCAGGATCTCGCCGCGGCCCTTCAGGCCCACGACATCGAGGTATTTCTCCGCCTCGGCGATCGACTCGTTCCAGTCGCGCTGCTTGAGGATCAGCGGGATCGCGATGTTCTCGGCCGTGGTCAGACGTGGAAACAGGTGGTAGTCCTGGAACACGAAGCCGATCGTGTTGAGGCGGAAATCGGCCAGCTCGTCGTTGCTCAGGGTCCAGATGTCCTGGCCCTTGACCATCACCGTGCCGGCGTCGGGGCGCAGGATGCCCGAGATCATGCTCAGGAAGGTGGTCTTACCGCTGCCCGAGGGGCCGACGATGAAGACCATCTCGCCGAAGTGTGCGACAAACCCGACGCTGTCGACCGCCGTCATCCGGGCTTGGCCTTCGCCGAAGCCTTTGGTCAGGCCGGTGGCGACGATGGCCTCGACGGTCGGGGCGCTCGAGTCGTCCATGCCCGCGGGCCTCCCGATCTCAGCCGGGCGCGCGGGCGCGGCCTCGCGCCGCAGCGCCTGGGCAGCGCCCAGACGCTGCCTCAGTCACCGCCGCGACCCGCCGGACGAGCCCCCGCGACCGGAGCGCGCACCCGACGGGATCGACGGCATGGCCCGCGTGGGAGGTGCAGGCCTGTACCCATGCCCTGGCGGGCCGCCGCCGCCGCGGCCCGCACGCGGGCCGCGGTTGCGATAAGGCGCGACACCGCCGTACGCGGGCCCCCAATTCCCGTAGTCGAAGCCGAGCGGCTCGTAATAGTCCACGCCGACGTCCACCGAGCCCTCGTATCCGTATCCCGCACCCGCGTCGATCGCGCAACCGTACGGCACGATCAGGATCGACCCCGCGATGACGACCCGCGCCAGGCTGCGCACCAGGCGGGCCTTCACGGGGCCACCTGCCGGGTCTGTGCATCCGACCACTCCAGCAGCCCGAATGGCGCGCCCTGAGGATCGGCGACGACGGCCACCCTGCCGCCATGACGATCGACGCGCGGCGCGACGAGCACCCGGCCGCCGAGCGCCACGACGCGGGCCGTCACCTGGGCCGCATCGTCCACCCGCACGTAGTTGAGCCAGTGTGAATGGCCGTGTGCCGCGGTGGCCGGCATCGCATTCGCACTCGCGCGCGCATAGTCGTCGGAGGCCAGGATCAGGTGCTCGGTGCTCCCGTCGGCAGGCAGGTCGAAGACTTCATAGTCGAACAGGGTCTGGTAGAAGGCCGCGTCGGCGTCCGCGTCGCCCGCGAACAGGGAACTCCAGATCCATTCGCCCGGCGCGGCCAGCACGTCGGGCGGATCGCCGCGGCTCGAAGCGAGGACTGCGAAGACGGCGCCCTGAGGGTCCGCCAAGACGGCTTCCCGGCCTCGGTCGGCAACGTCATGTGCCGCCGACAGCAACCTGGCACCATGCAGCAAGGCCGTTTTCTGCGCCGCATCGACATCGCGCACGGCGATGAAGGTCAGCCACGCGGGCTGCTTCTTCTCGTCGCCACGCATCTTCTTCTGGACCAGTGCGGCGACCGGTCGCCCGTCGAGCGACGCCTCGGCGAAGCCCGTCGTGCCGGGCCGGCTGTCGCTAAAGCTCCAGCCGAACAGGCCGGCGTAGAACTGCTTGGCGGCTGCAAGGTCTGGCGTCACCAGCTCGACGAAGATGACCTTGCCGACGTGGTGCTCCTGGCTGGCAGGATCGACCGGCGGCGGTGGCGGCGCGGCCGAGGCCGCGCCGCACAGCAGCGCGGCGAGCAGAGCTCGTGGCATGTCGCGCCGGAGCCCCCGCAAAGGCTTCCGGCCGGGGTTGATGGCATTCGGCGCCGATCCGTTGAATCGATCTGGGCTGGGTATCGAAGTCATTCTGTGGGTCACCTGTTTTCGGATCGGTCGGCGGTTGCGCACCCTCAGCGCAGTGCGGGCTCCGCCATGGCACTCGCCGGCGGCGCTGCGGCAGGGGGCTCGGCCTGGAGGATCGCCTGCGCGAAGATGCGCCGGGCACCCGCCGCGTCCTTGCAAAGGGCGGCCAGAAGGAGGTCGGAAAGCGGCGCCGTCATCAATGTCGCGACATCGAGTCGGGCTTCGGCACGAGGCGCCTCTGCGGTTGCGGGCACTGGCGTTGACGCTGGCACTGGTGGCGCCGCGGCCGCAGCCCCCTGAGCTGCAGGCTCGGCCACGACGGCGGCGTGCGCGTGGGGCCCGACCTGGGCCACGGCAACCACCCCGGACTCGGAGAGTTCGGCCTTGGACACCGCCCCGGGCAGCGGCTCGGCCTTCGTCACTCGTTGCGGGGACTCGGCCTTGGCAGGTTCGGCAGCCGGATGCGATGGTCGTCTCAGCAGCATCGCCAGGGCCACCGCGAACAGCACGACGCTGCTGCCGAAGACGGCGAAAACGAAAGCCGAATTGCCGCTCCTCGCGAACCCCGCATAGCAGCCCACGACGAGCAATGCGGCGCCGAGCGCCAAGACGACGCGGATGGCCTTCATGGGGGCGGGCTTGATCGGCTTGGAATCGGCCACGGGACTTGAGGACTCGGATGGAAAGGGGTAATTCGCGTCGCAGGCACGTCTCGACGCAGAATATTTCCAGCATGGGCCGGGAAGCGGCGTCCCGTCTGTGCGCCGGCGTACCGAGCAGCGCGGCCCATCGTGTCGCGTCGAACGTGCCTGTCGCAGAGCCACAGACCGAAGTCCGCCACGGTTAAGAAACATACCGCTCGCGTAAAGATAGCCTGCGTAACAATATTGGCTCAAATCGTCAGATTTCTTCGACAGCGAGACCGCATGATCGCGACCCTCAAGACGCTGGCGACGCGCTCTGCCTTCTCCTGGAATGGCTTGTCTGGCGGCCTTTCGGCGCACCGGGCCTGCCTTTCGCGCTGCCGATGTTCGGGGTCGCGTTGGCGCGGCCCTTGATCGATCTTGCGAGCGCGGTCCGGCACGAGATGCGTCGCGCCAACTGGCGCGACGTTCAAGGACGGCACTTCGTATTCCGCGGCCGCGCCGTGCACGTGGTCGAAGATGCCGATCACCAGCGCTGGGTGCGTCTGGCCGACGTCCGCGCGATCGTCGGCTTCACGGCCAGCGACGCCGCGTTGAAGCTGACCTAACCGAACGGATGGATGCTGTGTGGTCGCCCCCCGGTGCCGCACCTGAGCGATGAAGCGCTGCTCGCGCATCTCGCCAAGGAGCGCGCGCCGGCGGCGGCGAAACTGCGCCACTGGGTCGAGCGCGAGATCGTCTTTCCGGCGCGGCGCCGGCGCGAGCGCCACGGCATCAGGATCGAATCGCTGGACTTTCGTGCCAGCGATTGAGCCGGCCCGTCAGCGACGGATCCGTGCCACGAGCGAACTCGTCGAATAGCCTTCGATAAAAGGCAGCGACTTCGCGTCGCCGCCCCAGCCGCGCACGAGTGCGGTTTCGGCAAGGCGCTCGACGTCGTAGTCGCCGCCCTTCACGTAGAGATCGGGGCGGACGAGCCTCAGCAACTCGAGCGGCGTCGCTTCGTCGAAGAGCGTGACGAGGCCGACGCTCTCCAGCGCAGCGAGCACGCAGGCCCGGTCGGCCTCGCCATTGAGCGGCCGGTCAGGCGCCTTGCCGAGAGTGCGCGCCGACGCATCGCTGTTGAGGCCGACGACGAGGCTCGCGCCGAGGGCCCGCGCCTGCGCCAGATAGGTGACGTGGCCCCGGTGGAGGATGTCGAACACGCCGTTGGTGAAGACCAGAGGCCGAGCCAGCCCGGCCAAGCGCGGCTGCAACTCGGCGCGCGGGCAGAGCTTGGCGACGAAGGCGGGCAACATCTCGGAATTGTCGCCTTGCACCGGGTCATAGACTTCGAGCCGCGACAACAGGAGGCGAACATGCTCGTGCTTTGCGGATCGGCGATATCGAACTACTACAACAAGGTCAAGCTGGCGCTGCTGGAAAAAGGCGTGCCCTTCAGCGAGGAGCACGTCGGCACGGGAGGCAGCGGCGAGGAACTTCTTGGCGCCTCGCCGCTCGCCAAGATCCCGTTCATCCGCACCGAGCGCGGGCCGCTCTGCGAAAGCCAGGTGATCCTCGAGTACATCGAGGCAGCCTATCCGGCGCCGCCGCTGCTGCCGGCCGAGCCGTTCGCCGCGGCGAAGGTGCGCGAGCTGATCGCCTTCGTCGACCTGCACCTCGAGCTCGTCGCCCGCGAGCTCTATCCGAAGGCGTTCTTCGGCGGCCAGGTGAGCGAGGACAACGCCGCGCGCATCCGCAAATCGCTCGAGAAAAACATCGCCGCGTTCAAGCGCCTGGCGCGGTTCGCCCCGTATCTCGCGGGCGACACGTTCACGCAGGCCGACTGCACGGCATGGAACTCGTTGCCGCTCGTCTCGATGGCGACGAAGGCGGTCTATGGCGAAGACCTGCTCGCCGCCGGCGGCATCGACTGGAAGCCTTACGTTCGCTTCATCGGCGAACGACCGAGCGCGCAAAAGGTGGCCGCTGATCGCAAGGCTGAACAGGCGAGGATCGCGACCCGAGCCTGAGCGGTGGGCGCCGCTCGGGTCACGCCGGTTTCGCGGGCTCCGGAACCACGGTACCAGCGGCCGCCGCCGCGGCGGCGAGCGAGGCCGTCACTTCCTTGCGATAGCGGTTGAGCTCCTGCACGCTGGCAAAGCTGCGCTCCATGAGCAGACTCAGGTTGTGCAGGATGCGCTCGACGACCTTGCTTTCCCAGACCGAGTCGAACTGAATCTGCCGGTCGAGCCATTGCTCGAGCCATTCCGGGTTCGGCAGGCGGCTCTGGATCGTGTCGCGCGGAAAAAGCGAGGCGTTGACGTGCAGATTGGTCGGGTGCAAAGCCTGCGCCGTTCGCCGCGCGCTCGCCATCAGGACACCGACCTTGGCAAACGCAGCACGCGCCTCGTCGCCGAACTTCTGCATCGCCTTTTTCATGTAGCGGAGATAGGCGCCGCCATGGCGCGCCTCGTCGCGGGCCAGCGTCTCGTAGATGGCCCTGATGACCGGCTCGCCGTGCCACTCGGCGGCACGGCGGTACCAGTGGTTGAGGCGAATCTCGCCGCAGAAGTGGAGCATCAGCGTCTCGAGCGCCGGCGCCGGATCGAAATCGAAACGCACCGCGTGCAGCTCGGCTTCCGTGGGCACGAGGTCAGGACGAAAGCGGCGCAGGTATTCCATGAGGACGAGCGAATGCTTCTGTTCCTCGAAAAACCAGACGCTCATGAAGGCGGAAAAATCGCTGTCGTCGCGGTTGTCGCGCAGGAACATTTCCGTCGCCGGCAGGGCCGCCCATTCGGTGATGGCGTTCATCTTCACCGTCTGCGCCTGCTCCTCGGACAACAGGCGCGCGTCGAACTGGTCCCAGGGGATGTCCTGGTCCATGTTCCAGCGGACGGCTTCGAGCTGCCTGAAGAGTTCCGGATAGATCATCGAGGGGCCTTGCAAGCCCGAGAGTTTAGTCGGTGCCCTGTGACACAAGGGTGCGGCGCGACGACCGCCGCGGCGGGAAAGTCATGACCGCACCCCGCGAGGGCTCGGTACGCAGCACCCCGGCGCCAGGATTCAGGCCCCGGCCAGCGGCCGGCTCATCCGCCCGCCCGCCCGCTGCGTACAAAGGCAGTCGGGGAGCGAAATGGCAACTACAGAAGTTTTCGATGCGCGACGGGAACTCTGGGCGCAACCCGGCGTCATATCGGTTCGATGCGCCGGCCAGCAGCTGCCGTCGCCGGCACCGACCGGCGCGGTTGCAGGGCCGGTCGCAGCGAACCGGTTTTCGTCGCGGAGCCGGCCGGCCTCGCCGGCTGAAATCCCCAGAGGGTTCTCCTCCTCCCTCCTCCCTCCCTCGTTCCTCCGGGGGCGCTCGGCGACATTTCTTTTCCCCTCGCGGGCCGCTCCGGGCGGCTCGCATTGCCTCACCGCGGTCCGCGGCGGTGGGTTTCGCCGAGCCGACGCGGCGCGGCGATGAAGCGCGTCGCCGTGATCGGCTCCGGCATCGCCGGACTCGCCGCCGCGAGAAGCCTTGCACCCTTCGCACGGGCGACGCTGTTCGAGGCTGCCGACTGGTTCGGCGGTCACACGCACACGGTCGATCTGACGCTGCAAGGCGTGACGCACGGCGTCGACACCGGCTTTCTCGTCTTCAACGAAAAGACCTACCCGAAGCTCATCAGCCTTCTTGCCGAGCTCGGCGTCGCGACGGCGCCCTCGGACATGTCGTTTTCGGTCCAGGCCGAAGGCCTGGAATGGAGCGGCTCGAGCCTCGACACCGTCTTCGCGCAGCGGGCCAATCTGGCGCGGCCGAGGTTCTGGCGGATGCTGGGCCAGATCCTTCGCTTCAATCGCCTGGCGACGGCGATCGCCGTCGACGCGACGCCTGCCGGGCTCGCCGCACTCGACCAGCCGATCGGCGACTTCCTTGCCGCGCATCGCTTTTCCGAGTCGTTTCACGACTGGTATTTCCTGCCCATGATCGGATGCATCTGGTCGTGCCCGGCCGAACAGATGTTGCGTTTCCCGATGGCGACGATGATCCGTTTTTGCCACAACCACGGGCTGCTCCGGGTCACGGGCCGCCCGCCGTGGCGCACGGTGCGCGGCGGGGCCGGACGCTACGTGACCCGGATGCTCGATTCGATTCCGGACGCGCGCCTGCGCACGCCGGTGCGCAGGGTGCGCCGGCTTGCCGTCGGCGGCGCCGAGGTTTCGACCGATGCCGGCAGCGAGCGATTCGACGCCGTCGTGATGGCCTGCCACAGCGACCAGTCGCTGGCCCTTCTCGCCGATCCGAGCCGAGCCGAGCGCGAGGTTCTCGGCGCGATTCGCTACCACGCCAATCGCGCCGTCCTGCATACCGATCCAAGCGTGCTGCCGCGGCGCCAGCGCGCCTGGGCGGCATGGAACTACGAGCGCGCTCCGGGCGCCGATCGGCGGAGCGCGTCGGTCTGCCTGCACTACCTCCTCAACCGGCTGCAGCCGCTGCCGTTTTCTTCGCCAGTCATCGTCTCGCTCAACCCCGTCACCGAGCCCTCGGCCGACGCGCGGCACGGCGAGTTCGCTTACTCGCATCCGGTTTTCGACCGCGCCGCGGTGGCGGCGCAGGAGCGCCTGCCGGCCCTGCAGGGTCGGCGCGACACCTGGTTCTGCGGCGCCTGGGCGCGCTACGGGTTTCATGAAGACGGTCTCGCTTCGGGCCTCGCTGTCGCCGAGCAAATCGCGGCGGACTGGGCGCGTCGCGAGCACTCGGCGACGGCCGAGACGGAGCCGGCATGACGGTCGCACGCGCACAGCCGCTGCTCGGCATCGGCGAAGTCCGCCACACGCGCCTGCGCCCGGTGAGGAACGGCTTCGCGTATCCGACCTACTTCCTCCTCCTGCCGATGCGCAGCCTCCGCGATCAGCCGGCCAAGGCCCTGGTGCGCAACCGCTTCGGCCTCGTCAGCTTCCACGACGCGGACCACGGCGACGGCCGCGCCGACAGCCTCGCCTGGCTCGATGGGCTCCTTGCCCGCGAAGGCATTGCCGACGCGAAAGGCGAGGTCTGGCTGCACTGCTATCCGCGGGTTCTCGGCCACACCTTCAAGCCGGTCAGCTTCTGGTACTGCCATCGCGACGACGCCTCGCTCGCCGCCATCGTCGTCGAGGTGAACAACACCTTCGGCGAGCGCCACTGCTATCTGCTGCGCGGCCCGGAGCTTGCGTTCGGCCGCGAGGTGCGCGCGGCCAAGCAGTTCCACGTCTCCCCGTTCTGCGCCGTCGCCGGCGAATACCGGTTTCGCTTCATGCGCACCGACCTGCATCCGAGCGCCGGACCTTCGCGTAGAGACCGCCAGAGAACCGTGGCGCGGATCGACCATCACGACACGGCCGGGGTGCTCCTGCAGACCAGCATCTCGGGCGAACTCGAGCCGCTATCGAAACGGGCGCTCCGCGCGGCGTTCTTCAAGTGGCCCCTGATGACGCTCGGCGTCGTCGCCCGGATTCACTGGCAAGCGCTCAGGCTCTGGGCCAAGCGGGTGCCGTTCTTCGCAAAGCCCGAGTCGCCGCAATCGTTTGTCACGCGCTGATGCCGTCGCAGCCCGCATCGTCTCGCCGATCCATGACCACGCTCACCCGCGCCTCCTCGCCTTTGCCCGCGCCTTGCGCGCCAGCCGCCGCCCGCGCCGTTTTCGCCCTGCTCGGCAAGCTGAAGCACGGCAGCCTCGACGTTCGCATGCCCGACGGCTCGAGGGTCCATTTCGGCAGCGAGTCTTCCGGTGGTCCGCGCACCGCGATCTCGTTGCGCAACTGGAACGTCTGCGCCGCGGCCATGAAGCTGGGCGACATCGGATTTGCCGAAACCTACATCGCCGGCGACTGGACGACACCCGACCTGCCGGCCCTGCTCGAGGTTTTCACGACGAATCGCGACGACGTCGAATCGGTCGTCTACGGCACCTGGTGGGGCTCGCTTCTCTATCGGACGCGGCATTTGCTGCGCCGCAACTCGAAGCGCGGATCGAAGAAGAACATCCACGCCCACTACGACCTGGGCAACGAGTTCTACCGGCTGTGGCTCGACCCGACGATGACCTACAGCAGCGCCTGGTTCGAAGGCGATCGCTGCGCCGACCTCGTCGCCGCGCAATGGGCGAAAACACGACGGGCGCTGGCCGAATGCGAGGTACGCCAAGGTGATCGCGTCCTCGAGATCGGCTGCGGCTGGGGCGCCCTGGCCGAGATGGCCGGTCGCGACTTCGGCGCTGCCGTGACAGGTGTCACGCTTTCGTCGGAGCAGCTCGACTGGGCAAAGCGGCGTCTCGCGGCTGCCGGCATCGCCGGCGACCTGCGCTTTCAGGACTATCGAGACATCGACGACGCGCCCTTCGATGCCGTCGTCTCGATCGAGATGTTCGAGGCCGTGGGCCGCAGATACTGGCAGGACTTCTTCGCCGTGGTCCGAACGCGCCTCAAGCCCAGGGGCAAGGCATGCATCCAGAGCATCACGATTCGAGACGACTTGTTCGATCGCTATGTGCGCTCGACCGATTTCATCCAGCAATACATTTTTCCCGGCGGCCTCTTGCCGAGCTGCCGCGAATTTCGTGCCGCCGCCAAATCGGCGGGCCTCTCGGTGATCGGCGAGCGCGAGTTCGGCCTCGACTACGCGGAAACCCTTTGCCGTTGGCGCAAACGCTTCCTCGCCGAGGAAACGGCCGTTCGCAAGCTCGGTTTCGACACGCGATTCATGCGCATCTGGGAGTTCTACCTCGCCTATTGCGAAGCCGCCTTCGCGACGCGCAACACGAGCGTCGTCCAGTTCACCCTGCAGCGCGACTGAGCCGCGAACGCCTGTTCAGCGCAGCCAGTGGTGAAGAAATCATCGTATCGAGTGCCGGGTGCCTCGGCGGTCGCGGTGCGACGCGCGACGAGCGATAAACTGGAACGGTCGCAAGCACAACGACCCTGTTCTTGTTGCAGGCTTCCGGCGCTCTGCTACCGTGTTCTGCCCGGCCCACCCGAAAGGATCCTTCATGAATCTGACGATCAGCGGTCATCATCTCGACGTGACACCGGCCCTCAGGGAGTATGTGCTCACAAAGCTCGATCGCGTGACGCGCCACTTCGCTGAAGTGGTCGATATCACCGTCTTGCTGTGCGTCGAGAAGCTGAGCGAAAAGGAGCGCCGACAGAGGGCCGAGGTGACGCTGCATGTGAAAGGAAAGGACCTCTTTGCCGAATGCGCTTCCGAAGACCTCTACGCCGCCATCGACCAGCTGATGGACAAGCTCGATCGCCAGGTCGTCCGCCACAAGGGCAAGGTCCAGGATCACCACCACGAGTCGCCGAAACGGACCGACGCGACGCTCAACTGACCGCCGCCGGACGGGCGGTGTTGCCGCGGCGCAGCAATTTCCTCTGCTGCGTCACGACGAATGCGACGAATCGCAGCGCCGCCAGGGCGCGCGTCTCATAATTCATCGCCTTGTCACTTTGCCCGGCGCCGCTGCGCGGCCGGGCGCATGCTTCATGAATCGTCTCGCAGCCATCCTGCCCGCCGCCGACGTGCTGGTCGACGTCGACGCCACGAGCAAGAAGCGCGCCTTCGAGCATGCCGGACTGCTGTTCGAGAACCAGCACGCGATCGCCCGCGCCACTGTCACCGACAACTTGTTCACGCGCGAGCGCCTCGGCTCGACCGGACTTGGTCACGGCGTCGCGATCCCGCACGGGCGTATCAAGGGGCTGAAGAATCCGCTCGCCGCGGTGCTGCGCGTGCGCGAGCCAATCGCCTTCGACGCGCCCGATGACGAGCCCGTCGCCCTTCTCATCTTCCTGCTCGTTCCCGAAGCAGCAACGCAGCGCCACCTCGAGATCCTTTCCGAGATCGCCGAAATGCTTTCCGACCGCGACCTGCGCGAGCGTCTGAAGACGGAAAGCGAGGCCACGGCGCTGCACCGCCTGATCTCGGCGTGGGAGCCGCTGCGATCGGTCGCTTGAGCGTAGCAAGCCCGATGGCGCCCTTCTGCGTTCCGCTGCCCCGCGAGGGGGCCGTGACCCCCTTCGCGCGGCCCGGCGGGCGTTGCGCGCGCTGACTCGCATTGAAGCCGACCGTCATCAGCGCCGAGGCGCTGTTCGAGGAATTCCGCCCGACGCTGCACTGGGAGTGGATCGCCGGCCATGCCCACCCCGAGCGACATTTCGACGATGCCGCGGTCCGCGATGCGCGATCGGCGGCCGACCTCGTCGGCTATCTCAACTACATCCACCCGAACCGCCTCCAGATCGTCGGCAGGCGCGAGGTCGCCTACCTGAACAACGAATCGATCGACGTCACCGAGCGCCGCATCTCGCGCATTGTCACGCTCGACCCGCCGGTGCTCATCGTCGCCGACGGGCAATTGCCGCCGGACCGCCTCATCGCCCTCTGCGACCGCGCCGACATCCCGCTGTTCGTCACCGCGGAATCGGCCGGGCATGTGATCGACCTCGTGCGAGGCTATCTCGGCCAGCATTTCGCCGAGCGGACGACGCGGCACGGCGTATTCATGGACATCTTGGGCCTCGGCGTCCTGCTCACCGGCGAATCGGGCCTGGGCAAGAGCGAGCTCGGGCTCGAGCTCATCTCGCGCGGGCACGGTCTCGTTGCCGACGACGCGGTCGATCTCTATCGCGTCTCGCAGACGGCGCTCGAAGGCCGCTGCCCCGAGCTGCTGATGAACCTGCTCGAGGTGCGAGGCATCGGCCTGCTGGACATCAAGGCAATCTTCGGCGAGACCGCCGTGCGCCGGAAGATGCGCCTGAAGCTCATCGTCCATCTCGTGCGTAAGGAGACAATGGACCTCGAGTTCGAGCGCCTGCCCTACGAGCCGCTGAATGAGGAGATTCTCGAGGTCTCGGTGCGCAAGACGGTGATCGCCGTCGACGCCGGTCGTAACCTCGCCGTGCTCGTCGAAGCCGCGGTGCGCAACACGATCCTGCAGTTGCGCGGCATCGACACCTACACCGAGTTCATCGAGCGCCACCACAAGGCGATGAGCAAGCCCGAATAGCGGGCCGAAGCCTCAGCGGCCCATGAGGCCGACCTTCACCTTGAACTCACAGTTCTTTTTCGTGCAAACCGCGTAGAGCGCGAGCGCGTGGTCCTGCAGTTCGAAGCCGCGCGTCTGGGCGACGCTGCGCTGGCGCTTCTCGATCTCGGCATCGAAGAATTCCTCGACGCGGCCGCAGTCGAGGCAGACGAGGTGATCGTGGTGCTTGCCTTCGTTCAGTTCGAACACGGCCTTGCCGGTCTCGAAATGGTTGCGAGAGAGGATGCCGGCCTGCTCGAACTGCATCAGGACGCGATAGACGGTCGCCAGGCCGACGTCGGCATGCTCGGCAAGCAGGGCGCGAAAGACGTCTTCCGCGCTCATGTGCCGCTCCTTGGTCTTCTGGAAGACCTCGAGCACCTTGATGCGCGGAAGGGTCGCCTTGAGGCCGCTGTTCTTGAGTTCGTCGGCGTGGGTCATGGATGGGTCCGGGGCGCCCAGCGCACCGGGGCGTGCCGATAGAATCGCTTCATCATACGAGCTTGGCGGGCGCTGCGGCACCGGCCGTTCGCACTCCATGTCAACAACTCCGTTCCGACCCTCTCGCGGGCTGTCTTTCGCGTCCCTCGCGGTCATCGCCCTGCTTGCCGGCTGCCACTCGCTGCAGACCAACAACAACTTGCTCGGCGTCATCACGCCGTATCAGATCGAGATCGTCCAGGGCAACGTGATCACGCGCGAACAGGCCGCGCTCATCAAACCCGGCCTGACGCGCGCGCAGGTGCGCGACGTGCTCGGCTCGCCGCTCCTGACCGACCCGTTTCACGCCGATCGCTGGGACTACGTCTTCACGATCCGCCGACAGGGCGCGGAGCCGCAGCTGCGCCGCGTCGTCGTGCTCTTCAAGGGCGATGCGCTCGAAAGCATCTACACCGGGGGCGAGCTGCCCGGCGAGCGCGAGTTCGTCGCCTCGATCGACACCTTCAAGGCACGCACGCCACCGCCGCTCGCGCTCAGCGACGAACAGCTGAAGGCACTGCCAACACTGGCACTTCCGGCCGCTCCGGAGCCGGTGCCGCCGGCACCCGCGCGCAGCTATCCGCCGCTCGAGCCGAGTTCATGAGCCCTCGGCGCCGCCGCCCGAAGAGCTCCTTCCGCCCGGCGCAACGGCGCGGCGCGCCAAGGGCGCATCCGTGAGCGCCGCGGCGGCGAGCCCTTCCTCGCCTTCCGCCGGGCGCCTGCGCGTCGCCGTGGCCGGCGCCTCCGGGCGCATGGGCCAGATGCTGATCGAAGCGGTCGCGGCGAGTGGCGATCTCGTCCTCTCGGGTGCGCTCGACGTCGCGGGCAGCGCCGCCGCCGGCACCGATGCGCTCGCTTTCCTGGGCCGTGCCAGTGGCGTTCGCATCACGGCCGACGTTCGCGCCGGCCTCGCGCAAGCCGACGTGCTCATCGACTTCACGCGGCCGGAAGGAACGCTCGCGCACGTCGCGAGCTGCCGCGAACTCGGCGTCAAGGCCGTGATCGGAACGACCGGCTTCACGCCGGCGCAGAAGGCCGAAATCGCCGCTCACGCGGAGCACGTCGCCATCGTCATGGCACCGAACATGAGCGTCGGCGTCAACGTCGCGCTCAAGCTGCTCGAGGTCGCGGCGCACGCCCTCGACGAGCGCTTCGACGTCGAGATCGTCGAGACCCATCACAAGCACAAGGTCGATGCACCGAGCGGCACGGCGCTGCAAATGGGCGACGTCGTCGCCGCGGCACGCGGCCTGCGCCTCGACGAATGCGCGGTCTACGCGCGCCACGGCGAGACCGGCGAGCGCCAGCCGGGATCAATCGGCTTCGCCTCGCTGCGCGGCGGCGATGTCGTCGGCGACCATACGGTCGTCTTCGCAGGCAGCGGCGAGCGGATCGAGATCACGCACCGCGCGTCGAGCCGTGCCCCCTACGCCGAAGGCAGCTTGCGCGCGGCGCGCTTTCTGGCCGGCAAGAAGAAGGGTTTGTTCGGCATGAACGACGTGCTCGGATTGGCGACATGAGCGGATTCGGACAATTCTGGTCACAGGGTGACGCCATCACCCGCAGCGTCGCGATCCTGCTGCTCCTGATGTCGATCAGCGCCTGGGTCGTCATCTTCTGGAAGGGCTGGCTGCTGCGCCGCGTCCACGTCGATCTGCAGCGCGCCGTGCCGGCGTTCTGGGCCGCGGCTTCGGTCGAGGCCGGCCGCGAGCAACTCGCCGCGTTCGACCGCGAAGCGATCCTGTCGCCGCTGCTCGACGCCGCCCTCACTGTGCCGCCCGGTGGCACGCTCGAGGCGAAGGGGCATGCCGATTCGCAACTGACGCGGCGGCTGCGCGATGCGCTGCATGGCGTGCTCGCGCAGCTGCAGTTCGGCCAGGTCCTGCTCGCGTCGATCGGCAGCACGGCGCCGTTCATCGGCCTGTTCGGCACGGTCTGGGGCATCTATCACGCGCTGCTCAGCATTTCCGCGGCCGGCGCGATCACGATCGAAAAGGTCTCGGGACCGGTCGGCGAATCGCTGGTGATGACGGCGGCGGGGCTGGCCGTCGCCATTCCGGCGGTGCTCGCCTACAACGTGTTCGGCAAGCGCGTCGCCGCCAGCGAGGCCGAGCTCGAAGGCTTCGCACACGATCTGCGCGAGATGATCGTCGATACGTCGACGGGCGTTTAGGAGTCTGGTCGTCCATGGCTTTCGGCCGCCTCGAACGAACGCCCGGCGCGCAGCCGATGAGCGACATCAACATGACGCCGCTGATCGACGTCATGCTCGTGCTGCTCGTCATCTTCATGATCACGGCGCCGCTCATGACGTCGAGCCTCAAGCTCGATCTGCCGCAGACCGACGCGGCACAACCGAGCGACACGCCGCAGTTCATCGCCGTCGCGCTCGACCGCGATGGACGCTACTTTTTCGGCGACGAAGCCGTCGACACCGACACCTTTGCGTCGCGCGTCGCCGCCGCCGCGAAGCGCAATCCGCAAACCGAGGTGCAACTGCGCGCCGATCGCAGCGTGCCCTACGGGCGCGTTGCCGAGCTGATCGGCATCGTGCAGAAGGCCGGGCTCAGCCGCATCGGTTTCGTGGCCGAACCGAGTCCGGCGGCCAGCGACTCCTGAGGACCGCTCGGCCGCCGGAGAACTTGCCCCTTTTCGAAGGTCCGCTGCAGGGCGCGAACCTGCTCGGCGGCTCGTTCGCGGTCGGCCTCGGTCGAGGCCGGCAAGCCGTCCTTGACCGAAATGTTGGAGATTTGCTTCGAGGCAAGCGTGGCAGGCCGGTCGGGGTCAGATCGCGATATCGATAGGTGATCGACGAACCGACGGGCGGGGGGTCGCGGCGCATCGGTCAATCCGCTGCCGACGAGAAAGCGCCGCCCGTCGGGCGCCACGACCTCGAACGCGCCGACCTGCCGGCCGTATTTGCCGGTTCCTCTGCGGTGCCCGACCACGACGGCCTCGGCGTCGAGACGGGGTTTCAGCTTCATGAGCACCTCGCTGCGCCCGCTGAGCATGGGTGCCGACGCGAGATGCAGCATCAAGCCCTCGCCGCCGCCGGCCACCGTCTCGTTCAGCTTTCGCTGCAGAGCGGCGCGGTCGGCGACGCGGACTTGCGGCGCCACTTCGAGTTGTGGCGAGGCCGAGCCGCCGCCGATCGAAGCGAGGCGATCGGCTCGCTCGGCGAAGCGGCCGCTCGCGCCGGGCATCTCGAACCCCATATAGCGCACGCGCGCCCATTCGATCTCGCGCGGCTCGGCCTTGCGCACGATCGCTGAGAGCTCGTCGAAGCGACCGCGACCGAGCCACAGCTCGCCGTCGACCGCTTCGCGCGGCAAGGTCTTGACGAAGCTCGCCGGCGCCGATACGGGGCGGCCGCTGCGATGGCGAAGCACGCGCCCGTTCCAGACGGCGCGAACGCCGTCGTACTTCTCACTGTCGAGGCAAAGCGCAGGATCGCCCTGACCCAGACGACTGCGAGAAGCGGTGCAGCGACCTCTTCGCCTGCCGCCGGAGGCTGCCGAGATCGCGCACCGGCGAACGCCGGAAGCAGGGCGGCGGCGCCGGTCAAGAGCAGCCACCGCCGGGTCGAGGTGAAGAAGGCTTCTTGCATGACAGGGGCCCCGAATGCGCAGCGATCCGCGCGCTGGTCGTCATGGTCGGCGCCGGCCGTGGCGGCGTCGAGAGCCTTCCGTCGAGGGACGAGTCCCCCGATCGGGCGAGTCGGCGAAGCGACGGGCCGCGGCTTGTGCGAGGGTGGCTTTCTATAATCGATCGATGCCTGCTCGCCGCGTCGCCTTTGCATTGAGCCCTCTGCACGCCCGCTCGAAGGAGAGTTCATTGCGCTCGACGCGACGGCGTGCATCGCCAACGGTGCCGTCATGAACCCCGATTTCGATCCACGCGAGATCGAGCAGCGCGCCCAGGCGGCGTGGGCGGCCGTCGACGCCTACCGTGTCGGCGAAGACGCGAAGCGGCCGAAGTTCTATGCCTGCTCGATGCTGCCCTACCCGAGCGGGCGGCTGCATATGGGCCATGTGCGCAACTACACGATCAACGACATGCTGGCACGGCATCTGCGCATGACCGGCATGAACGTACTCATGCCGATGGGCTGGGACGCCTTCGGCTTGCCCGCCGAGAACGCGGCCATGAAGAACAACGTGCCGCCGGCTAAGTGGACACGCGAGAACATCGCGGCCATGAAGGGGCAGATGCAGGCGATGGGCCTGGCCATCGACTGGAGCCGCGAGATCGCGACCTGCGATCCGAGCTACTACAAGTGGAACCAGTGGCTGTTTCTCAAGATGCTCGAAGCCGGCATCGCCGAGCGACGCACGCAGACCGTGAACTGGGATCCGGTCGATCAGACCGTCCTCGCCAACGAGCAAGTCGTCGAAGGCCGCGGCTGGCGTTCGGGGGCGATCGTCGAGAAGCGCGAGATCCCGGGCTACTACCTGAAGATCACGCGCTACGCCGACGAGCTGCTCGAGTGCGTTCGCTCGGGCCTGCCCGGTTGGCCCGAACGCGTCAAGACGATGCAGGAGAACTGGATCGGCAAGAGCGAAGGCGTCCGCTTTGCCTTTCCGCACCGCATTCGCGGCGCCGACGGCGCGCTGATCGGCGGCGGGCGCCTGTGGGTCTTCACGACGCGCGCCGACACGATCATGGGCGTGACGTTCTGCGCCGTCGCCCCCGAGCACGCGCTGGCGCTGCACGCGGCGGCGGCGCGTCCCGAGGTCGCCGCCTTTCTCGAAGCGTGCAAGGCTGGCGGCACAACGGAAGCCGAGCTCGCGACGCAGCAGAAGAAAGGCATCTTCACCGGCCTGCACGTCGAGCATCCGCTCAGCCACGAAGCGATTCCGCTCTGGGTCGGCAACTACGTGCTCATCAGCTACGGCGACGGCGCCGTGATGGGCGTGCCCGCCCACGACGAGCGCGATTTCGCCTTCGCCAAGCAGTACGGCATCGACCTGCTCCAGGTCATCCACGTCGACGGCAGGCATTTCACCTACGACCACTGGCAGGACTGGTACGCCGAGACCGACTGCGGCGTCACCATCAACTCCGACAACTACAGCGGCCTCGCCTACCAGACGGCGGTCGACGCGGTAGCGAAAGCGCTCGAGCATCGCGGCCTCGGCGGCAAGCACACGGCCTGGCGATTGCGCGACTGGAGCATCAGCCGGCAGCGCTACTGGGGCACGCCGATCCCGATCGTCCACTGCGATGCGTGCGGCGTCGTTCCCGTGCCGGAGAAGGATCTGCCCGTCGTCCTGCCCGAGGACCTGATTCCCGACGGCAGCGGCAATCCACTGGCCAAGAGCGCGGCGTTCCTGAATTGCGCATGCCCCGAATGCGGCAAGCCGGCGCGCCGCGAGACGGACACGATGGACACCTTCGTCGACAGCGCCTGGTATTTCATGCGCTACTGCGACCCGAACCTGCCCGATGCGATGGTCGGCGCGGGCACGAGGTACTGGATGCCGATGGACCAGTACATCGGCGGCGTCGAGCACGCCATCCTGCACCTGCTCTACGCGCGCTTCTGGACCAAGGTCATGCGCGACATGGGGCTGGTCGAGATCGACGAGCCGTTCACGCGCCTGCTGACCCAAGGCATGGTGCTCAACCACGTCTGGGCGCGGCAGACGCCGCAAGGCGGCATCGACTATTTTCCGCCGGAAGAGGTGACCCCCGTCGCCGACGGCGAAGGCCGGCCGAGCGAAGGCCGGCTCGCCGACGGCAGCGCGGTCGAGTACCGCGGCATGCTGAAGATGGGCAAGACCGAGCGCAACGGCGTCGATCCGCAGGAGCTGATCGATCGCTACGGGGCCGACACGGCTCGCCTCTTCGTGATGTTCGCGTCGCCCCCCGAGCAGACGCTCGACTGGAACAATGCCGGCGTCGAAGGCGCGAACCGGTTCCTGAAGCGCCTCTGGAAGTTCGCGGTGAGGCACGCCGAAGCGCTCGCCACGGCTGCGGGCCGCGCCAGCACCGGCACCTCGCCGCTGCGCCACGAGGTCCACACCGTGTTGCGCCAGGTGAGCTATGACTACGAGCGTATGCAATACAACACGGTCGTCTCCGGGACGATGAAGTTGCTCAATGCGCTCGAGGCGAATGCCAACGCCGAACCGGCGGCCCTGCGTGAAGGCTTCGGCCTGCTGCTGCGTACGCTCTACCCCGTCTGCCCACATACGACCTCGGCACTCTGGGGCGAGCTCGGCTACGAAGCCGAGTTCGGCTCGCTGCTCGACGCGCCTTGGCCGGCCGTCGACGAAGGCGCGCTGGTCCAGGCCGAGGTCGAGCTGATGCTGCAGATCAACGGCAAGCTGCGCGGCAGCATCAAGGTGCCGGCGGCGACCGGCAAGGCCGGCATCGAGGCGGCCGCGCTCGCGGCGCCGGAATTCGCGCGGTTCGCGCAGGGCGCCCAGGTGAAGCGGGTCATCGTCGTGCCGGGCCGCCTCGTCAACATCGTGCTCTGATGCCAGCGCGCCGCAGGCTCGTCTTCGCCTTCGCCGCCACGGCGTTGGCAGGCTGCGGCTTCGAGCTCAAGCGGCCACCGGAGCTTCGCTTCAAGACAATCCAGCTCACGGGCTTTCCGGCCCGCTCGCCGCTGGCTGCCGAGCTGAAGCGCGACATCGACGCGAGCACGACGACCAAGGTCGTCGACGCATTGAAGGACGCCGCCGTCGTGCTGCAGGCGCTCACCGACGAACGCGAGAAGAGCGTCGTCGCGACGACCGCGGCGGACCAGGTTCGCGAATACGAGCTGCGTTCGCGTTTCCGCTTCCAGCTGCGCACGGCGACGGGCAAGGAGCTCATCCCGGCGAGCGAGATCCTCCTCAAGCGCGAGCTCACCTATACGGAGAGCGCGGCTCTCGCCAAGGAGCAGGAAGAAGCGTTTCTCTATCGCGCCATGCAAAGCGACATCGTCTCCCAGGTCCTGCGCCGGCTCGCGTCAGTGCAAGTGCTCTGATGCAGGTCAGGGGCGAAGCGCTCGCCAGGCACCTCGAGCGCGGGCTCGTTCCCGTCTACACGGTCTGGGGCGACGAGCCGCTGCTCGCTCAGGAGGCTTGCGATGCGATCCGCAGCGCCGCGCGTGCCGCCGGTTGCAGCGAGCGCCAGGTGCATACGGTCGCCGGTGCGTACTACGACTGGAGCAGCCTGCTCGGTGCGGCTCAGGCGCTGAGCCTCTTCGCCGACCGGCAGCTCGTCGAGATCCGCATCCCTTCGGGCAAGCCGGGCAAGGACGGGTCGGACGCGCTGCAGCGCTATTGCGAGGTGGCCATCGCCGGCGGCGGCCGCGACGTCATCACGCTCGTGCAATTGCCGCGTCTCGACGGCACGCAGCAAAAGAGCGGCTGGTTCGCCGCGCTCGATCGCGCCGGGCTCGCGGTGCGTGTCAACGCCGTCGAGCGCGCGGCGCTGCCGGCGTGGATCGCCCAGCGCATGGCGGCACAGCGTCAGGGTGTCGCTTCGGGGCCGCAAGGGCAGCGCACGCTCGCCTTCTTCGCCGACCGCGTCGAAGGCAATCTGCTCGCCGCGCATCAGGAAATCCAGAAGCTCGGGCTGCTCTATCCGCAAGGCGAACTGAGCTTCGAGCAGATCGAGGCAGCGGTGCTCAACGTCGCACGCTACGACGTCTTCAGGCTCGGCGAAGCCGTGCTCGCCGGCCAGACGGTACGGGCGCTGCGCATGCTCGAAGGGCTCGAGGCCGAGGGCGAAGCTGCCGTCCTCGTGCACTGGACACTGGCCGAAGACATCCGCGGCCTCAAGCGCGTGAAAGACGCGCTCGGCAGCGGCAAGCCCTTGCCGCTCGCCCTGCGCGAAGCGCGCGTCTGGGGCGCCAAGGAGCGGGTCTTCGAGCGTGCGCTGGCGCTTCTGAGCGACGCGGCGATCACGCATTTGCTCGAAGCCGCGCAGATCTGCGATGGCCTCGTCAAGGGCTTGAAGCATCCCGACTGGCCGCTCGATCCGTGGCAAGGATTGAAGCGCCTCGTCCTCATGCTCGTCGAGGAAACGTCTCGCGTCGGCGCTCGGCCTGCAGCGCGGCTTGCCTTGACCGCCTAGATCCTTTCCACAATCACGCCGTTTCGCAATGCTCGACGAGCAGCGTCAGGGCGCGAACGACCGAGACGGCGCGGACCGCAGCACGATCGCCCGCTGCCTGCAGCAAGGTCGGCTGCGCCGGGCGCCCGACCGAGGCGATCGCGATCCACACCGTGCCGACCGGCTTGGCGAGCGTGCCACCACCGGGCCCGGCGATGCCGGTGACGGCGACGGCGACACTGGCATGCGAGCGTGCCAGTGCGCCTTCGGCCATCGCGCAGGCGACTGCGGAACTCACGGCGCCATGTTCGGCAATGAGCTCTATCGGAACGCCGAGCAGTTCGGTCTTGGCCGCGTTCGAATAGGTGACGAAGCCGCGCTCGAACCAATCGCTCGATCCGGCCAGCGAGGTACATGCCGCGGCGACGAGGCCCCCCGTGCACGACTCCGCGGCCGCCAGGCTCGCACCGCGCGAGCGCAGCGCCGCAGCAAGCCGCACGACGAGCGCCGCGGATTCGCTCAGACGAATTTCCACAGCGCGATCACCAGCAATGTGCAGAGCGCGGCGACGAAATCGTCGAAGAGGATTCCGAAGCCCTGCGCCCAGCCGACGGGCCGGCCGCGGCGTTGCTTGAAGAGCTGATCGGCCCAGGCGACGGGGCCGGGCTTGGCCGCGTCGAAGACACGAAAAAGAGCGAAGGCAACCGCCTGCGCCCAGAATCCCGACGGCGTCACGAGCCAGAGGACGAGCCAGAAGGCGACGACCTCGTCCCAGACGACGGACGACGGATCGGCCTGGGCGAGATGACGTGCCGTCACCGTGCAGGCCCACCAGCCGACAAGCGTCGCGACGACGAGAACGCTGCCCCGCGCCGTCTCGCCCATCGGCGGCTGCAGCGCGTCGAAGACGAACCAGGCCCAGAGCGTTCCGGCCGTGCCCGGAGCGACCCGCGACAGCCCGCTGCCGAAGCCGAGCGCAATGAGGTGCGCCGGATGCGAGAGCAGGAAGCGCCAGTCGGGCTTGCGGGCTGCGCCGAGGAAGGGCGGATTGACCGCCGGTTCGTGGTTCACGGCGCAGGCCCCACAGGGTCCCGGCGAAAGTGATCGAAGGACGCTGCGGGGCCGATCACTTCGCGCCCGGCGCCATCGACGAAACGAAGACCTGCACCGGCCTCGATCCGGCCGATGCGCGTCACTGCGGTTCCCGAAGTCGACGCTGCCGCGGCAACCGCCGACCGCCGATCGGCGGGAGCGGTGAAAACGAGTTCGTAGTCGTCGCCGCCGGCGAGAAGGCATTCGCGCTGCCAGGCTTCAGATTGCGCCGCAAGATCGGCGCTGCGCGGCAACGCATCGACGTCGACGACGCCGCCGACGCCCGAGCGACGCAGGATGTGACCGAGGTCCCCGGCCAGGCCGTCGGAGACGTCGATCGCGCTCGTCGCGACGCCGCGCAGCGCGATGCCGAGGTCGACGCGGGCCTGCGGTTCTTCCATGGCTCGCCGGACTCGAGCGAAAGCCTCTGACGATGCGGCGGCGTTGCCGCGAAAGACTTCGAGCGCCAACCGCGCGTCGCCGAGCGTGCCGCTGACGTAAAGCTCGTCGCCCGGCCGTGCACCCGAACGCAGCAGGGCGCCGCCGGCCGGCACTTCGCCAAAAACGGTGATCGCGATCGTGAGCGGCCCGCGCGTCGTATCGCCGCCGACGAGCTCGCAGCCATGGCGATCCGCGATGGCGTAGAGCCCGCGCGAGAACCCGGCGAGAAAGGACGGGTCGGCTTGCGGCAGGGCCAGCGCCAGTGTGAACGCGAGCGGCCGGGCACCGCAGGCGGCCAGGTCGCTGAGGTTGACGGCAAGCGCCTTGTGGCCGAGGCGGTCCGGCGCCACGGTCGAGAGGAAATGCCGGCCGTCGACCAGCATGTCGGTCGAGACGGCGAGATTCATTCCCTCTGCCGGCACGAGCAGCGCGCAGTCGTCGCCGACGCCGAGCACGGCGCGCCGCGCCGGCCGCGCGAAATAGCGCTCGATCAGCTCGAACTCGCCGAGATGGGCCATGGTCCAGGCGATCATAGGCGGCGCCCTGCGCCCGCCTCGGGAAATATCGGTGTCTCGGTGCGGCGCAGTCTGCAATGATGGACGACCGCGGTATCCGCGCCGCTTTTCGCCGAACGACCTCCGGCCGCGATAGACATGTCGACTTCCGAACAACGAGCCGCCGAACTGCGTCGCGCCGCGCTCGACTATCACGAGTTTCCGACGCCGGGCAAGGTCGCGATCGCGGCGACCAAGCAGCTCGTCAACCAGCACGATCTGGCGCTCGCCTATTCGCCGGGCGTCGCCGCGGCGTGCGAGGAGATCGCCGCCGATCCGGCGAACGCCTTTCGCTACACCTCGCGCGGCAACCTCGTCGCCGTCATCACCAACGGCACGGCGGTGCTGGGCCTCGGCGACATCGGTCCGCTCGCAGCCAAGCCGGTGATGGAAGGCAAGGCCGTTCTCTTCAAGAAGTTCGCCGGCATCGACGTCTTCGACATCGAGGTCAACGAGAAAGACCTCGACAAGCTGATCGATCTCATCGCCGCGCTGGAGCCGACCTTCGGCGGCATCAACCTCGAGGACATCAAGGCACCGGACTGCTTCTACGTCGAGCGCGCCCTGCGTTCGCGCATGAAGATCCCGGTCTTCCACGACGACCAGCACGGTACGGCAATCGTCGTCGGCGCCGGCGTGCTCAATGCCCTGAAGGTGAGCGACAAGAAGATCGACGAGATCAAGCTCGTCACCTCCGGTGCCGGTGCCGCGGCGCTCGCCTGCCTCGGCCTGCTCGTCAAGCTCGGCCTGCCGCGCCAGAACATCTGGGTCACCGATCTCGCCGGCGTCGTCTACGAGGGCCGGACCGAGCTGATGGACGAGGACAAGATCGTCTACGCGCAGAAGACCTCGCAGCGCACGCTGGCCGAGGTGATGAAGGGCGCCGACATCTTTCTCGGCCTCTCCGCCGCCGGCGTGCTCAAGGCGGAGATGGTGGCGACGATGCGCGCCAACCCGATCATCTTCGCGCTCGCCAACCCGACGCCGGAGATCCTGCCCGAGGAGGTGCATGCGGTGCGCGACGACGCCATCGTCGCCACCGGCCGCACCGACTATCCGAACCAGATCAACAACGTCCTCTGCTTTCCCTACATCTTCCGCGGCGCGCTCGACTCGGGAGCGACGACGATCACCGCCGAGATGGAGATCGCCGCAGTGCACGCGATCGCCGAGCTGGCGCAGGCCGAGCAGAGCGAGGTGGTGACGGCGGCCTACGCGGGCGCGACGCCCAGTTTCGGCCGCGAGAACCTCATCCCCAAGCCTTTCGATCCGCGCCTCATGATGCGCATCGCGCCGGCGGTGGCCAAGGCTGCCGCAGAATCCGGCGTCGCCGCTCGACCGATCGCCAACCTCGACGCCTATCGCGAAAAGCTGCAGACCTTCGTCTACGCCTCGGGCGCGACGATGCGCCCGATCTACAGCATCGCCAAGGCGGCAAAGAAGAAGCGCATCGCCTTCGCCGAGGGCGAAGAGGAACGCGTCCTGCGCGCCGTGCAGGTGGTCGTCGACGAGAACCTGGCGCGGCCGACGCTGATCGGCCGGCCCGAAGTGATCGCCCAGCGGGTCACGAAATTCGGCCTGCGCCTCGTCGCTGAGCGCGACTACGACCTCGTCAACACCGAGAACGATCATCGCTTCCGCGCCTATTGGCAGACCTATCACCAACTGACGGCACGAAAAGGCGTGACCGCGCAGCTGGCCAAGATCGAGATGCGAAGGCGGCTGACGCTCATCGGCGCGATGCTTCTGAAGACCGGCGAAGTCGACGGCATGCTCTGCGGCACCTGGGGCACCACGGCGATGCATCTGCACTACATCGACCAGGTGATCGGGCTGCGCGAAGGCGCCAAGACCTACGCCTGCATGAACGGGCTCATCCTGCCGGGGCGCCAGCTCATGCTCGTCGACACCCACGTCAACTACGACCCGACCGCCGAGCAGCTGGCCGAGATCACGGTCATGGCCGCCGAGGAGATGATGCGCTTCGGCCTGCGGCCGAAGGCGGCGCTGCTCTCGCACAGCAACTACGGCTCGAGCAACCACCCCTCGGCCTTGAAGATGCGCGAGGCGCTGGCGATCCTTCAATCGCGTGCCGCCTGGCTCGAGGTGGACGGCGAGATGCACGGCGACACGGCGCTCGACGCCCACCATCGGCACGAAATCATGCCCGAGAGCCCCCTGACCGGCGAAGCCAACCTGCTCGTGCTTCCCAACATCGATGCGGCCAACATCGCCTACAACCTGCTGAAGACCGCCGCCGGCGGCGGCATCGCCATCGGCCCGGTCCTGCTCGGCGCGGCGCAGCCGGTGCACATCCTCACGCCTTCGGCGACGGTGCGGCGAATCATCAACATGACGGCGCTCGCTGTCGCCGACGCCAACGCGGGGCGTTGACCCGCAAAGCGCGCGCGGCCGCGTGACAATCAAAAATTCGAGCGTCCCCGTCTTCACGGTCACTTGCGCCGCGGCGGAGTATGCGCAAACTTAATCCCTATTTCTCATGCCCCAATATGTGGCAAAGACTTGAGGTTTTTGCCCCGCTTCGGTAACATCAATTCCTTCGTTGTTCAGGGATTTCCCGTGGTTTTGATGGGATGGCTGCGGCCTTGGCGGCCACTGCTCCGATGGGGGGCAGGCATTGGCATCGCAGGGCTGCTCGCAGTCGGCACCATACAGGCGCGGGAATCGGCGCCGTTTGCGGGATCGGTGCCTTTGGCGCATCTGCCGGCCGAAGCCCAAGCAGTTCATCGAGCCATCCACGCGGGCGGGCCCTTCGCCTATCCGAAGGACGGTGCGGTATTCGGCAACCGCGAGCGCTTGCTGCCGGCCGAGCCGCGCGGCTACTACCACGAATACACGGCGGCGGCGCCCGGAGCGCGCGACCGGGGGGGCCGGCGCATTGTCTGCGGCGGCCGGCCGCTCACGGCTCCGGCCGCCTGCTACTTCACGGGCGACCACTACGCCAGTTTCAGGCGCATCGTGCCATGAGCGTTGCAGAGAAATTTTTTGACCAGGAGGAACGCGACATGCTCTTGCAGACAGTCCGTCCAAACATCGTGCAGTCGATCCGGGCTTACCGCGTCGACGATCTGATGCAGGCGGCGCACCACGCCGATCAGCATTTCTTGTATGCCAATCTGACGGCGGCGCAATCGAAGCAGGAGGTGCTCGAAGATATCGCCGAAGCCTTCCTCTTCCCGACGCACTTTGGCAAGAATCTCGACGCCCTCTACGACTGCATGACCGATCTGGTGCAAAAGGCCGGCTCCCAACCCGGCTTCGTGGTCGTGCTCGAGCAGCTTCCCGACAATCCGCGTTTCGACCGCGAGGCGCGCGAGCAGTTGCTCGACGTGTTCCGCGACGCGGCCGACTTCTGGGCGGAGCGCAAAGTCCCGTTCCGATGCTTCTATTCTTTTCAGTAGCCCGCTCCCTGGAAATCGGGTCATGGGAGCGGGCTACGGATGTGGCCCCTGGAGTCAACGGCAATACCGACAAGCCGGTGAAAGCGGCGGCGAAGACGGCGGCAAACAGCAGCTTCGGCGCCAACATGCCGCTCATGAGCAGCGCCTTCGATACGGCGATGTGGCTGAGCGCGGCGTAAGCCGCGCGAGCGATTTTCGTCGCGGCCTGAGCCGCGAACCAGTGCTCGCCGGGCCGCCTAGAGCGAAGCGGCGAGGCGCAGGTATTCTTCGACCGGCACCTCTTCGGCCCGCCGCTGCACGTCGAAGTCGATACTCGGGGCACGTGGCTCGAGCCAGCGGCCGAGGGTGTGACGCAGGAGCTTGCGCCGCTGCGAAAAGGCGACCCTGACCATCTCGCCGAGCACAGCCGCGTCGACGCCCGGCACGGCCGGCTTGGGCATCATTCGGACGACGGCCGATTCCACCTTCGGTGGCGGCTCGAACGCCAGCGGCGACACGTCGAGCACAGGCTCGATCGCATAGCGCCATTGCAGCATGACGCTGAGGCGACCGTAGGACTTGCCGCCGGGCGCGGCACCCATGCGCTCGGCGACTTCCTTCTGCAGCATCACGTGCTGATCGGCGATGTCGTCGATAGCCCCCAGCAAATGAAAGAGGATGGGCGTCGAGATGTTGTAGGGCAGGTTGCCGACGATGCGCAGCTTCGCGCCGCCATGCGCTGCGGCGAGCGCGGCGAAATCGACCCGTAGGACGTCGGCCTCGATCACCTCGAGCCCCGGCGCTCGACGCAGGCGCGCAGCCAGATCGCGGTCCAGTTCGATCACGGTCAGAGCGCCGCATCGTTGCAGGAGCGGGCGCGTGATCGCGCCCAGCCCCGGACCGATCTCGACGAGCGCCTCGCCCGGCTTCGGCGCAACCGCGGCGACGATCGCGGCGATCACGGCCTCGTCGACGAGAAAATGCTGGCCGAAGCGCTTCCTGGGGCGATGGGTCACTAGGGCCTGTTGGCGCTACCGGAGGGCGTCGGCTATTGCGGCGGGTCGCGCAGCTCGATGTAGGCTTGGCCGTGCAGATCGCGCAGCCAGTCGACGTACGCGTCTTCGAACTTCTTCTCGCGCAGGATATTGCGGGCCTGCTCGCGTTGCTGCTTGCGATCGAGCGTGGTCTCCCGGCGCTCGACGAGCTGAATGAGATGGATACCGAAGCGCGTGACGACCGGGTCCGAGATGCCGCCGACGTCCAGGCGGGAGATCGCGTCTTCGAACTCGGGCACGAACTGTCCGGCCGAGGTCCAGCCCAGATCGCCGCCCTGCGCGGCGCTGCTATCTTCCGAGTTCACACGCGCCAGCTGCTCGAAAGTGGTCTTGCCGGTCAGGATGTCGCGCTTGAACTGCTCGAGACGGCGGGTCGCCGCCTCGGCCGTCAGCTCGGCCGACAGCCGCAGCAGGATGTGCCGGGTGTGAACCTGCTGCACCGTGAACGCACCGATGTCCTTGCGGTCGACGAGCTTCAGCACGTGAAAACCGGCACCGCTACGCAGCAGGTCCGGGGCGATGTCGCCGACCTTGAGAAGATGCACCGCCTTCACGAACACATCGGGCAGGCGGTCCGCGGCACGCATTCCGACCTCGCCGCCCTTGGCGCGGTTGCCGTCGTCCGAAATTTCGCGCGCCACGGTGGCGAAGTCCTCACCGCCGCGGACGCGCCGCAACGCGGCAAGCGCCCGCTCGCGCCGCTCGGAGACGACAGCGATGCTGGCCCCGTCGGGAACGCTGACGAGGATCTGCGCGATGTCGTACTGAGCGCCGGCGCCGACGCCAGAGCGGCGCTGCTCGATCAGCGCGTCGATCTCGGCGTCGCTGATCTGGATTCGGCTGGCGACCTCGCGTTCGCGAACGCGCTCGACGAGCATCTTGTCCTTCACGTTATCGCGGAACTTGACGAATTCGACGCCTTCGCTGCGCAGGCGATCGCGCAGTTGCGGCAGCGTCAGCTGGTTCTGCGCCGCGATGTTGGCGACGGCGCGGTCGAGCTCCGTTTCGTCGATGCGAACGCCGCTGTCGCGCGCGTTGGTCACGAGCACGCGCTCGTCGATGAGCGTATCGAGCACCTGCTGGCGCAGCACACCGGCCGGCGGCAGCGGCGTGTGCGAGCGCGACGCATCGTCGCGAACCTGCGCGATGCGCTGCTCCAACTCGGCCGCGGTCACGACTTCCTGGTTCACGACAGCGACGATGTAGTCGCCGCCCTGCGCGAACGCACGACCGGCGGCGAGGCCCAGCACCAGGGCGGCCAGCGCGATGCGCCGGGCGAAGCGTGAATCAGTCATACGGCGTGAAAGGGGTGTCCGTCTGGCGCTCGTCGCGCAGCAATTGATAACCTGGAATATTGTCCTTCAAGACGTGCAACGGATTGGACCCCAGCCGCGACAAGCCGACCAACTCGAGCTGCAGCAGCAAACTCGTCGTCGCTTCGCTTCGCCCGGTCGAGAGCCGCTCGACGACGATGCGTCCGATCCAGCAGCCCGCGTCGTACTCCAGACCGACGATCGAATCGGTGAACCGGCTGTCGCGCGTGCTGTAGTTGACCCGGCCGACGCTGTAAAGCGTTCCGCCGCAACCCCCGCCGCCCGCCGGCCGATCGCTGCGATCGTTGTTCTGAGCCCGTCCATAGACCGGCCATTGCCAGCCGAGTTCAACCTGTTCCGACAATCCCCGCTGCAGCCGGTAGTTGAAGCTGACGGTTCGAAAGGTCCCCGGCGAATAGCGAAAGCCCGCGAGCGACTGCTCGATTCGCCGGCTGTCCGGGTTGTATTGGGCGTCCGCGTCGAAGTTCCAGTGCGGCACCAGCGAGGTCGAGCCGAGAACGAGGATGTCGGAAAAGCGCTGCGTGAGCGGCGGCCCGTCCGGGGTGACGAGCTGGTCGCGAAACAGATAGCGCTGCGCGATGCCCAGGCGCAGCGCTTCGACCCCGGTCACGGGATCGAGCACGCGCGTCGTGACTCCCGCCGTCACCTGGTGCGAATCGGAGACGCGGTCGACGCCCGAGAACGAGTTCTCGGTGAAGATCGAGTCGAAGTTGAAATCCTTGGCGAAGGCGTCGAAATTCGGCAGATTGTCCTGGCGGCGATACGGGGTGTCGACGTAGAAGAGGCGCGGCTCGAGCGTCTGGCGCACGGCGTGGCCGAAGAGGTTCGTCTCGCGCTCGAGCGTCCAGGCGCTGTCGAGGCTCAGCGTCGGGATGACGCGCGAGGCGCTGCGCCGCCCGTCGGCGAGCGGCTCGTCGAGCGAGTACGAAGCCGCGTTGAACGACAGCTTCGGCGTCAGCGTCCAGCCCGGCGAATAGAACGGCCGGCTGATGCTGCCGAGGGCGTGCAGCCGGATGCCGGTCTGCCGCGGGGTCTGGTAGGTGTCGTCGGGATTCGAGAAGCGGTTGAACTCGGTCTCGAAACCGACCTCGAAGCCGTGGCTCCAGGGCGCCGCGTAGCGGGCGCCGATCTGCGGCAGGCGCTCGTAGGGAGACGGGACAATGCGGGTCGTCGGATCGACCGTCTGCAGCAGCTGCCAGCGCTCGATGCGCGCGTAGGTCGACCAGTCGCCGAAGGGCCGCGCCACCTGCAGATCCGTCTGCAGGAGGCGCGGCGTCGTCGTCTTCAGCTCGTCGGGAAAGTCCTTCCAGTAGTCGTCGTCGGAAACGCGCAGGACATGCGCTTGGGCATACATGCCCAAAGGGAGCGACCCCTCGTGAGCGAACCGCAGCGAATAGCGCGAGCGCCCGACGGTGTTGTCGTGCGGCAGGAGCTTGACGTCGGCCTCGCCAAAATAGTCGGGCTCGAGATAGCGCAATTCGGTGTCGAGTCCGGGGCCGCGGCGCAGGCTGTCGGATGCGGTGAAGGTGGCATCGCGATTCGGCGCGATGTCCCAGTAGTACGGAATCTCCGTCTGGAAGCCGCTGCGGCTGTCGAGGCCGATGCTCGGCGGCAGGAAGCCCGACTTGCGTTCGTCGTTGAGGGGAAAGCTCAGCGTCGGTGAAGCGAGGATGGGGACGCCGTAGAAGCGCAACACGGCGTCTTTGGCGATGCCCTCGTTGGTCTCGTTGTCGATGCGGATGCTCGACGCCCTGAGGATCCACGCCGGCTCCTGCTCCTTGTCACTGCTCGTGCAACTCGAATAGGTCGCGTCCAGAGCGACGGCGCGCTGGTCGTCGATGAACTCGATGCGCCCCGCCTTGCCGCCGGCGCCGGTACGTGCGAAGCGATAGGTCGGGGTCTGGAAGAAACCTTCGAAGCGTTCGACCTTCAGTTGCAGCTCCGGCCCCGAGAAGACGTTGCCGTCACGGCTGACGACGACATGTCCGCTCGCCCGGGCCTGATCGTCAGCCTGGTCGTAGGTCAGGCGATCGGCGCGAATGATGACCGAGCCGCGCCGGAATTCGACGTCGCCGACGGCTTCGGCGTCGAGGTCGGGGCGGCCGTGGATTTCCCGGGCGCGCAGGATGATGGGAAGCTGTCGGCCCGCCTCGCCGCGCGGCGGCGTCTGCAAGGCGGGCGTCTCGCGCAGTTCGATGCCCGAGGCCGCACTCGCCGGTGCGCCGGCCGCGGCCGGCGCGCTCGCCTGGGCGAAGCCGGCCTGCGCACCAGCGACCGACAAGACGAGGACGATCGCTTGCAGCAGCGCGCGCGTGGCCCAGCGCCGTATCGCCCCGCCTTGAACAGGGCATGCCGCTTGAATCCGGAGAGCTTGGCGAGTGGCTTGACGCACGAGGCGACTGCTGAGCGCGGGCTGAAGCGCCAAGAGGCGCGAAGCCGGCTTCCGCGAGCGGACGCTGCCGGACGAGGACGATGCCGACCTGCCGAGCGAGCAGGCATCGATTTGTAGAATCGATTATCCACGAGGCTCGCGCGTCCGCACCTCGCACGCCCGCCCCTTTGCCCGTGAGTCGAATTCCTTCAGCTGCTCCGATCGTTTGGGCCGACCCGGCGCGCGAAGCCATGTTCGCGGCATGGCTCGGCGACGTGGCGGCGCGACGAGGCCTCGTCGCGCCGTCGCTGCGTCTGGCCTCGAGCGATGCGAGCTTTCGCCGCTACCTGCGCGCCGATCTCGCCGCCGGTGGCAGCGTCATCGTCATGGATGCGCCGCCGCCGCACGAAGACGTGCGGCCTTTCGTCCACGTCGCCGGATTGATCGAGCGCGCCGGCCTGCACGCGCCGCGCGTCCTCGAGGCCGATGCGGCGCACGGCTTCCTGCTGCTCGACGATCTCGGCAACGAGCCCTATCTGGGCGCCTTGCAGGATGCGCAAATGCGCGGCGACGCCAGGCGCGCCGATGCGCTGATGCGCGACGCGATTGCCGCGCTCATCGTCTGGCAGCGCGACGTCGCCGCCGATGCGCTGCCGCCCTACGACGACGCGCTGCTGCGCCGCGAGCTCGCGCTTTTTGCCGAATGGTGCGTGGCGCGCGAGTGCAAAGCCGTCTGGTCGGAGGCCCAAGCGGCGACGTGGCTCCAGGCCTGCGACCTGCTCGTCGCCGATGCGCTCGCCCAACCGCGGGTCGCGGTGCATCGCGACTGGATGCCGCGAAACCTCATGGTCGCCGAGCCCAACCCCGGCATCCTCGACTTTCAGGACGCGGTGCGTGGCCCGATCGCCTACGACGTCGCCTCGTTGCTGCGCGACGCCTTCCTCTCGTGGGACGAAGAGCAGGAGATCGATTGGGCGGTACGCTTTTGGCAGGCGGCGAAAAAGGCCGGCCTTCCGGTCCGGGCCGATTTCGCCGAATTCTGGCGCGAGCTCGAATGGATCGGGCTGCAGCGCCACCTGAAGGTGCTCGGCATCTTCTCGCGCCTGAAGCATCGCGACGGCAAGCCGGCATACAGCGAAGACCTGCCGCGCTTTTTCGCCTATGCGCACAAGGTCGCGTCGCGCTATTCGGCGCTGCGCCCGCTGGCGCGATTGCTCGAGCCCTTGATGGGCGCGACGCGCATCGACGCCTTCTACTGACGGGCGGGCGGTCAAGATGTTCAGCTACTTCGAGAGCCGGATCCGGCCGACGGTCGTGCCCACGGCGGCGCCGCCGCAAGGGCTGGTCGCCTTCTACTGGCACTTCGTGCGCCAGACGCGCAGCCTCTACGCCGCGATGTTCGCCACCGGGCTTGTCGTTGCCCTGATCGACACCTCGATCCCGGTGTTCATCGGCCGGCTCGTCGGCCTGATGCAGGCGAGCGACCGCGCCGCGGCGTTCGCCCATGCGCTGCCGGCACTCGTCGCCATGGGCCTGCTCGTCCTGATCGGTCGGCCGCTGGCGCTTCTGGGCGACAGCCTCGTGCGCAACAACGCCGTCGTGCCCGGCGCGACGAGCCTGATCCGCTGGCAGAGCCACTGGCACGTCGTGCGGCAGAGCTGGCCGTTCTTCCAGAACGACTTCGCCGGCCGTATCGCCAACCGCGTCATGCAGACGGGCAACGCCGTGCGCGAGTGCGTCGTCTCGAGCATCCGGGCCATCTGGTACATCGCCATCTATGGCGTCAGCGCGCTCATCCTGATGAGCTTTGCCGACTGGCGCCTTGCCGTGCCGACGGCCCTCTGGTCGGCCAGCTACGTGTTCTTCCTCGCCTTCTACGTGCCACGCATGCGCGACCTGGCCAAGATCTCGTCGGAAGTGCGCTCGCACGTCATGGGCCGCGTCGTCGACAGCTACACCAACATCCTGACGGTGAAGCTCTTTGCCCGGGCCTGCGATGAAGATGCCTACGTGCGCGAGGTGATCGACCAGCACACCGGCGCCATCGCCGCGCACATGCGCCTGATCACGCGCTTCATGGCGACGCTGGCGATCATGAACGCGCTGCTGCTCGTCTCGACCGCGGCGATCGGCATCGTCCTCTGGAGCCGCGGCTCGGTCAGCGCCGGCATCGTCGCCACGGCGCTGCCGCTGGCCTGGCAGATCGCCAACGTCTCGGGCTGGGTGAGCTGGGAAGTGACGGGGATCTTCGAGAACATCGGCATCGTCCAGGAAGGCATGGAGACGATCGCCGTGCCGCATTCGCTCGTCGACAAGGCCGGAGCGCAGGACATCGAGGTGCCGCACGGCCAGATCCGCATCGAGCACCTCACGTTCACCTACGGCCGCGACGACGGCCGACGCGTCCTCGACGACCTGAACCTCACCATCGCGCCGGGCCAGCGCGTCGGCCTCGTCGGCCGCTCGGGCGCCGGCAAGTCGACGCTGGTCAACCTGCTGCTGCGCTTTCACGAAGTCGAGCAAGGCTCGATCCGCATCGACGGCCACGACATCGGCCATGCGACGCAGGAAAGCCTGCGCGCGGCGATCGGCATGGTGACGCAGGACACCTCGCTCCTGCACCGCTCGATCGCCGCCAACATCGCCTACGGCCGGCCGGGCGCGACGCCGGCGCAGATCGAGGCGGCGGCGCGGCAGGCGCAGGCCCACGACTTCATCGTCGATCTCGCCGACTGGAAAGGGCGAACCGGCTACGACGCGCACGTCGGCGAGCGCGGCGTCAAGCTCTCGGGTGGCCAGCGGCAGCGCATAGCCCTGGCACGGGTGATCCTGAAGGACGCGCCCATCCTCATCCTCGACGAAGCGACCTCGGCCCTCGACAGCGAGGTCGAGCTCGCGATCCAGGAGCAGCTGGCGACGCTCATGCAGGGCAAGACCGTGATCGCCATCGCGCACCGGCTCTCGACGATCGCCCGCATGGATCGCCTCGTCGTCCTCGACCAGGGCCGCATCGTCGAGCAGGGAACGCACGATCAGCTGCTGCGCCTCGGCGGCCACTACGCGCTCCTCTGGAAGCATCAGTCGGGCGGCTTCCTGCCCGACCAGGGCACGGGCGAAGGCCTGCCCGGGCATGTCAGCGTCGACCTCGAGACCATTGCCGATGCCGAAGCGAGCGCGCCGACCCGAACCGCCGGGCTGCCGGTGCCGGGTGCGCCCGAAGAGCCGACACCGGCGACGCGCTGACGGCGCCCGAGCGATGCTTCGCCTCACCGAACTGCGCCTGCCGCTCGCCCATGCCGAGGCCGAGCTGCGCGCCGCGGTGCTCGCCCGGCTCGGCATCAGCGCTGCGGCGCTGCGCGATTTCACGGTCTATCGCCGCGGCTACGACGCCCGCAAGAAGAGCGCGATCGTCCTCGTCTACACGGTCGACTGCGAGCTCGACGACGAAGCCGCCGTCCTGGCTGCGCATGCGGCCGATCCGCATCTGCGGCCGGCGCCCGACATGACGTATCGCTTCGTTGCCCGCGCCCCGGCCGATAGCGCCCGGCGACCGCGGCCGATCGTCGTCGGCTTCGGGCCGTGCGGCCTGTTCGCCGCCCTCGTCCTGGCGCAGATGGGCTTTCGGCCGATCGTGCTCGAGCGCGGCAAGGCGGTGCGCGAACGAACGAAGGACACCTGGGGGCTCTGGCGGCGCGGCGTCCTCGATCCGGAATCGAACGTCCAGTTCGGCGAAGGCGGCGCCGGCACCTTCTCCGATGGCAAACTGTGGAGCCAGATCAGCGACCCGCGCCACCTGACGCGCAAGGTGCTCGACGAATTCGTCAAAGCCGGCGCACCGGAAGAGATTCTTTACGTCGCCAAGCCGCACATCGGCACTTTCCGGCTCGTCGGCGTGGTCGAAAAGATGCGCGCCACGATCGAAGGGCTCGGTGGCGAGATCCGCTTCGGTCACCGGCTCGTCGATCTGAAGATCGAAGGCGGCCGCCTTCGTGCTGTCACCGTCGCCAGTGCGGCGCATCCGGGCGGCGAGGAACTCAAGGCGCAACACGTCGTGCTGGCACTCGGCCACAGCGCCCGCGACACGTTCGAGATGTTGCATGCGCGCGGCGTCTACATCGAAGCGAAGCCTTTTTCCATCGGCTTTCGGATCGAGCACCCTCAGTCGCTGATCGACCGGGCGCGCTTCGGTGCGAACGCCGGCCATCCGCTGCTCGGCGCCGCCGACTACCGGCTCGTGCACCACGCGAGCAACGGCCGATCGGTCTATAGTTTTTGCATGTGCCCGGGCGGCACCGTCGTCGCCGCGACGTCGCAGGCCGGCTGCGTCGTCACCAACGGCATGAGCCAGTACTCGCGCAACGAGCGCAACGCGAACGCCGGCATCGTCGTCGGCATCACGCCGCAGGACTATCGGCAGGACGGGCGC
>ODAK010000401.1_pt1 | contig 49775 bp, 35 predicted proteins | sample 1539591 | NCBI WGS metagenome assembly ODAK01 (sample SAMEA3539303, study PRJEB22396) | soil metagenome | biome: tundra; feature: field; material: soil | place: USA | collected 2010-05 | depth 0.15 m
AAAGCCTCTTTAATCTTAAAGAGGCTTACAAACTACCGATAGGTTTAGTACAACAAAAGATTGTGCAATTGTGGCTTGGGGGAATTACAATCATTGGCCGCATATCCCAGCTTCATATTCGGCGGAGGGAATTCTGCAGGCCTGTAGTTCTAAACATCAACTTTTGTTTACAAAAACTGCGACCAAGAATGGCTTGACAAAATACTTATTAGCTAATAGTTTTAAAAAGAGTAGGCATTTTTTGGAAGAAATGAATACTGTAGAAATGTTTGCACTTTATGTGGCTTGGATTAATCTAGGAAATGTCAGAATTTACCGCTTAATTTATTTTTTTTAAAGACGACTGAATGGCTAAGTAAGGTATTCTTTTACGGAATCATCAATAAATCCTTGGTAGGAGTGATATAGTATTTTTATCAATTTACACAATTGATAAAACTCTTCGTTATTATACATTGTTTTTATCACTTTGGAAATCTTACTGTCTTTATTTAGGATAATTATTTGCATTCCGATAAAAACGAAATTTTCTCCGTCAATAACTTTCTCATAAATTGAACCTGTCCATTGCATTCCCCTAATTAATCCAATGAAATGCGAATTATTTTGGCCTAGATTTAACCGGGTGGTGTCAGCCAAACAAAAAACGAACCTCGCATTGTTAAAATTAAATACTTTCATAAATGAATCTTCGGAATAACTAATTAATATTCCGATTTCATTGCCTGTTGCTTGCAAATACATATTTTCAAACGAACCAATTCTGCTCATAAATTCATAAATAATGGGGAATTTCTGATCGGGGCTGGCTTGTTGATAACCAATATAAATATCAGTGTGCAAAGATATAACCGTTATGCCTAATTGATTAATCGTTGCTAAATTAGCGTAAATAACTTCACAGTTATGGACGGATTTTCTCGGTTCAATTTTATAGAATTTGAAACAAATTAATTCAGGGAATTTTTTAGAAAAAAAATTAAGGTTTTTTAATTCATAATCGAAACCACCTAATCCACCACCGTGCATTCCTGATTGTCGATTTAGATCATAAATTGTTTGCGTATTGTAGGAGTTTGTTTCGATTAAAAATGATTTATACGCTTCGTGAACTTGAATACTAATATTATCATTTAATTCTTCGCTTTTTTGAGATTCTAATATCGTGTTGCGATTCAAGGTAAAGCTAATGCCTGCTGGATCTTTTTTATCAGCCATAAACCCGCCAACTCTATCGATCTCAAAACAAAATTTTCTCCCGATAAAATTAGCTTGGAAGCCACAAATAGAAATTCGGCTATGTCGATTATTATCCATAGTAAGTTGTAAGACGCTTCTATCCCCATCGGTGAGTAAAAAAGTTGCGTGTGCCTCCTGCCTGTAAAAAATAAAAAGTTTGAATTCCAAATCACGCTCTAATGATTCATATTTAAACATTTTTATGTCCTGATCTGTGGCGAGTCTCTCTTTTACCCCAAAACTGTCTTTATATGATGGAAATTTTAACTCGCTTGGAATTTTATAAAGTTCTGAGTTGGTCTTTATTGTAATTGGAATTGCCGAACACGCAATATGATAGTCCAGCCTAGGGGGAATATCATTAATTCGAATATCTTCCTTGATATCAAGAGTTATGGTCGTTCCGGGTTTGTCCTGAATTGGTTTAAATACCGTATAATCCCTAAATTCATTGATGGCAATATCAAATTCAAAACAATTAACTTTTCCACCTGATGAATTTTGGTTTCTCAAATATTCAAATGGTCCTGTTTTTATATGTGCTCGTTTTGCAATCGTGAAAACCGACCAAAATCCAATTCCAAACCTTGCCAGGCTGTTATATTCTTTGGATGAATAGGTAGGATCAAGAGATCTGCTATTTCCAACTGTTAAAAAATTATTAAGGATCGTATTTCTTGACATCCCACAGCCGTTATCTGAAATAATAATTCTCCCATTTGCTTTGTCGAAATTTAATTCAATTTTAGGCTCATATCCGTCGGCGGTTGATGAATTAAACTCTCGATAACGACAAGCTTCAACGGCATTTTGAATTAATTCTCGTATTACTGAGGCTGGATCATTCAACCAAGTGGCATTCGATGAAATCAAATTAATTATATTCTCTTTTTTAATTCTAATCCCTATTCTTATAAAATCGTAATTCGAATCTAAATTTCTTTCGATTGAATCATTCCTAACTTTAAGTCGTTTCTTGCCAGAGCTGTAATCTATGTCAGAATAATCTCTGACCCAAGTTTCAATAAGATCAATTGTCTGATGAGCGAGGTTTTGAATATTAGGATCCTTGAATGTTCCCGAAAATATTATTTTGCCATCTTTTCGAGATATTGCAACATTATCCCCTATGCAAAAATGTTTCATGTTTTCATAGTAAGAAGTAAGAATCGATTTATCTTCTTTATTTTTTATTTTCTCTTCTAAAATCTTGAGTACTCCTTCTACAACTCTCGTATCGCTAAATTCTAATGAATCGGCGATACACAGAATACATGCTAATTGTTTTAAGTCAATTTCCTTTGCTCCAGCGGCATGTCTTTTTCCTCCTAATTTAGTATCAAGTTCGTTTATTGATAAATTATGTGCAATCATTAATTTATCAAGATAACTTACTAGATTTCTAGGGATTCCAATATTGTCTGAATTTTCGCTGATAAAAAGTCCACCACGTGTCGAATGTTCGTTTCGCAAATAATTTTGAAGTATTGGATCTTTTTTCCATTCCTTTGTTTTAGGAATATTTAAATTTCCTAATAATTTTTCTTCTTCACCGGGAAAGACCGTCATTCCTAAATCATGGCCATAAGCACTGCAAATGAGTAGAAAGACTTCCGCAGCTGAGAAACTTATTCTTGACCTAGCCTTAAGACAACTAGGCTCCAATATTTCAGACATCTTTTTTACAACCTGAAAGCCATGGTGTGCATCATGTCGGGTGTAATAAGGGAAATGATCTTTTATTGAAGCAAGTAATGGCGAAATATTCTCCAGGAAAATCAATGAACGTGTTGCATAATCCTGATCTATTTTATTAAGGTAAATCCAGAGATCTGTTGATCTTAATTCCGTCAGTGGCTCTTTTAGGTGCATAAATTTAAACAATATGTCAGTGGCTATTAGGTAATTTAGTTAGATCATAAAATGCCAAAAAAAAGGTGAATTAGTAATTTAAATAATTTTTTGACAAGTTAGTATAATACTTAAAATTTAGACATCCCGAGCGTTGCTTTCAACCAATATCTGCTTATTTATCTTTATAAATAAATGCATTAACCTTCTCTTCCGTTAAATCCAATCTTTTATAAAAATCGGTTTAAGCCATCAATTTTCGCCTTTAATGGAATTATTAAAGTCTTACTCAGCCTGATTTATTAGGAGCAAAATTTAATGTAAAAAAATTGGAAATTGAATGTCAATCTATTTTCTGTAAATCATAGAAATAGGCCTATCAAATTTTACTCAATTAAAGCCTTTGTATTTCACATTTACTAATGATTCATCCACTTCTCTTCCTTTATAGAGAATCCTATTTCCTATCCTGTGCGATTTTATAATTCCCAATTTAGTCCAGTCATGTAGGGTTAGCAATGAAATCCTTAATAGTTAGGCACCTTTTGTTCTGGTTAAATATTTATTCTTTGGTACAATTTCCGAAACCAATTCTTCCAACTTTAGTTCTAATTTTTGTGCAATAGACGACTCTATTTTTTCTAAAAATTCGTCTATGGTAACGCCTTGTAAGATTGTCATGGTTTTCTGATGATAAATTTAGTATCAACGCAAAATCTAAAAAGGTTTCGTAGACTTTGATTCGCCTTATACCGTGTCTTGCGAAAAGGGAAAAGGTGTGGCGTTTCCGTTTCCGGAAACGGAAACGCTGTCTTTATTTCGCTTCTAATAACTACTTATTTTAAGGCAGTAAATTTTGCCAGTATATTTTATTACCTCCCCTTCCTACACCAGCAAGAGGAATCAGCAAAAATTACTGTTTTAAGATTCGAAATAGACGCTGTTAGGATGATTCGCTATGTTGGCTCACTGGTTTAAATATTTGCCGCCTTTAAATCATCCATGCTTTCATAAATTTCATTGCAATATTCCTGAAGTTCAAATTCGTTATGAATAAGATTTTGCTGATCAGGGAATATTCCCTTGCCTTCGTCTTTTCTGGGTTTAGTCATTACCAGACCTGTAGGTAAATCAGAGGCCCCATCAGAAGATTGCCTGAACACCCCTTTACCACGCCATCTTAAAATAGTTGCATAAGGTGGAAAAATGGTTATCTGTAATCCTGTTTCCGGGCTCTCCCAAAAATCATCCTGATTCAGTCTCATAGCCACACTTTTGCCTCTTAGCTGACTTTCGGGGCAATAGCCATCAAAATATATTTCTATGTTTTTCATTTCCTGTTTTCTTTTAAGTGAATAATCTTCTTTAATATTTTTAATCATTTTGATCCCCTCTCAGACCAATTCTTGCTTTGATCCTGTTCTTGGATCCTTGATCTTGTTTCACACTTCATGGTAATCCATGGTTTTCCTTGATCCTGATTAAGGGCCTCTAGATTTATCAGATTGATTACTATTTTTTCCGATCATCAGGTGAATTTTTAAACTTAATGTCCGAGTAATAATCTCGTTCTCTCCTGATTTTTGTTTATCGGAGCGAATGGTTTCGACATTAACCACTTCTCTAAGTTCCTGCGCTCGAAGAATATAGATTTTCCGTTCGGTTTGCTATATGGAATTTTGCCATCGCTTACCAGGCGGTACATGTAAGATTTAGCGTAACCTGTATAAGTTATCGCTTCGTTTAGAGTTAGTACTTCCTTAGAAGCTAACTGCAATCCTTTCACTTCAGACCTGATCTGAAGGAGGTACTTAAACATTACTTGTTCGTTTTTTAACATGATTTAAATTTTTAATTGTTTATGAATGAAGGAAATTTTGCGGTGGCTGTTTGTTTCAGCAATTCGCTGATCCTGATATACCTATCGGTGTTTAGCAGGGAGGTATGGCCCAGTAATTTGGACGTTATTGCTACATCGCACCCGGTATTCATGAGATTCGTAGCGAAAGAAACCCTGAAACAATGGAATGTAATTTTCTTGTTTATTCCGGCATCCTTTACCCATTTCCTAATGGATTTTAGGACTGCTGTATGGGAACATAAGGGGAAGATAAGATCGGTGCTCTCTTTCCTGCTCCCTGCCAAGGCAAGCGCATTCTCATTCAAAATGATCGTTACTGGCACTTTCGTTTTTGCCTGTATTATATTCATGGTTCTATCATTGATGTTACCCCAATTGAGCCATATTATATCGCAAAATCTTAACCCGGTATTACAGGCGAATAAGGCTGCCCTTTTCACTAATTCGTTACTACAAGGTGTCTTGTATAAGAGGCTAATCTCTTCGAAAGTCAGGTAATCTTTCTCGGCTGATTTACCTTTTTTAAGCTTCAGGTTTTCCGATGGATCCTCATAAAAATGATTGCTTTTCTTCGCTGCTTTAATGATAATCTTTAGCTTCTTCATGTAATTATGAGGCGTAACTCCAGTTAAGGAACGGTGGAGGTAACGGTAAAACTTCTCCAGGAAACCTTCATCTATTTCATAGCAATAAAGAGTATTCTCGGCAAACAGCTTTAATTTGCTTATTGCTGCCCTGTAAATTCTTATATCAATGATTCCTTCCGAATTCCTAATCCATTCATTAGCGAATTCTATGAAATCCACATTTAAATCTTTCTTCTCCTCCATTCGAAGTTTTCCCTTTAGTAAATCCGTATCGATCTTGTTAGCTATTTCCCTTGCCAGATTTTCCGCTTCCTTGCGCTGCCGCCGATCTTCCGGATTTCGAGGCTCGCTCTTAACTTTTAAGCCTAGCATCTTGTACTTTCTTCTGCTTTGATAGCAGGTGTCCAAGTAAATTGTTTCGAAACCATTTGCGGCTGGTTTATACCTTAATTTTGTTTGCATAATTTTTAATTTAGTTTGTTAAAGTAATGACCCATGTGGTTAAAAATTTTATGGAATTTGAGGGAATTTTATTCACCGCTATGTTAATAAGTCACAGGACTTAATACAGCACTTCGTTTCAGAATAATGCTTAAATCAAAATAAAATTATTATGGCGGTGATCTGGTATCTGAGTAACGTTTTAGTAACGCCTTGACGCAACTAATGCTTGGAAGGAAATCAATAAAGTGGAATAGGTTATTATCTAAGTTTGTCTTTCGTTGATTACTTTTTAATGGAGATTTATGAAGGTGGTAACTGTCGAGGCTACTTTAAGGTAAAATTAAAATGTATCAAAAGAATTAAAAATATTAAAAGTAAACACAGATAAGGCTTACAGGGTAAATTAATTAAATTCGATTCCTTTTTATTCCCATCTTTTGATTTACATTTTGTTTTATGGTTCAAAAAATAGGGTTATCCTTGCCCTATGGATATTCCTCAGATTGCTGTTGTTTAAAATTTGAGAAACCAGAATAATGTCGTAGGTGGTTATTCTATCCACCTGCGAATAACTACCAACAGGATCTCTAAATATTATAAGATACAAATACCTAAAAAAGTTTCAGGAAAAGAATGGTCAGGAAAAGATGATGCCTGGGTAAAGCCCAATCATCCATTCGCTTTTGAGATCAATAATAAGATCACTAAAAAGAAAATGTTATCCATGATTTGATCAAAAAATATTATTACCTAAACAAGCCACTCACATTTCCTCTTATTTTCCGGCAACTTAAAAGAGGGGGGTGATTCTAATTCCTTTCTCGAATATATGCAGCACTTCATCATTGGCCCTCCGGAAAAACTTCATGAAAACACTTTAAAAAAATATGAAACGTGTTTAAAGCACCTAAGTAAAATCCGGTCACCCATTTATTTTAATGAAATTGATCAAACGCTGATACAGGATTTTTTTAAATACCTCCAGGTTACTTAAAAATTGGGCGGCCCAACCATAAAAATATTTTAATGCCTTAAAAAGAGCTATAAAAGTTGCCGGGCGAGAAAATTATATAGATGCCGCACAGTTGGAATTTTTGTTTGCCGATTTAAAGATCAGTACTAAGCGAATGACCAAAAGAATTTACATGGAGACAGATGAAATCAAAAGATGGAAAGCACTTACATTTCAAGAAGAAAAAAAATATTTGGAACGAGACAGGGATATTTTTCTTTTCAAAATTTATACCGGGTATTATTACAAAGATTTGCAGATTTACAGAAAAGATCAGCTAATAGGTGAAGGGGAACTTGGTTTTTTTTTATTGGCGAAAGGGATTAAAATGGAAATGAAACGATCATTCCGCTTTTTAAATTTCCATATGCAATTTCAATAATTAAAAAATATGGCTCCGATGATTCAAGCCCTCTCATTTCTAAAAAAGAAACCTAAATTGAGGAGCCATCTTATAACCGGAATTTAAAAGAAATAGCGGCCATGGCGGGAATTACTAAAACGATCTTTAATAAAGTTGGAAAGCATACGAACGCTCAACTCTGGGTCCGCTATCGAGCAGAGAGACCTTTTATTTCTAAAATGTTAGGCCATCAAAAATAAGATACTACCCGCCATTATTTTAATGTGAATCTTCCTGAAATTGTTGAAGGGACAAAAAAGGTGGATTTTAAACGGTTGGGCACTTAAATTATAAAATGTTATGCCCTATGTCTCAACTGATATTTCCATTTAAATATTTCCCATTTTGGGAACTTTAACTTACTTTTGAGAAAATTACTTTTTGGGAGTTATTGCTAAAAAGATATTAAGAGATTTTTGGACTAAGCATTCAGAATGTGAACAACAATTAAAGGTTTGGTATAAAGAAGTGGAAGACGCAACTTGGAAGAACTCTAATGACATAAAAAGAAAATATCCATCTGTGAGTATTTTGGAGGATAATAGAGCAGTTTTTAATATTAAGGGCAATAAATACAGATTAATTGTAAGAATAAATTATCATTATCAAATGGTCTGGATACGTTTTATTGGCACCCATGCTCAATATGACAAAACCGATGCGACAAAAATATAATTGTATGACTTTACGACTAATTAAAACAAAGAAAGACTACCAAGGTGCTTTAGCAAGACTTGAAGTTATATTTGATTCTAAACCCCGTACCCCACAAGGTGACGAATTAGAAGTTCTTGGAATATTGATTGATAAATATGAGAAGGAAAATTATCCAATTGGTTTCCCAGATCCAATTGAAGCCATAAAATTCCGTATGGAACAACTTGGTTACAGTCAATCTGATTTAGCTAAAGTAGTTGGACTTAAAAGTAGGGCGAGCGAAATTTTAAACAAGAAACGCAAACTTACCCTAGACATGATACGTAATTTGCACGACACTCTTAATATTCCAACTGACGTTTTAATTCAAAGTTATTAATCGCACTGGTGCATAACAATCGGCACCGGGAGGGGATATAATGCACCATTATGTAGCAAGACAAGAAAAGTACCGGTCTCAAACGTAAATTGATAATGATTATATGATAACCCATATGGGGGTCCGGACGTTCTTTATTCAGCTTTTCTATTTACTTATACTGCCCATTTAATACAAGAAAAAATTGGTGAGCTTGTATGTTCAATTAAAGTAATCATCGCACCCTTCCTGCTGTATTCACCAAAACTAAATTTGAGAGTTGGGCCAAATCTGTTTTTATCGGCTGATGGGAGCAGAATCCGATACCTACATAAAATGGACCATCGAGGGGCAATTGGATTGGAGGCCCCGCAAGATGCATAGGTTCTCCCTCCATGCTGATATATATGGAAAAGGAATCTCCGTGCTTTTCTATGCCCAGCCTTCTGGCATGTGCCATCACAGAATCTTCCGGGTTCTTGCCATCGTGAACTCCAACATGCGTATCTACCCGCATTTCCGTCATGGTAGCCTCTTTTTCGGGTCTCCATGCCAGGTGCACCAATCCTCCTCCATGCAGAGCCACCATGGCTTCTTTGGAATCGTCATCGAGACTCTGGCGAATGACCAGGATGGCTTTCCGGTCACCGTAGCCTGCTGTATCAGGGAAGTTAATATCAGCGGCCAGCGATACATCGCCGGACATTTTCTTCCATAAATACCGGAACTCATCACGGGTATACCAAACATTATAACCGGCTGAAGTGATAGAATACTGGCCAGTTGAGGTATCGTAACTTGAGGATCCTGGGACCAATGTTCCTCCCACATCGCTTTGGCCTTCAAATATCCCTATGGGCTTGAAGTCTGTTCGGGGGGCCCGGTGAAATCCAAGTGGGGGTGGAACCTGCTTATGTGTGGCAGATCCCGGTAACGCCCATTCCGGTACTTCCACCTTCCCCGGTGAGGTTTGTGCAGTTGCCTGATGGAAAAATGCACAAATTATCAGGGATGGTATTAAAACCATACAGGCTTTGTTAACTGCGCAGTTAAGATTAAAAAAAGGTTCCCTCTTTTTAATCAATGGATTTGAAATAACTTTCATGAAATCATTTTTTTATTTTTGAATCAATAATCATTAACAAATAATGGCGCTCCTTTGTACTATGTAATAGTGAATTCTGGTCTCCTTCACTGTTAGTAATCTCTTGACCTGCTGGTTTTGCCATTCTAGAATTTTTTTTCATTCGATATATTTTAAAACCCTCCACCCGGTGGCACTTAAAAAGAAACAGGTACCCGGGCAAAAAGCTACTATGGTGAAGCTGCTATCAGTTCTGCATATATTATCAAACAAGATATTTCTTAATGTAATTAATACTTTGCTTAATACTGTCAAATGGTGACCCCGGGCATTTATCTTGTTCAACAAAAAAATATTTTAACCCCGCTTCTTTTTGGTGTCTGAATATTTCTTTGAAATCAATAATGCCTGTCCCAACTGCCGCAAAATTTTCTTCAGGAGTTTTATCCATATCTTTTAGGTGCCAAAGCGGAAATCTTCCTGGATGATCGTGAAACATTTTAATAGGATCCTGTCCAGCTTTGGTAATCCAATAGATATCCATCTCCATTTTTACCAAGTCTTTATCAGTTCCTAAAAGAATATCATACGGATAAGAATCACCTTGTTTTATGAATTCGAAATTATGGTTGTGATAACATAATTGAATACCCGACTTTTTACATCGTTCCCCTGCAATGTTTAATTGATCAGCTACATATTTGTAATGGTCCAGTGTGCCACGTTCATCTGGCGCTAAAAAGGCGCAGACCATGTACTTCATACCAATGGAATCTGCATCATCCACAGCTTTGTCCCAATCGTGCAAAAGAGTCCCCTGAACTATCTCCCTATTTTCCTTATCCTCACCTAACCGGTAATGACTACTTTCAATCACCAGGCCATTATTGCCCAGTACTTTCTTAAATTCTTTTGGACTCATACCATAGAATTTTTCTGTTCCGGTATAAGTGGCTCCTTCTACTGAATTGTATCCAATTGCTGCAACCTTTGCGAGCGTGCCCACAGGATCCGAAGCCATAGCGTCTCTTACAGTGTATAATTGTAAGCCAATTATTGGCTTATTACCTTTAAATGCAGGAGGGGCAAAAAGAAAACCGGCTGATAATATTGAGGATGCTTTAATAAAGGACCTTCTTGTTGTCATGATAGTAAATTTTAAATTAACTGAATTATTTTGTTATTGTTGAAAAGTGTTGCACATGATTTCTTTATATATCTCCTTTTTTTAGCTGATCTATTGCGTAATCAGCAGCCCGCGCTGTAAATGCCATGAAAGTCAATGATGGGTTTTGTGTTGAAGTTGATGTCATACAGGCGCCATCCGTTACAAATACATTTGAGCAGTTATGAAACTGGTGCCATTTATTCAATAGGGATGTTTTAGGATCTCTACCCATTCTTACTCCGCCCATGTGATGTATATCAAGTCCCGGAGCCTGTTGGGAATCGAAAGTTTTAATATTAGTAAATCTTGCTTTTGTGTACATCTCCGTCATTTGTTCAAAGAAATCCCTTATCATCTTTTCTTCGTTATCGGTATAATCAATTGATATTTTTAGCAGTGGTACGCCCCAGTCGTCTTTTCTTTCTGTATCAAGGCTCAGTTGATTGGTTTCCCTTGGGATTGTTTCACCCATCATTTGTGAACCGACATACCAAGGGCCTAATTCGGGTGCGGACATCAGGTTACTTTTTAGATCATCCCCAAAACCATCCATATTTTTAGTAGAACCTCTTCCTGAATGAAAAGTAGAGGCATAACCTCTAAGAAAATCTGTTTCCTGCTTATACAAATTCCTGAAACGGGGCATATATGCACTCGTTGGCCTCCGGCCACCGGCGGTAGTTGTATCTTTGAATCCGTCAAATTGCGCCGTAATTCTTGCCCTGTAATTATGAAATGCCACATATTTACCCAATAAACCATAGTCATTCCCGAAGCCATTGGGAAAACGTTTCGATTTGGAATTCAGTAAAATCAGGTTGGTATTGAAGGCGCCCGCATTCACAAAAAGGACAGGAGCATAGTATTCAATGGATTCCTTCGTATTTGCATCAATAACAAGTACCCCAACTGCTTTACCTTTCTGATCATCGTAAATGATTGAATGTACCACCGAGAAAGGCCGTAAGGTCATATTGCCGGTCTTTTGTGCCCAGGGAATTGTAGTGGAATTAGCATTGAAATATCCTCCAAATGGACACCCGCGCTGGCAAAGGTTCCGGTTTTGACACTGGCTTCTTCCCTGTTCAATATGTATTGGCTTTGGCTGCGTTAAATGAGCGCAACGTCCGTAGATAACGTTTCTGTCTTTATAATTTTTACCAACAAAATCTTTAAAATAATTTTCTACACAGGTTAGTTCAAGCGGCGGTAAAAACTCTCCATCGGGTAAATTGGGAAGCCCGTCTTTATTACCGGATATCCCCGCAAATCTTTCAACATAGCTATACCACGGCGCTATATCCTTGTAGCGAATGGGCCAGTCTACCGCAAATCCATCGCGTGCCGGTCCTTCAAAATCAAAATCGCTCCATCGTTGTGTTTGCCTGGCCCACATGATGGATTTTCCGCCTACCTGGTATCCTCTGATCCAGTCAAAAGGTTTGTCCTGTATATAGGGATGCTCTGTATCTTTTACAAAAAAGTCCATGGCATCTTCCCGGAATGCATAGCACCTGCTTACTACTGGATTAGCTTCCTGGATTTTGTAAGGGATTTCCCCGCGATGTTTAAATTCCCACGGGTACATATTTGTTGTAGTAAAATCTTTGGGTTGTACTACATCTCTGCCTCTTTCGAGGACTAATGTCTTTAGTCCTTTTTCACAGAACTCTTTTGCTGCCCATCCGCCACTCATTCCGGAGCCAATTACAATAGCATCGAAGGTTCTGGATTGTTTACTGTCACCCATATTTATTTACTTTTATATTGGAACACATCCGTAGAATTTACCAGGAACAAGTTGATAAATATGAACCTTTGTTAAATAATATTTTGATGATGTGAAGGCTTGTATCGTAAGCCCTTTCATGTTGTTATAAAAAAAAACGACGTTTTGAGGTGCCTCCTTTTTATTTTCTATCAACTCTAATATTTCCAGTCTTTCCGCAGGAGTACACTTCACAAAAGGTTTATTAAATTTCTTTTTGGAAAATTCTTCAAACGCTTTTAGCCCTTTTACAAATTTGTCCTGTTCAGCAAGTGCATAACAATCATCAACCATCATTAAAGCAAAAAGATGTGCTGATATGTCTTTCGCTCCGGGAGTTCCCGTCGTTGGAATAATAGTTTCGCTTACTTTCGAAAGGAGTTCTTCATCATTACCATCTATCTTAATATTCTTTAAGGCGAGCGACGATTTCTTTTTTTCATCCTGCACGCAGGAAGGCAGCAAAGCAGTAGCCGCACAAATTATTACCAGTGTTTTTATGCTTGATCGCCTGTCCATTTAAATATGATTAAGTTTTTCAGAGCTTTATAGCAATCAATATTTCAAATTTTTAAGATAATCCATATTATAAGCGAGGCAATCGAATGCAGTACCAGTGTACTCTTCCTGTTCTACAAAGAAATATTTCATACCTGCTTTCTTAGCATTTTCAAGCATCTTCTTCACATCAAGGCCCCCTTTTCCGAATTCAACACTGTGCTTTTCTTTCATATCCATATCTTTCAAATGCCACAGAGGAAAACGGCCCGGATATTTTTCGAAATAGTCCAACGGATTATTCCCGGTTATAATTACCCATCCCAAATCCATTTCCATTTTTACAAAGTCGGGATTGGTATTTTCCAGCAAAACATCATACAAAACTTTTCCGTTGTCTTTTTCAAATTCAGAATCATGATTGTGGTAACCAAAAGTAATATTGGATTTTTTTGCAGCTTCCCCTGCTTTATTAAATATTTCTGCAGTGTGTTTGTAATTATCTACTGTCTGGCCTTTTTCAGGCATCACAGATACAATTAAATATTGCTGCCCTGATTCGACGGCCTGGTCTATCGTCTGTTGCCAATTATCATCATAGTGTACATGGCCGCTTCGAAGTGTCATTCCAAGATCTGTGCAAATCTTCTTCATCTCTGCTGGTTTAAAACCATAATAATATCCTTTATCACTGGCGGCAGACTCTATTTCCTTATAACCAATGCCCGCTATTTTTTTTAATGTCCCGACATTATCCTGCATCATTTCATTGCGGACAGTATATAATTGCAGGCCGATATCTTTCACAGATTTTCGACTTGCAGCCCTTGCTATATCAGGAATGAAAAATGAACCGACGGCTAGTGCGCCGGAGATTTTAAGAAAATTACGTCTTGAATTCATACATTTAATTTTAAACGGTAAGCAATAAAATATTTAATTGCTGAATATTAATCAGAAGTTTTGAATCCTCCTGTTACTAATAATATCTTCCTATCATTTTATCATCAACAACTTTTGTTTTTAATTCCTGCGGATCTATCGGCCCTTGTTTGGAATAAACAATTTTGCCATCCGGCTCTACTAACATGGTATAAGGAAGGGCTCCGTCCCATTTTGGATCTACTGCGTCAATCAGTTGGTACTTATCATCTGTATTGAAAATATAGTTCGTATTGGCAGCATGAAAGCCCTGTAGCATTTTAAGCGCTTTGTACTTCTTTGAGGGATCGTCTGCGCTAATACTTATGAATTGAAAATCTCTCAACCTGTACATGCGGTTAATTTCAACCAATGATGGAAATTCATTTACGCAAGGACCGCACCAGGTTGCCCACACATTTATTAACAGCAACTTGTCGGGATTATTTTTTATGAGATTTCTAATTCCAACGGAATCAAGAGTGGTAAGGGTTACCGGATGTGTTGCCCATTCACTATCCGCCTGGGCTGTATGGCTTTCTTTTTCATGCCATTTAATAGAACAGCCAAAAACTTTTGTTGTTTTTACCGGTACTTCTTTGCCTGCAAGCAATGCATCTATTGCATTGCGGGCGTCATTATTTTTAGGAGTGCCAGTTGGCTTTTCAATATCGTCTATGCGTCCCTGATATCTAAGTATCCTGTCCCTGTCAAAAATGAAAACATGCGGAGTGGCCACAGGCCCATATGCATTTGCGGCAGCTTCCTGGTCACCGTCAAACAAATATGGAAAATTAAAATGCCTTTCCTCTACCCGTATTTTCATTTCCCGGTAAGTGTCTCCCAGATCAGAATAACCTAGTTCATTTAGTTGAACTGACTTCGGATCATTAGGCATTATTGCCACTACTGCCGCGCCCCGTGGTTCATAATCTTTTGTTAGCTTGATTATTCTGTCTTCATAAGCCTGTGCGGTAGGGCAATGGTCACAAGTAAAAACGACCACCAAAATATTCGCATTTTTAAACGATGCCAAAGAATACATTTTTCCATCAACACCTAATAAATTGAAGTCTGGCGCATGGCTGCCTATTGAAAGGGTTTTATGCTCACCAGATAGATCATCAAAAGGTAAAATAAAACTGTAACAAAGTGAAAAAAATAGTAAAGAAGAAAAAAATAAATATTTCATCAATGAGCGTTTAGTGATTTCATGAATTATCCAGCAACCGGAAATTCAAAAATTATTTCATGAATTATCTGTTGATATTATATTAAAGTAAGCAATAAAATGATTTCTTACTCCTTACATTTTTTAGCATCTTTTATTGATAGCCGGGATTTTGTTTTAATGCTATCTTACCGGTCGCATTCTCAGCATCTATTTCAATCAGCGGGATGGCAAAATATTCATTTGTTCCTTGTGTAAATGTCGCGGAATTATTGACTAAATAAAATCCTGTTCTGTTTTTCTCAACGCTTACATAAGCATTTAGAGTAGCAGCCATAGAGCCGGTTCCATTATCATATCTTGCAAGGTCAAAGAAACGGTGACCTTCTATAGCAAGTTCCAGCCGGCGCTCCATTCTGACTGCATTTCTGGCATAAACCTGCCCTTGCGAACTAAATGCTCCGGTAGGATATGGATTAACCAAATAATTATCTCCGGGTGTTGTCTGTGGACTGTAAGTGCTGGCAGAAGCGTTGTAGGTGGCATCCAAATATACCCACCCGTTAGGATTGGCTGTTCTGGTACGAACCAGATTAACATACTTTTCAGCATTGTCCAGACTTCCTGCTTCAATTTCGCATTCTGCGGCCATGAGCAAGACATCTGCATACCTCATCAGGTTTACATTGTTTGCGTCCACTTCTGTTGCTCCCCAAAATACTGTTTCGGTTGATGAATAAGTGCCTTGCTGACTTTTGGCGTATGAATTCTTCATTGGGACAAAAGGCCCGTCGTTGGGCACATCGCGAATCCAGGTACTATCAATCGTTCCCCAATCAAAATAAGGTTTCCCAGGTCTTCCAATGGCCCAGTCAAGACGGGGGTCTACCGTGCCTGTCCATGGGTTGGTCTTGCCGCTCACCAAAGGAGCATTATTATAACTCCCATCCAAAAAAGGCAACCCGCTTGCATTGGTTTTATAAGCTTGCACAAGGTTCCACGATGGATTATCAAATCCGCAGCAACCCGGGCCATGGTTATAAGGAAAGTTGAGTTCATCACCAGTGTTGCCATTACCTCCATTGGTTGAAATGGATGAACCATCATTCACAGAAGCCTGAACTGCAAAAACACTTTCAGATCCATTCTTTTGCGCAGGATTAAAATTACTTTGATAAAAGGGCTCAAGCGAATATGGTGTACCGCTAGCAGTTGTACCGCTTGCTATAACCTGGTTAAATAAAGCCAGAGCGCTGTCGTACTTATGCTGATAAAGATATGCTTTTGCAAGGAAAGCCATAGCAGCCCATTTGTTTACCCTGCCTATGTTAGGCTGCGTACCCGGCAAATTATTCATTGCGTAGGAGAGATCTGCGTCTATGTTCGGCCATATATTAATATAGGCGGCGTTCAAATAATTCGGTACATCAAGATTTCCGTTTGAATAAGAAATGCTCTCATTTACATAAGGGAAATTATTCCACATTTTTTTTCCTTCAAAATGATAAAAACCTCTTAAGAATCTTGCTTCAGCTACATATTCTGTAGTGTCTGCAGATGAAATGCTGGGAGACAAACGTACGGTACGTATCACATCATTGGCCCGTTGAATTCCATTGTAAAGAGTTACCCATTTCTCATCGAGGTAGGCGCTGGTACCGGCTTGTGCCGCAGACCAGGTCATGATAGGTATTGCATCTGGTTGGTCAGATGGTGTAGAACCTTTGTAAGCATCGTCTGCGGCTTCATTGCCATAAACATAATTGGACGCGGCACTTCCATTGCCACAGTTTTGGCAGGGGTTGTCCTCTCCTGACAAAAGTCTATAGGCGCCGATTAACAGCCCTTGAACACCCGCATCATTATTAACATTTACGGCAATTAACGATCCTTGCGGCTGGACATTTAGTTTTTTGTTGCACGCATAAACAATAAATACAGTTACTATAATTAATGCTGGCAGCAACTGGATAGTTATTTTTTTCATATCAATTTAATTTTATAAAATAAATTATTAATGGATTGTAACATTTACACCTACACTATAGGTCTTTTGATTATTTGGATACACACCTCCGTCAAGTCCGAACAAAGTATTGCTCCCCGGATTCAATTCAGGATCTAATCCTGAATATTTTGTGACGGCAAATAGATTTAATGCCTGGACATATACCCTTAATTTATCAAAATGCAGCCTTTTAAGACCGTTTGATTCAATGTTGTAACCGATAGTCAGGTTTCTGCATCTCAGAAAGGATCCATTTTCCATCGTATAAGAATTAAACACAGCCGAATTGCTGAAATTGGCACTTTCTTCAAGCATCGGCACATCTGTTCCAGGATTGGCTACTTTGGCTGTTGGATCATTGACGTTCGTAGGCTGGCCTGAAGAGTTAACGAGTCTGGCTGAATTTACAGCCACATTTTCACTCATCTGATTCCCAAATCCCTGTGGAAAATCAGTAGAAGCTTTAACCTGGTTTAAAATGTTGTTGCCTACAGAAGCATATAAGAACATATAGAAGTCAAAATTTTTATAATTGGCCCCTAGGTTAAGACCCGTTGTAAATTTTGGATTAGGATTACCAAAGAAGGTACGGTCATTATTGTCAATTACTCCATCATGATTTACATCTTCATACTTAAACCGTCCAGGTGCTGCATTCTGTTGCGTGGGTGATTTATTTACATCAGCCCAATTTTGGAAAAGGCCAATAACTTTATAGCCAAAAAATGCACCAAGGGCGTGCCCAGGTTCAATCCTTGAAAACACGGTATTGGAACCATTACTGGTTACGTCAACATATTTGGTTCCGGGTGGCAGGCTTACCACTTTATTTTGGTAGGAAGTTAGCGTACCTGTAATATCAAACTTAAAATCCTTTTGTACATGCCCATGGTAAGAAAGCGACAAATCTATCCCCGTATTTTGAACATCACCGGAATTAATAAAGGGATCAGCTGCACCACCATTCGTTCCGGGGGCAAGAGGCTGAAATAATAATCCGCTAATCAGTTTTTTATAATATTCAATCGTAAAGTTGATTTTATTTTGTAAAATGCTTGCGTCAATTCCCACATTTGTTAAAATATCCTGCTCCCAGGTAGTACTGGGGTTGCCATATTGGCTTACATAGAGACCTGCTACTGAACCGTTACTGGTACCATTTATATCATAATAAGATCGGTTGGCAGCCTGGCCATATAAAGTGTAAGCATTCGTGGGGTTAATGTCGCTTATAGAACCTAATTTTCCCCAACCTCCGCGGATCTTAAGTTCATCTAGCCATTTTATATTTTTCATGAAAGATTCCTGGGAAATCCTCCAGCCTGCGGAGACTGATGGAAAATTCCCGTACCGTTGTGCCGGTACAAATACTGAAGCGCCATCTCTTCGAATTGTACCACTCAAATAATATTTGTCCGCATAATTATAATCTGCCCTTGCGAATAACGAAAATATGGCTAGTTGATATGGGGTTTGAATGCCATTATCTCCAACTACATTGGCGTTGGTTTCAGTGGAAGCCTGGCCAAAATTTAGTGTATAAAGATTCGGACTGACAGTTAAATTGTTTGGGTCAGTGATATAATAATTACCCCTGGTTGCCTGCACTGCTCTACCTGCATTATTGATATATTCACTACCTGCAACAGCGCTTATGTTATGATTCCCAATCTGGTCAATGAATTTTAAAGTGTTGGTCCAGACCATGCTTGTATTCCACCCATATGTTTCTAAATAAAAGTTAGCGTTTGTATTATTTTCTGCATTCTCGTAAGGTGTAGAAGCAAATCCGTTATAATAGTCATTATCCACTGTTCCACCTATACTGGTATGAGCCGTAAAATGCTGAAGGAAATCAACTTCAGCAAAAGCATTTCCATTTATCTGCCAGTCATAGTTAGTATTGTTTGCCTGTCCTTCCTGGATAGCAACCGGGTTCCACTGGTTGCCCAGTCCTTGTGAAATGGTACCGGCAAAATTACCCGCAATATCATGAATTGGGATAATATTGGGAATGCCATAAGAAGCATTAATGGCATTTGTAGAATTGACACCGGGAGCATTAAAATAACCAGGATTAGTTTTGTAGAAAGCAAAAGCATTTTCCCCAATTCGTATATGGTCATCAGCAAGGCTAAATGTGGAGTTGAATCTTATGGAATATCGCTTTAAACTTGTTTCGATCAAAGTACCTTCCTGATCCATATAATTCATCGCCAAATAATAAGATGATTTCCCCGACCCTCCACTCAGTGCAAGATTATGATTCATAATAGGAGCGCCCTGTTTGAATATGTCATTAAACCAGTTATTACCGTTCTGAGCAGCTAAAGTAATGTGATTTGTATAAAGGTTATAATCTGCAAGGCTTGTATTGGGTGCCCCGGCAGGTGAGCCTGCTGGCGTTATATAATAAGGCACCACCGGTGTGGCACCGTTGCCATATTGAGGATCTGAAGGAGTAAGACCATCATTAAAGGCTTGAGCCCATTTAGCCAAACCCGTTTGGGTAGGAGAAGCCATATTCCAGCTTTTGCCTAATCTTCGCTGAGTTCCATAATATGCGTCATAGGTTAATTTCATTTTGCCGCTACCTCTTTTGGTTGTTATAATAATAACTCCATTGGATCCCCGAACACCATAAATGGCTGCAGCGCCTGCGTCCTTTAATACCTGAATGGACTGAATATCATCGGGGTTAACATCATGCATACTTTCAGGTACCCCATCTATAATGATTAGTGGCGCTGAATTTCCGGACGAAGTTATCCCCCGAATTTGTACAACAGAGGCGCCTCCTGGTGCTCCCGTCGTAAAAACTGTGACTCCTGAGGCTTGTCCCTGCAACAAACCTTCCGTACTTCCCGAAGGTGTTTGCTTCAGGTCTGCCACGTTAATAACAGATACTGATCCGGTAATATCCTTTACTCGCTGAGTAGAATATCCGGTTAAAACCACTTCGTTTAGCATAGTCGAGGTTACTACCATCTGAATTTCTCCAAGATCAGTTTTCCCGGCAACACTTACGTTTTGATTCTCAAATCCAACGGAAGTAAGTGTTATGTTGCTGCGGTTTTGGGGAACTTCAATGGAAAAAGACCCGTCAGAATTAGTCTGGGTCGCAACCTTTGTGCCGCTTACTTGTACAGTCACACCGGCGATTCCCTGGCCGGTTGAATTATTGATTACCTTCCCGGTAATGGTTTTTTGGGCAAATGCCAAGCATGAAAAAATCGTAAAAAAGGTAAACATGCAAAGGATTTTGGCAAGCCCGTTTTTTTCTTTAACATAAGCAATCATTTTTTAAAGTAGATTAATAAAATTTAGGCCACACAAATCTATATTTCATTCTACCCAATCATTGTTTTTGCACTACATCAACAGTACGTCAGATACGGTGAAATGCCTAAGAATAGAGCTTTTTGGTACTTCATAACTACATCAATAAATAAAATCGGGTAGATGACAGCAATTGGGTAATTATTTCTTTTTATGGGTGAAGGAAGTTGAGTTATATTATTTAGCATTTTCTAAATAAGTAAGAAGCGATTTAAGGCGGGAATTAGAATTTAATAAGTTAGATAAATCAATAATACTAGCTATTAAGGTAACAATCGCAACATTTTATTCAATTTTGATAAATTGATTGAATTGTTTTTGGTTCTTTTGCACGGAATAATTTCAGGTGGGAGAAATATAATGATCTAAGCTTGAGGTGCCCTGGGAGATTCTGAAATCAAAAAAACCTTTTTTAGTTTTGTTTTCATTTTTTTATCCAAAGTGAAGGGGAAAAATTTGCAAAAAAATTTTTTAAAAGGAAACCTGGCTTAACCTTCTATGATGAATGAATAAAAATTTTCCTTCTTTGATAGATAAAAATAGATTCACTAAAATAGCGGGGTGAAATAGAAAAGGAGTTGAAATAGAAAAGGAGTTGAAATGCTCAACTCCTCTTTTTGATTAATCAACGAAACACAAAAGTCATCGTGTTCGGCACATGTTATGCTAATTATATTGGCTTAAATTAGCTGCATTAATGGTTTACCACGCATTTCAATAATTTCCATTTAATACACATTTTTAGGTTCACTTAATTAACAGGCTCTGAATTACTTACAAAAGCTAAATGCTTACTATCCGGCGACCATGAGGTAACATTTATTGTACCCTGGCCGCCATATAGATACGCAATTACTTTTGGTGCGCCTGGTTCAGTTAAAGGCATTAGCCTCAGCATAATCTGTTTATAGGCCGGGTGCCCGCTCGGGTCAATGTCATATGGAAATGAGACCATCACCATCCATTTTTCGTCAGGTGAAATATGTGGAAACCAATTATTATACTGGTCAAAAGTTAGTTGCTGTCTATCAGAACCGTCGGGCTTCATGCGCCAGATCTGCATTGTCCCTGATGCATTGGCATTGTAATAAATGTATTTGCCATCAGGAGAATACTCCGGCCCGTCCACGTGACCCGTGGTATTGGTGGTAAGTGGTGATTCCATTCTGTCTGCCAATGAAACCTTGTAAAGATTATAAATATTACTTCCGTTTCGCTTTGCTACTATCGCCACGTCCTTACCATTAGAGCTCCAGCCATGAAGGTAAGATGGTGTGCCTTCCGTTATTAACCGTGGTTCTCCTCCGGATAACGGAAGAGTATATACTGTAGAACCTCCGCCAGGCATCCCTTCACGACTGCTGCTGATGCCCAGCATTTTCCCGTTAAAAGAAATTACGTGATCGTTGTTGATCTTAGCAACATCGCCCGTGTTCAGCTTTTCAGGGGTACCCCCTTCTATCGGAATGGTATATAAAGACCCACCTTCATTAAATAGTAATTTTTTACCGTCAGGCATCCAGTTAGGAGCTTCAAAGCGATCAGGAGCTTCATAAATATCTTTACGGCTGCCATCAGCTATGTCTAATATTTCAAGCCTGCTCCCTAATTTTTCGGTCACAGGAGGAATTACTGCATGAGGATTTGAAGTGTAAGGGTGCATTACCGGTACATCAATTCGGACATTCCAAACTTTAGCATGCGCAACAGTATTAGAATCGTGGGAACAGATGTAAATACCTACCAGCACATCGCCATTTAATACATCATCGCAAGAGCCAACAAACTGCAAGGGTTCCCCCGGATGAGCGATCCTCATGGTGATCTTTTTTCCTATCCTTTCAAACTGTATAGTTTGTCCACCTTGTTTTGGATAAAATCTTTCTTCTTCAGGATCACGCATAAACATCCCTTTGAATGGCCTCCATTGCAAAACGACCAACCCGTCAATATGTTTGCACGAATTTACGCTGGCAGCATCCGCATCAGTAGATTCACGGATCATCCAGCCAATCTTTCTATGCCCTATTGAGCCGGTAGTATCTCCCGTAAAGGCAAAATCTGCAGTAAGAATAAAATCTCCCTTCAATTTTTTGTACACAAAGTGAAACTCATCCTTATTGAACCAGATATTATCCCCGGCTCCGGATATGGAATAGGTCTGTGTGGCTTCATCATAATTGGCCGACCCTGCTAATTTTGGATTACCTATGTCAAGGTTGTCCTCAAAAATGCCAACCGGATGTTGTGCAAAACTGCCGTTAGCAGCAAAGATGCAAAAGAGAAAAAAGACGAATTTTGAACTCATCGGCAGTATTCGATGCCGGGAAAATAATCCTATATTATTCATGTGTTTTGTGTTTAAAAAAGTGAATTTTAAATTTTCAATGATTCTGATTTTACTGGTTGTATTTACAACAGGTTATGTTTAAACTAACGGTCAAGATCAAGATATTTTGATTCAATATTCCAGCCTTCCACTTTGAGTTGTGTATGTGCGTTGCCGATCTCTCTTAAAGGACAACTAACCGTAGTCGTTATAGATTGACCTGCCGGAACAGAAAAATAATTATCGGACCAATAACTGGGCAAAACCTCTTCTCCATATTTGATAACCTGGGGATTGAGAAAGAATGCCAGACCTGAAGAATTATTTTTAAATTGAATGACCCATGTGTCATAATCATTTTTCTTTTCATGCGCAACAACTTTCATGTCCACGATGGCTTTCGGCATTTTTCTTAGGTTAGCAAAATCATGTCCGGGAGCCATCCAGTAAACATTATGGGAAATCAGTTTACCCCCGCTATCTCTAAGTTGGAGAATAACAAATGAAATGCCGGATGTATTCCTTAGAATTTCATCCAGGTTTAAAACACTCCCTGTATTAGTAGTATCAACGTTTGCCCGTCCTTCTTTGGTAAATAAAGATGAACCATCCATACCTACTATTGCAACATGGTATCGCAGGCCGGTTTGTTTAATATAAGTCCTGTTTATAATTGCCACTGAAGAGTCATCCAAATTGATCTGTATATGGACGGGTTCACAAGCTCTTTGCATAAAGTAATAACCCGCATTAGGTTCAAGATACCAATCATATACTTGCCAGATTACACTCGGGAATGCTGCATTCAGTTTCCAAAGCATTACCCCGCCTGTCTCATTTAGTTTATGACCGGCAGCTTCGAAAATAGAACGGTAACCATCCGCATTCATCAATTGCATTTTAGTTGAAAAATCAGTAATGCTGGTCGGCGCCCCAAACCGATCCACCATAGCACTGTAATAAGTATCATACTTTCCATTCCCGGTGCAGGCGTCGTGATATCCCCAGGAATTATTTAGCGGGAATGGTAAGCTGCTGTCCGGAATCAGATCAGGAATGATCTTCATGAGCGAATTGTAAGGCGGTTGAGAAGGTATTCCCGTCTCGTCTTTGAATACCCAGTCTTTTCCTGCATCAACCAATTTGAAATATTGTGCGCCATCCTGCCAGGAATAGGGACCACTGCTGTATACACCGGACGGCATGTCGTCGGGCCATGATTTCTTCCAGTCTGCAGGTGTTCTTGAAAATCCGGATGAACATGGGATAAAAGGTCTAGTTCCATCCAATTGGGCAACATTATCGCGCATGGCATTGTATAGTTCTTCCCTTGCATGACCTTCATTGCCTCCAGTCCAAACCAGCAAACTGAGGTGGTTGCGAATTCGGTAAATAGTGTTCTTAACATTTTTTATGAATACTGATGTTTCTAATGGCCAGTCTGGAGAGCCTTTAAAACCTCCGTTGGTATCTCCGGTTATCCAGAAATCCTGCCAGACCAACAATCCGTATCGGTCAGCCAGCTCGTAGAAATCATCCGTTTCTCCGATCCCGCCTCCCCAGATGCGAACCAGGTTGACATTGGCATTCCGGCAAAGGCGCAACTCATAATCGTACCGCTGATAATCCCTGTTCAGCATCATATCGGGCACCCAGGCGCCACCTACCAGGTTCACTCTTTTACCATTTACATAGAAATCACGCCGCACCCAGCCATTCACATTTACAGTAGCAGAACTAACAGTTCGAATGCCAAAGACAATTGACGTGTCATCGGATAGTTGGTTACCGTCAACGTATTGAATCCGCATCCGGTATAATTCAGGTGCCCCATAGCCGTTAGGCCACCAAAGATGAGGTCGGATAATAGAAAGTGTTGAAATATTCCCAGGAAAAAGATTAACCGTATTAGTGTCTAAACCTCCAATTGAAACCTCTTTTATAAATGTAATTGATGTTCCTTTAAAATTTTCCGGGCTGATGGTGATCTTTAATTTGCCATGTTTTTCTGAATGGTTGTAATTTGTCAGCATAAGATGTAGGGAAATTTCTGCTTTTGAAGTATCAGGCAGAGAAGGCAAGTCCGTTATGATTTGCGGTTTACTGATAACCACCTGTCCAGTTGTACGCAGGTAAACAGGTTGCCAGATTCCCATATTCCGGTCCCTGACTTCTGGGATCCAATCCCAACCCACAGAACTTAGCATGGTTACGTTTTTACCAATATCGCCGGTGGGTCCTCCATTGGCGTAGAAATCTCCCAGAGCGTCGAGTTGAGGGTGCGACGGCAAACCCGGGTAATCTAGCGGATATATTTCAACGGCCAGTCCGTTTTCTTTCCCGGGATCAATGGCGTCGGTAACATCCAGAAAATATTGGGAAAACATACCAGCCATCTGGGACGAGTCGGCAATCATTTTCCCATTTAACCAAACTGCTGCCCGGTAATTTATTCCTTTAAATATGAGTTGAAAATGTTTACCCTTATCCGAAGCGGGCACAGTAAAGGTGGTTCGATACCAATAGGGTCTTTTCCATGGATTCGGTTCATTAGGAATGTGGCTATACTTGTCAAGATGGTATTCATTATTGAAAGAATCAGAGGCATCAGGGATATACATATTGTTCATGCCAATATAAGGATCGGGATACAATTTGTTTTGCACCAGGCCTGTTAGCACGGTGCAAGGGACCTTAACTGGAAACCAATAGTTTTTTGATACATAAGATGTATTGGATAAATCTTTCCCCGATGCCGGAATTACTTCAGAGGATTGCAGGTAAAAGTTACTCAGAATAACTTGTTTTATCGTGCCGCTTTGTGCCGGTAAACAGGTTGGCATAAAAAAGGCCGCTATAAGAAAGGAGCAAAATAATTTCATTATTATTTAAGTTTGAAATTAAGACTGAAATAGTTTGTTTTATCTTGGCCGGGTGGCCTTCCAAAATGCCAAAAGCAGATTTCGGTTAAACCCGGGTAAATTCAATCGTTCTTTTTTCCTGATTACTCAGGATCGCCAATTCTATAATCCGAATCACGTTTCTGGCTTCTTCAGGTGTTACCAATAGCAAAGCATTTTTTGTAATTACATCGTAAATATTTTGATAATAATCCACGTAATTTCCTCTCTCACTTTCTACAGCACCTCTTATATGAATGCCATTGATGGTTGAATTGATTGTGCCCCATATTTCTTCAGGTTCAATCCCCCATCTTGGTATTAACGATGGTTTCGCTCCTGCTTTCAGCGCCTCCTCCTGAACGTCAAGCCCTTTTTTTACAAAGCTTCCTTCATTTCCCAGGATTATAAAGCGTTGCAAAGGTTCCCGCATCAGCATTCCGGATTTCAGCGATACTTTTAATTTTAAATAATGAAGTATTAACTCAAAATTGTCATCGACATTTGCGCCTATACGCTGCATCCGGATATCTGCGGTAATAGCATCCGGTAATCCAAATAATGTAATTGCCTGATCAATCAGGTGAGCACCCAGATCGTACAAGATACCTGACCCTGGAATATTTTCTTCACGCCACGCATTTGGTTTAAGAAAATTACGGAACCTGTCATAACGGCTCTCAAATTCTGCAATTCCTCCAAGCAAGCCGCTATCTATAATTTTCTGAACGGTCCTGAAATCGCTGTCGAATCTTCTGCTATGGAATACAGAAAGTACTCTTTTATTTTTGCCAGCTAGTTCAATTAATTCATCTGCCTCATTACTTTTAATAGTAAACGGTTTATCAATAACAACATGCTTTCCCGCATCAAGAGCCTTGCGTGCAATTGGCAGGTGAAATAAATTGGGGGTGGTAATTACAACAAGGTCGATAGTAGCATCATTAGTAATTTCTTCAGCACTTGCAACCACTTCCGCTTCAGGGTATCTTTCTTTTGCCAGCATTATGTGATTAGGGTTGGTAGCCCGGATCTTGCATAATTTAAGACCCTTTACTGAAGTTAATACCGGTGCATGGAAAACCTGCCCTCCAATTCCAAATCCTACCAGGCCAACATTTATTATTTTACTCATTTGTAATTATTGCTATAAAAATCATTGCATTATTTTAAGCAGCTATTCCTCATAATTTACTAGTTATTAATGAACTTATACTCAATTTTATTATAAGGTTGAATAATCGCAACTACAGCCAGGCCATGAAACTTACAGGTTGCAGTTGCGATGGGAAATCTATCAGTTACCACTCATATCCGAATTACTTATGAAAGCAATTCTTTTACCATCCGGCGACCAGTTAGGGGTATTCATAGAACCTTGACCTCCGTAAACATAAGCCAGGACTTTAGGAGTTCCTTTCCCATCTAAAGGCAGTAAGCGAATATAAACATGTTTGTAAGGAGGATGTATACCCGCCGGCGTTTCTTCAGGCAGGAAAGTGATATAATCAAACCATTTGCCATCCGGTGATATATGAGCAAACCAATTGTCGTAGCCATCATTAGTAATCTGTTCCTGATTGCTGCCATCTGGTTTCATTCGCCAAATCTGCATCAGGCCGGAGCGAACGGAATTGAAGTAAATATATTTTCCATCAGGAGTATACTCAGGGCCATCATCCAATCCCTTTGCATCGGTAAGGCGCATTTCCTTTCCGCCCTCTGCAGAAACTTTGTATACATCAAATTCTCCGTTGCGTTCTCCACAAAAAACAAGATCCTTGCCATCAGGCGACCATCCATGAAAGTATGAGGGGCCTTTGGGTGTAATCTGCTTCGGTGTTCCTCCTTCAATAGGCATTGTATAAATTATTGACCCTCCCAGATCTCTTTCATAATTACTCAGGCCAATCATTTTACCATCGAAGGAGATCACATGATCATTGTTGTTATGTACTATTCCCCCGGTATTTATGGCAGCAACAGATTTTGATTCCAGATCAAAGCGATACATGATGCCATTGCCATCATTAAAGATCAGGCTCTTTCCATCAGGAGTCCAGTTAGGTGCCTGAATTGAATAAGGAACTTTATAAATGATTTCCTTTTTCCCGGATGCAACTTCCAGTATTTCGAGGTTACTACCCAACGTCATGGGAGTGGTTTGATTGGCTATTCCATTATAGGGAACCATGATTCTTACATTACTAAAAACACCGGTTTCAACAACATCTGAATTATGAGATCCGACAAAAAGTCCCACATATACTTCATCGCCCAGGTCAATATTTTTAAGTGTGTCTGTTTCAAAAGTATCACCATAAACTGCTGCCCTCATGATATACATGTTTCCCTTTCTTTCTAATTGTATACTGTTGGCATATTTCATCTTGAGCCTGTGCTCTTCCGTCTGTGCTCCGCTAGTTGGACGCCATTGTAATGAGGTAAGTCCGTCACCATGCTCTACAGCATTTACCTGAGCAGAATTACCATCAAGGCTTTTACGAACCATCCAACCTACTTTGCGGTGGTAATCCACCCAGGGACCAAGAAATTCAGCGCGGGTATATAAAATAAAATCACCTTTCATTTTTTTCCATACATATTGAAATTCATCATGATCAAACCAGACATTATAGCCCGCACCAGATATTACATATTGTTGGGTAGCAGGTATATAAGTAGCTGATCCGGGTTTTACATTTGTTCCTATATCTCCATGCCATTCAAATATTCCAATCTTATTTTGAGAAGATGCAGTATTACTAAGAAGGAAAAGCGCGCTAAAAAGAAACAGTAATCCGGAATTAATTTTTTTCATTGTATAGTTTTTAATTGTAAGTGAAGAATGCAATCGATATTTAGTAGTCAATTTTACTTTATTGAAGCGATGTAAAACTATCTAATATATGTCTTCAACTAATAAATGACCACTACATCACGACTACATCAAAAGCGTAATAAAAAATTAATAATGTGCTATACATTACTACTTTACTACATCAGCCTTTATTTTGGTTCCAGATTGGTTAAATTTTCCTATTTTCATATAAAGACTTGATTAATGAGAAAGTATTTTCTTTTAATAGCGATTGCTTTTTCGATATCTGAATCCTTCGGCCAAAACCCAATTGGCATACCAGATGTCGTTAATTACACAAAAAACATTTATAATGCAGGTACTCAAAATAGAAGTATTGTTCAGGACAGGAATGGAATAATGTACTTCGCAAATTATGAAGGCCTGCTCACTTTCGATGGCGTCAACTGGAAATTATATCCTTTACCTCATAAAACAGTGGTCAGGTCTGTGGCAATAGGAAGCGATAATCGAATATATGTTGGAAGCCAGGCTGATTTTGGTTATTTCTCTCCCTGCAGAAATGGAAAATTGGTTTTCACTTCTCTTACCTCACTGCTACCTGAAAAAGTTAAGACTTTCAGTGAAATATGGGAAACTGTTGCCTTTGGGAATGATGTCTTTTTCAGGTCAAGGGAATATATTTTTCAGCTAAGCAACAACGTTATCAACGTTTACCCTGCTGCCAGTGAATGGCAATTTATGGGCAAAAGTGATGGCAGGCTTATAGCACAGGATTTAAGAATGGGTTTGCTTGAGTATAAAAATGGCTTATGGCATCCGCTGCTTGAGAAAGATCTATTTCCCGAGGGCTTTATTGTCTCCGCTGTTTTCCCTTTTGGAAATGACAGTACATTTATTGCAACAATTAATTCCGGTTTTTATATTTTTTCAGGAGGTAAGGTATCAAAATTTGAATTCAAAAATTTGAATCCTTTTACAGATCAGCGAATTCTGACGGCCATACCTGTTACTAAAGACTGGCTGGCAATAGGTACTAATCTTCAGGGATGTTATATTGTCAGTAAAGATGGCCGGATAGTTCAAAATCTGTCAAGGAAGGAAGGGTTGCAGATCAATAATATCCTGTATCTATTTGTTGACAGTCATAAAAATCTCTGGCTTGGATTAGATAATGGTATTGATTTTATAGCATTCAATAATGAAATAAAGCATATTTATCCCGAGAGGTTGAACGAAGGAGAAGGATATACTTCAATTGTTTATCAAAACTCACTCTATATTGGGACCTCAAACGGGCTTTACAGGGTGCCTGTAAAAGACGAAAAGGATCTTAGTTTTATCAATGGGAATTTTGAACCTGTGCCTCATACTAGTGGATCTGCCTGGGGACTTTCTGAAGTGAATGGCCAGTTATTATTAGGTCATCATGACGGCGCCTTCCAGATCTTTGATGGTAAAGCGATCCCAATTAACAACGCCGGCGCCTTCTTTAATTTCCTTCCTTATTATAATATTATTCCCTCTTCCCTTTTAATTGGCGGCACTTCCATAGGGTTGGTTATTTTGAAATATAGCAATGATCATTTCATTTCAGAAGAATACCTTCCGGGCTTTAATGAATTTTCCCAGTTTATTGCGATAGATAACAACAAAACGATTTGGGTGGCTCATCCATACGGGGGCGTGTTTAAAATTGATATCAACAATCTGAACGACCCCAAATCAAAATTATATAATGATAAAAACGGATTGCCTTCTTCCTATAATAACCATTTATTTAAAATAAAGAACAGGGTGGTAGTTGCAACTGAAAAGGGAATTTATGAGTACAACCCCGCCTCCGATAAGTTTCAGCTAAGCAATTATTTTAAAAGCACTTTTGGCGAGAAAAATATTCGCTTTTTAAAAGAAGACTCCTCCGGAAATATCTGGTTTATAGAAAATAAAGATCTTGGGGTAGTCGATTATTCCACCGGGAAGCCTGAAATACTTTATTTCCCTGAATTAGATGGAAAGATGGTTGCTAGTTTCGAATTTATATACCCTTATAATAAGGAAAATGTTTTTGTAGGGGCGGAAAAAGGATTTTATCATATTAACTATGAAAATTATAAAAGAAGAAAATATAGTGACACATTAGAGATGGAGGTTACAAGTGTAAAAGCATTTGGGAAATCAGATAGTTTACTTTTCGGAGGATACTATGGTCAGGTAAATGAAACCCTTGCTCAAACAAAGGAAACAACTCCAAAAATCGGAAGCAGCTGGAATTCTTTACACTTTGAATTTGCGTCACCGCTTTATGAGCATCAAAATAGTGTTCTTTACAGTTATCTATTAGAGGGTTTTGATGAAAAATGGTCCCCATGGACAAAAAAAACGGAAAAAGATTACACAAACCTGCCCGGCGGAACTTACACTTTTATGGTAAAGGCTAAAAATAATTTAGGTGGAGAGTCTGAAGTTACCAGTTATGCAGTGGATGTATTGCCTCCATGGTACAAAACTTACACTGCTTATATAGTGTATGCAATATTATTTATTTCATTTAACTATCTTTTTTTCAGGAAATTGAAGCAAATGTTTGCAAGGCAAAGACAAAAACATGAGGAACAGCAAAAACATTTACAGTATATGCACGAGCTTGAAATTGAAAAGTCAGAGAAAGAAATTGTCGCATTGAGAAACGAAAAATTGCAGGCGGAATTATTAAATAAAAATACTGAACTGGCTTCAACCAGTTTGCACTTAATTCAAAAAGGAGACCTCCTTTCTAAAGTGAAGGAAGAGCTTACCCGGCTTAAGAAAAATTCAGTAAACGAAATTGCTTCTGACGATTTTAAAAAACTAATACGAGCTTTAAAGGAGGAAGATCACCTGGACGAAGAATGGCAACTTTTTGCAGCCCACTTTGATACAGTTCACCTCGACTTTTTACGTTCTTTGAAAAAACATTTCCCCAATCTAACACCTAATGAACTTAAACTTTGTGCATACTTACATATGAATTTATGCAGTAAAGAAATATCGCAGCATATGAAAATATCAGTAAGGGGTGTTGAAATAAGCAGGTACAGGTTAAGGAAGAAACTAAAAATTCCTACTGAAACCAATTTGTTTGATTTTTTATTGAAATTTTCTAATTCAAACGGCTTTAGATACCAGGATAATTTGATGCAGTAACGTTGAAATTTTCCCGTGATCCTGGGATTAAAATATTTATGAGGTTTCTTAAAAATAGCGTCCTCTGTGGAAACAGAAGGCGCAGATTTGATTATGAGAAAAATACTTGGATATACTTGTTGCGTCAAATAATTAACCTTAGTTAAAAGATGCCTGGAAGGCGTTTATTTGAATTTGATGGGTGAAAAGCGCTTCAATGATTGGGTAAAATAAGATATGAAATTTGAGATTCTGTTGCTTGGAAATCAGGATTCGCTTAATATCATTCCAAAAGGTACCAGGCCGGATTACCGATGTCTGAATTAGTTGAAAGCGCTTTTTAATAATAGGGATGGGTTCTGATAACATGCTGGTTTTTTTGAAAATGAAAAAGAAATAATTATAGAGCCAGATACCTGTTTTAAGCGGTAATCAAAATTATAAGCGATTAGAACGACTTCAATATTAATCAGTACATCATTACTACATCATTTTTTTAAACTTCAATATTCCTATGCATCATTACCACACAATAACTGATAAGTGCAATATGAAGGCGAAGAAAACTGCCTGCGTTTTATAAATTTGCTCATAAAGTGGCTTCCTATCGGCGCTTGAGGCCTGGCAGGAGGGGCAGCAGAACAGCGATAATCAGGTGCTGGACAATTTTGATTGGGATCAAAAGTGGACAGACTGTTATACAAAGGGAAGAGGGAAAATAAACAATAGGGAAAGGGTTAAAACTGAATGTAATTTGAAGTGAGTAAAATATCCGGCAGAAGATAATTTGAAGTAAGTATTTTCTGCCTTCAAATGCTTCATTTTACATTTGAATCGGAGCCAAAGTTTATTTACTGATGTAAGAAAAATATTACTTTCAATATTTATGAAATCTATTTTAATAATAACATGAAAAACTTTTTAACTTTTTTTCTGATGGTATCAATAGTTGGGGGTTGCAAACCTAAATTATTAACCAAAACAGCTTTGCAAAACAAACTTATTGAAACGATGGCCGATCACCTGCATAAAACGCTCAACCCCGGCGTAACTTTCACAATTAACCAGGTAATTTATTATCCCGATAAAAACCAAAATGACTTCGATTGCGAGTTCACGGTTAGGATGAAATATCAGGGGAAAGATACTACTGGCATTGTAGCGGCAACTATTTCAGGCGATTTTAAAAGAGTAATAAGAACGCAATAGTTTGAACTATTTCTATTCCTTCTGATGCTATTTCCAATTCGCTGTCTTATTTGAGTCTATTGATAAGGTGCTCAGCGCATGTGCAGCATATTTTTTTGTAAAATCAACCTCTTTTGCATGCTTATTTTTAGCCAGGCGGCTAAATAATTTCCGGTTTCTTTCTCCATAATAATCTTACAGAATCTTGGCCCTCTGGTATACTTTTAATCCGGTTTTTACAGCGACTGGTATCAATCCGCTTGCTGCTTCTAAGTCTACATAAGCTTCTGAGCTCTTGGTGATCCACCGTGAAAACGTGAATACAATTTAGTTTACCAGCTTCTAAATATTCCGCCAGTGCACGACTGTCATGAAGATCAGTTTGATTGGTTTTAAGCTTGTTGGTCATTGGCAAATCAGCCGGGTTGATAATGATGTTTTTTATTCCCAAAGCGTAAAGTTCCTGGTGATACGAGGTGCCGCAAAAGCCAGCTTCGTACACAGAATAATAGTTACCATTGGGATAGTTGGAATGCAGATGCCTGGCCAACGCTCGCGCCGATGGTTCCATGGTATAGGTTTTGATATACGTGCCATCTAATCGAATGGTAGATGTCCATTGTTTTTTATGAACATCAATGCCAATGTAAAAATTCTGATTGGTAAAATCAGCCGTTTTCAGGAATTTTGTTTGCATATGCGTAGGGTTTAGTTTACAAATTGCGGCTTTAAGACCGCTTCAAAAAAGTACGGAATTTTTAATTACCATTACTTTCTAAACCCTACGCATCTTTTACATGGAAACTTCATATTAATCTTACTCAGCTTGAAGTCACACGGCCAGGATAAAAGTTCCCTTACAAAAATTTATTTCAAAATTGTTGCAGATCGTAAATGTCTGATTCAGGTTGCCAGGAATGATAAACCTGCCGGCCAACAATTCAAAATACTTTCCGATTCTTTTAAATTGCACTAGATTCCGAAACTACCGGATTCTAAATTACCTGCGGAACCAGTAACCCTGTTTATGTAAAAATACCTTACAAGCTCTATAATGGCACAAGAACCCATGCCACAATCCCTTACCTCATTCTTACGCCATCTTCGGGGAATGACCTATTTGCCAAACACACTATCAATACCAAACCGGGCAAGAATTTCATCCTCTTCCTCTGAAAGGCCACTTACACCAATTCCGCCAATTACCCAACCTTCATGAAGGATAGGAAAACCACCACCAAAACCTGTAATTCTCATATTGCCCCAAAAAGCAGGCGGCCGGGCATTATTATTCATGAAATCTCCCATATCACGAGTTGACTTCCGGTCAATGGCACAAGTGTATGCTTTATTTTGTGCAATTGTTGAAGCGGCTCCCGCGGCTCTGTCCATTCTGAGGAAGGCAATCGATTCTCCCTCAGGTCCACATACTGCAACAGCTATATGTTTTTCCATTTTTTCAGCCTCTGCAACAACGACTTCAATCATCCGGAGCGCATCGCGAAAACTTATCTTGTTTAATTCATACATGTTTTTAATGTTTTAATAAATCATAAATTTTTCAACTAATCGTGCATATTTAAATTTCCTTTTTCTTTAAATCCACCGGCTACCAAAGCTACTGTTTTTTCAAACTGCATATTTCATCTTTTATTTGCTTTTAAATTATTTTTCTTCAGTGAAGCTTTCTTTTATAATATCAACCGTTCTCATTTTTTGATTTATAACTTTCGGTAAAAGGGTTTTGTGTTCCTGACTGGCATTTGAAAAATAGTACCGTATAATAATAAGGTATCGATAATAAATATATAAACCAGTCTAAAGGAAGGTTTCTGAAAGTAAATCATAAAAAGAATATATTGCTCTTTAGCTTTATTTAAAGATTGCTTTAGGAGGCGATTGGCCCGGTCAAAAGATTGATGACAGTAAAATTCTTGCAAAGATGTATGTGGATTACGTAAGGGTGTATCAGAAAAAAGTAAAATAAAAGAAATAGTTTTTTAGCTACCCATTTTAAAATACGAGTAGACTTTTAAATCAAATATTGAATTGAATAATCAATCAGATATCCCGCTCTCTAAAGTAGTAAAACAAGTGGCATCCAGCATAAAGGATGCCCTGCCGTTCCTCACTGCCTCGGTTTTCATTTGCTGCATGCTCCTCCTTTTATCCGTTACCCATACCTGTAATGATTTTATCTTATAGGGAAGCCCAGCAAGGGTAACTTTTCGTGCAGCGCCAATGTTCACCAGGTGGATGGCATATATGCCTTTTTTATTGTCCCCCAAAACGGCTCCGGAAATATCATTCCCTTCAATGGTAAGTTCCATCACTCTTAAACCTTTGGGGGTGGAAGCCAATTGTTTCAGGTTCCAGAAACGCTGTGTGGGATGCAATGGGTTGGTAGTGTCGCCATAAACGCCGCCGCCTGCCAAAAGCGAATAGTCCGAGGTGAGCTGCCATTGCAAAATGGATTCCGGCTGGCATATCGAAAGGAGCTTCGTGTATAAACTGATTTCTTTTAGCGCATAAGTCTGCTCCAGGAAGATTGCCGGATAAGCCCAGGCAGCTGCATCAATGCTACCTTCACCAACCAGGAGAGGAAGATGCAACCGGGTGGCTGCATCAGCCCACTTTTGCAAGGTTGCGCTATCCCAACCTCTCCATGAATGAAAGGAAATGGTACCGATAAAGGGATAAGCGACAGAATCATGCATAGCAGGTAATATAAAATTGAAAGAGTTGGCGTCAGAATTATCTCCTAGAAGCATTTTGGTTTTAAACCCTCTTGAAACAAAATAAGCGCCCAGTCCCTTGATCAATTCATTATGCTCCTCTCCAGTCTGCCTGATATTGATACCCAGGTCAGATTCATTAAAAGAAAAATCGGCAATCTCCACGCCGTAGGCATCTTTTAAATATTGAATATAATCGCCAATGGATTCATATATCTCCGGGGTTTTGGAATGATCCAGGGCATTTCCCCAGATATGATCGGGTCCGGGACGGAAATGAAGCGGGCCTATTACCGCCCATTGCGGCGGGAACCATGCAGTGAGGATCACAGGGATACCCTTCCTGTATAAACGCTGCGCCATTTCCATTGACTGTTGCACATGCCTATTCAGTTTACCGGATTTAGCCGCAGCAATCGGGTTGCTGTCTATAGATGGTTGCCAAAACCTCCACGGCATTTCCACTCTTCCCCACGCCACACGCATATTCTTCAGGCAATAATCAATTACCTCAGGATCTATCCTCGGATTTTGCAAACGGAAATTTCCCCCAATCCCGTCAAAGGCTCTTCCCGGATGCGAAGTGTGAATTGTAAGAGTCACCGGTTTTCTGTCAATAACTCCGGAAGCATTAATGTTGAAATCCGCGGTTATGGATTCACCGTTAGCAAGATCCCCTGTTTGTATAGGTATCAAAAATTGAAGGGCTTTTTTATCGCCTGGTTTATATACCATCCTTACTGGTTTTTTAAAGATGATCGTCATTTGACGCAAAGGAGAACTAAAGCGAACAGCAGTTGCTTCTGTCTGAAGGTATTTACTGAGGGAAGCAGAATCACTATATAGCTTAAACGGTTTTAAACTATTCAATTGGATGGTTCCCCCGCCATAAAATGAATCGGGCAGCGATAGACCCAAGTAAACCCCCTCGACCGGGATACTTGCTTTTGCATCAAGCCGAACCTGCACCTTTGCTTCACCCTTACTTTCATCTGTAACCACTTCTGAAATATAAAGGCTGTCTATATTGGTAGTGATGATTTGTGCATCCCCACTCCTGTTAAACTTAGGGCGCTGTCTTTCTTTAGCGGTGGCCTCAATATGAGACCAGTCTTTTTGCACCAAACTTATATTGGTTTCAAATTCCATCAGTTGGCCGTCTACCCTTATGCCGGTAATATTTCCCCATGGCTCCACTTCTGTCTGGCTGAAAGCAGGAATGAATGGGAAGAGCATTACAAAAAGAGCGCAGGAAAATCCCTGATAATAATTTCTCATTCCGATTTACTTTTAAAAATTATGCCATCATCTTCCCCGTAATATCCGCACGATCATCCGGTTTGCCCTGGAGTCTGTTTACACTGAAGAGGAATTTGATCGTCAGTTGATCATCATCAAAAATGCAGGTAAGTTGGTCGCCATGCACCGTCTCAATAAATCGCCAGGTCAGCATCAACGTTTTCCCATCCTGCCAGGTGGCACTCGCAGCCACAATGGAATCAAAATCTATCCGGCGCAAAGAAAACAGGGAATGTGCAGAAGGTTTGTAGTTATCCTTTCTGATCCAGTAGCCCATTCCGTTAGTGATCTTTATATCAGGCTTCCCTTCTTCTTTTAAAATAAAAATACATTTGTCTCCATCGAAATTGAATGATACAGATTTTGTCTTGAAAGGGTTTTTATCAAGCACGAATTCTTTCCCAGAAATTTTTTTTGAAAGAGGAGAGCTACCATCCACCGCTGGTGGCACATATTTCAGGAATTTTAATTCCTGTACCAGTTGTTGGTGTGCTGTTTTATTTTTTGGCAGAGGAGCCTCTTTCATTTCAGGCAACAACACATCCCACACGATCTGCATGGTATCTTTTGTGTTGATACTTTCGCTGGTGATGGCCACTACCGCATCAAGTTCGGGTAAGATCATACTATATTGCCCAAAGGCTCCATCGGCCCGGTAGCCACCGGGTGGATTCAGCCAAAACTGAAATCCGTAGCCATATCCCCAACTGCTGTCGTTCTTTCCATTCGACATTTGTTTGTATGAGGCCTCTTTCACCCATTCATTACTAATGACCTGTTTTCCCTGCCACACCCCATTTTGGAGGTATAGCTGCCCGAACTTTGCTATATCTTCTGTGGGCATGCGCAAATGAGATGCCCCCATATTTATTCCTTCGAAATTAGCTCCCCAGGTTACATCCGTAATATTCAACGGGTCATATAAACGGGGTTTCAAATATTCCTGGGCAGTCTTCCCGGTAATCCTTTTAACAATAGAACTTAGCATAAAACTTGCCCCCGAATTGTACATAAACTGGCTTCCAGGTTTAAAAACCACGGGTTGTGCCAGGAAAGTTATTTCCCAGGGAACACCCGGCGGTGAAGCTTCTAAAAGAAGTATAGCGTCTCTTGCATGACCTACGCTCATGGAAAGTAAATGCCTCACTTTTAGCCCGGCCAGGTTATCGCTTATTTCAGCCGGTACCATATCGGGGAAAAATTTTATTACGGGATCATCCACAGTGAGCAAACCCTCTTCCACGGCTAAACCAATAGCCGTTCCCGTGAAACTCTTGCTGAGAGAATATAATTGTTGCTTATGTTCTGAGGAATACGGACTCCACCAACCCTCTGCCACTATATTTCCATGCCTCAGGATCATCAGGCTGTGAAACTCCTGATTAATAGTTTTAATTGCGTCCAGGAATTTCATAATCCCTTCAGAAGCTATGCCATGCTCTTCCGGCGAACTTCGGGGCAAAATAAATGGTGTTTTGAAAAAATTTGATGTACCAAAACCCGGTAAAGATGGTAACATGCCAAAGCCAATGGCAGAGATGCCAACTTGCTTCATAAATACCCTGCGGTGAGACATTTTATTTGGTTTATCAATGATGCAAAACGAGAAGGCATTTCAATTCTCCGGCGAAAGATTAAAGCAAGCTGATTTCAAAGATAGCATTTGGTGAACTATTATTCCCTGAAAAAAATTGGAAGAGGTCTATTCACATAAAGGTTGATTGTGAAGGACTTTCATTCAAAAATAAAATGGGAAAGAGTTTGAAGCTTGATTTTAGGAGGCGTAATTAATGTCACCTTATGTTGGTCCAGGTATAAAGTATGTTCCAGGCAAGTTTAGCTACCAAACTTGCCAATGATAATTTCTATATAATTGAAGGAAGATAAAAGATACAGACGCCATTATGGGGAGGTATCAATATTCCTTTAATTTATTAATTGCCTGCTCTTCCCGAGACGTGTTTCTCCTTCCGAGCCGGCAGCGGGACAAGGCGGCGATTCAAGAAGAAGTCTTGCACGCTTTATCCTGCCGCCCACAAAGGCCCGGAGTAGAGACACGGCCCAGGAGAGGTATATCAGGTATCTGAAATGTTGTTTGAAAAACAAAGTAAGAATAAAATTATTCTCTGTAAATTGAAGGTTATAAAACTCAAAAATTATGAAAGACCAAAATTTAAAAAATCATTCCCGATATGTACCGGGTTTCCATTTCCTCACATCGGCCTTAATAATAGCCTCTTTTCTTATAGCGGTTATATTAATGATTCATAAAGGATTTAGCCATGAAACCTTTTTCTATGTTTTAGTTTCAGTCAGTTTAGGTCTTTTGTTTTTTTATACCCGGCAGTTTGGAACAGGAAACCAGGACCGTATCATACGTGCAGAAGAAAATTTCAGGTGCTTCCGCCTTACAGGAAAACCATTGGACAGCCGCATTACAAGAAGCCAAATTATCGGCTTGCGGTTTGCCGATGATGACCAATTTACAGAACTAATGCAAAGGACGATCAACGAAAATCTTAGCCAAAAAGACATTAAAGCTGCCATAACCAAATGGCGTGCTGATCATCACAGAATTTAAACAGCAGGAGGTTATTATTAGAATAAGAAAGCTTTGTAACCCTACCAAGGTTCAAATCTGTGGATATGCTTGGGCCAAAGGTGGGAGCCATTGCAAATTTTCATTATAATGCAACAAAGTGAGCGGAGATACTTAGCCAACAACAGGGAGAAAGGTTGCTGAGAAGGCAGGGAGACACAGTCGGAAATTAAATTCATTATTGCAATAAAGAACTAAAGGTATTTATCGTATCAGCGTTACAGTGCCTTTTTTGAAAATTATTTTTCCTGTATATGCCTTTGCCTGTGCCATCCATACATACGTTCCTGTTCCCTGCTGTTGTCCGGCGATGCTGCCGTCCCAACCATCTCCAATGCGTGATGTGCTATAGACCAGGTGACCCCATCGGTCATACACTCTAAAAAATTGCAATGATGTAACGCCTACAGGAATTGGCCGGAAAATATTATTAATAGTTTCTCCGGGCGTAAATGCATTAGGTACAAAAATATCCGGAATTGTTTGGAATATTTTCACTTCAATAGAGGCTGTACCGTAACAACCTTCGCTATCGGTTGCCGTTACGGAATAGCGTATGGTATCTATCCCAGGTCCAATTATGGCAACAGGATTGGGTATGTTAAGATCATTCAATCCCGTTGATGGCGACCAGGTAAATGCATCTCCGCTCACATCAGAAGAAAATGCGTGCAATTGCAATGGCTCATTAATGACGATAGACGTATCATTGCCAGCATACACTACAGGGGGTGCCTGAATTAGAACTGTTTGATAGGCAGAATCAACACAGCCGTTTGTGGCATTATAAACACATAATAGCATATCATCCCCATCGCCGGCCAGGTGTGGGTTCAGCAAGCCGCCTGATGAAATTCCTTTTCCTGAGAAGCTGAAAGTTCCCGGAATTTGTGTGAGTTCTGTGGCCTGCGTGATATAAAATGGAGGATCATAGTTGCAGACGGCGGGTATGGTACTGAATAGCAAGTGAGGGCCCGGCTGAATGTTTAAGGTTTCGTCCCTTTCATTTTGGCATAAGATACCTGATGATGAGATCATACGGATGGTATATGAGCTAACAGCAGATGGTACAGGGGCAGGGTAATAATGATAATATTTTTTGCCAGGGTAAGGAGTGCTATCAGTGTAAGAGACTCCTGCAGAATCCCCCCAGAATATCTGCACCCTGACAATGGAGCCAAAATCAACAGTGCTGTTATTGGTTATTTGAACGGCCCGGTTAGTGCAAAGCCCGGACGGATCATTCACAATAAAATCTGCTTTGGGAACTGCGCCATTTACGGCGAATATTTTAAAAGCACTGTCTGTGCAACCTTTGCTGCTTGTAACGATAAGGCCTACACTATAATTTCTGGCTGCACTGTACCGATGAGAGGGGTTTTGAAGATTGGAATAGTTTGAATTGCCTGTTTGTGCATTAGGGTCGCCAAAATTCCATTGATAAGTAAATGGCAGCATATCACTTTCATCCGTATAGCTACTGTCGTAAAATTGTGCGACAGCATCGGTCAGGCAAATAGCGGGAGTAATAAAATTGACTTTTGGGTTGGGATATAATTTAACTGTAACACTATCGACGGATGAACAACCTATGTTATTGCTGTAAGAAGTTTTTACATAATAGGTAAGCGAACGTGTCGCGGCCGAATCATTGAAAAGGTGAAGCAGCGGAGATGCAATTGTGGTATCGTTCAATCCGGCAGAAGGATACCATGCGTAGCTATATGATGGATTGGATGGACCGCCAAGAATAATAGTATCCTGCGGACAAAAACTTTGGTTGATTCCGGCAAATGACGGAGGCATTTGTGTATAGATGATCACATTCTTTACTGAATGGTTATCAGTATATCCGCCTGTGCTGGCCGTAAAGCCAAGATACCCTTTGAAATTGAATTGCTGCTGGCCAGTCAGGTATAAAGTATCGTTCACATATACTTTTATCTCTCCGCTATCAAAGGTTATTTTAGCATGATTGTAGTTGGGTGAGCGCAAATACGAAATTTTTCCATCCGAATTATTCCTTGTGGGTTCGCTGGTAACACATTCGCCCTGAATCGGATTATTCGGGTAGGAATTATTGTTATATCCGAGTCCCCACCGGATCTCGATCTTTGGCATATCCAGGTGAACAGTGGAACTATCGTATGGAATACAATTGTTCCAGGTGTCGAAGCACACTTTTAAACCGTTTGCTGCATCAGGTATGCCCAGCCCTCCGCCATTGTCAAATCCGGTAGGCGGCACATCCAGGAAACAAAAAGCGAGCCCGTCTGCTCCTGTGCCATCGTACATCCTGAAATCAAATTCAGCGATCCATTTGCTGCAAAAGGAAAGATCGATTGGCTGACTAAAAAATGCGGCGCCATTCAAATTGTTAAACGCACGGCAAAGCCGCAGTTCATCATAATTTGTGTCTATGACATTGGCTACCTGGGCGTCGCCGGTTAAATCCCATCCTGCAGTATTCATCGGCGACCCCTTGAGTTGTGCAAAAACAAAATTCTGGCTAAAAGCAACCGTACCGGCCTGCATGAGCAGGCAAAGAAAAATTAATCGTTTTATAAAACCGGAATGTGAGAGCAATCAATCGGATTTTTGGTACTAAATGGTATTTTTTGCTAAAGTTAGTCAGTAAACCTGATAGTTACTATAGGCTTGCCACAATGGCCGACAATGAAAAACATGTTGTGTAAAAGCTAAGCCTGCATCTGCCCAACCATTTTGTTTATTGTCATAATTTTTTTCCAGCTTCGAGCGTGTTCCTGCTTCAAATTTAATAAAACCCTTTGGCCTTTAATGCCCCGCCTGGTCTCTCCGTAGGGGTGCTCTGGGCCTGACCAAAGGGTTTATAATCCCACATTTAGTTTCCTTTGAAATGCGACAGCATTTTAATACTATTCCTTCCTCCTTGATAAATCTATACAGGAACCAAAAACGGATACCGCGCAATGGTTGGCCACTCGAATTGAGCAACATGAAAGATCAAATAAATATCGAATCTTTAGAAAATGCCAGTTATGAGCAATCAAAAGAGCAGGCTTTTGAAACATACAATTCTTTGTTGAGGGATATAAAACGGAAATGATCTTGCAGCAAAGAAAATGGCAATTAAAGAACTACCTGCAGTAAAAAATAAAATTGTACAAATCAATAAACTAGTGCTGCAAAGCCACTCCACATTAACTGCAATTCAAACAAAAATTGAATTCTGAAAATCAAAGCTTCATATAAGGAAGTATCAATCAATAACCGGATATATTGAATTTTTTACCATAAAACAAAAATGATGAAAGCCTTACTATCATTCATTCTATTACTGCTAGTAATTACAGCAAAAGCCCAAAATGCACCCTTAACTAAAATTAAATGCAAAGTTGTAGCAGAATCTAAATGCAATTTTCAAATGACCAGAAAACATAAACCTGCAGGCCAAGTTTTTCTAATGGTTGCAGATTCCTTCATAATCGCAATTGACAGCCTTACAACTGGGTTAATTTTAAAATGCGGGAAAGGAGATCCTTTATACATCCCGATACCATACCGCCCGGGACAGGGCTTCCTTAGAAAATTATCCTTTATGAAATGTAAGCCGGGAGAAAACAAATATTCAATACAACCATTTTTTCAATAATTATTTTATGAAACTTACAAAAATTATTGCTTTGACTACAATTATCTCATCTTGTGGTAAAGAACCCACTAATGTTTCAAAAGAAGTTTTAGTATCAATAACAAACCAGTGCCGGACCACAATGAAGGTTTACGACACTTTAGAAAATCGCCAGAGATTAATAGATATTTACGACTGCAGTTACAAATCCATTTTACTCATTTATTTAGATGAAGGATATTATAAGATAGTAGCAGAAAATTTCCAGGGCCGGAGAGTTAGAAAGAATTTTAAGAAAGGGAAATATTCGCAACCGGTAGATACCGTATCCTAAATAAAGCGGGAATCCAATGTTACAGGCCATTTATCGTGCAATTACATAGTTGCCTTTTTTGTCAAACTTTATATTAACACCAATGCCGACGTCAGTTACAGGAATTGAAATACTCTCACCTCCCATCGCATTTCCACTTAACTCAAATTAGTATTTATGCTATTAGTTGTACGTATGGAAAAAAAATTGAATCCATTATCAGCAATCTACAATTAACCATTTTGTATAATTGTTAGGGAGGGCCGGATTGCAGAAATTTGAAATATGTTTCTTGATCTTTAAATATATTTAGAGGTTCCAACATTAATATTTGGAAGTTAGTAAGATTACAAACGAACCAATCCTGAATAAAAAAATCTCAAATATTTCATCAATATTTTACCCTTTTTCTTTATGATTCGGAACCGATATAAAATTGTTTTGCTAAAATAATTGGAAAAATTGTTTTTCGGAATACGGTTTGTTTTGCAATCCGTACCCAAATTATTTGTTACTAATAACCCTTTGGTTCTTTCAAGGCTATTAAATATTTCCCTCCATCCTTATTATCCAGGCTTTATCTGAAACTTTACGATCTCACAAAACCTAATTTTACCTGATTTTGGCTCATATCCGGTTTGATTTTCAACTTATCGCGACTGAAAAATACTGTCTTGGGCATAATGGGCACTTTCGGCCTAAACCATTCGCTGTCAATGGTTTTAACATATTTTTATCACTCTTAACATGCATATAAGTGTGATAGGTTGGCTTGCAACAGGGTTTTTCCCGGTCTACCTTTACATCCGATTGTTTGATTTGAGAACAAACTTAATTCGTTTAATTAAAATTAGAATTTATGAAACAAACAATGAAGTCAGCACGAATGATTACAATGGGGTTATTTACCCTTTGTACAATGGGGTTAACGAATGGTACTTTTGCCGGCGTAAAAACAGATGATCCTGTTGAAGTAAAATTCATCGGGAAAATCAAAAACCTCCCCGCAATTCAGCTTAATCTGAATAATAGCGAGCCCGGGGTATATTTTATTAATATCAAAAGCATGAATTACCATATTCTGTATTCTGAAATTGTGGAAGGCACCAATCTTTCCAGGGTATTCACTCTCAATCTGGGATCAGATGAATTCAGCGCTCCGGCAAATATGGTACGCGTGGAGGTAACTTCAGAAAAGACTCACCAAACTGATGTTTACAACATCAGCACTCTGACCGGAGTTACTGAAAATGAAGGAATTACAAAACTATAGCGCAGGCAGTTTTAACCCCTTTAAATCAATTAAAGATCTGGCGGTCAATTACCGTCAGGTCTTTTTCATTTTTGGAGAATATCATAAAAATGAAGGAAAGAAAAAAATTTTATTAATGCCCAATAATATCTACTTTCACGTTCTCAAAAAAACAGGCCCCCTTGTAGAAACAAGACGGCCTTTACGATTGCTTGATATGAGAATCTTTAATTGTTTTAGTTGTGCTGAAATCACAGCTTGCAATAGGAAGAATCTGTTTAATAGCCTGCCTGAAATATTCCTGTTTAGAATTCTTAACCCTATTGTTAAACGAACTTAAGTAATGCAATCAGGCCAAACCAATCAATTTTTGCGTGATTCTATTATGGCTGAGCCTGACTTTGCCGGGATAAAGTCTTTACCGTATTGCGTTTCAGGATAAATTTTAAATGATGCCCAACAATATTTCTGATACTTTATTTCAATTAGTGCATTCACTTGAAAAGTCGGAGAAGAGGCATTTTAAACTCTATATCAAGAGGAGTTCATCCAAGGAGGATCTAAAAATAATCCGCCTGTTTGATGCACTGGATAAGTTGTCAGATTATGATGAAAAACAATTGCTCAAAACCCTGAACGACATTACGAAACCCCAGCTTTCCAACTTAAAAACGCATCTCTATAAACAATTACTGGCCAGTCTCCGGCTATTGAAAACAAATGAAAATATTGATCTGAAGCTGAGTGAGCAATTAGATAATGCGAGGCTGCTTTATAATAAAGGACTAAAGTTGCAAAGTCTCCACATTCTGGAGAAGGCAAAGGAACTCGCCAAGACTAACCAGAAAATGAATTTCCTGGTGCAGGTAATTTCTTTGGAAAAGAAAATAGAAACCCTGCACATAACAAGAAGCACTTTGGAAAAAACACAGCTTCTTGCCGAGGAGGCTCTTGAAATAAGCGGGCACATAGACAGGGTGACGCGGCTTTCCAACCTTGCATTGCTCCTGTACCGCTGGTATGTGAAGAACGGGCACGCAAGAAATGAACAGGATGAAAAAGGGATCCGCGATTTTTTCAGAAATTCTTTACCGGCTGATGAGTTGGCTATAAATGGATTTTATGAAAAATTATATTTATACCAAAGCTATACCTGGTATGCTTTTATTCGACAGGATTTTTTAATGTATTACCGGTATAGCCAAAAATGGATTGATCTTTTTGGTGAAAATGAAGTGATGATTGCGGTGGAAACCGGTCATTATATTAAAGGAATGCATAACCTGCTAAACGCTCATTTTGACCTTCGTAATTATAAAAAATTTGAGATCACCCTTCAGCAATTTGAAGCATTTGCCAAAACACCTATAGCCAACCAGCATGATAATTTTCGCACGCACACTTCTATTTATATCAATAGCGCAAAACTAAACCTGTACCTTATTAAAGGTAATTTTAATGAAGGGCTGAGTATTGTGCCCGAAATCGTAGAAAAGTTACACGAATATTCTTTATTTGTGGATAGCCACCGGATCCTCGTTTTTAATTATAAAATTGCCACCCTGTATTTTGGATCAGAAAAATATGATATAGCCATTGATTATCTGCATAAGATCATAAATGACAACCAAACTGGTCTGCGCATTGATTTACAAAGTTATGCCCGGCTCATGCATTTGCTTTGCCATTATGAACTGGGGAATGAAGAAATACTGGATTCATTAATAAAATCAGTTTACCGGTTTATGGCCCGCATGAAAAATCTCACCGTGGTGGAAGAACAGATATTTATTTTCCTGCGGCACTCCACCAAAATGAGGTTAAAGGAATTGAAACCGGAACTTAAACAGTTTCTTGAAAAGATAAAACACCTCGAAAAAAACCGTTTTGAAACAAGATCATTTGCCTACCTGGATATCATTTCCTGGGTGGAAAGTAAGGTGTATGATAAGCCAATGAGTGAGATCATTTATAATAAATACCTGGAAAGCAGGCACCGGTAAAAATTTACGTGAAATCAATTTGTCGAATTGCCGGGATTAAAATGAACCCTTTTATTTAATACAAATTTATAAATCGGTTAGAAATTTCAACAGCCCTTCAAAAAATCATACCTTTTCTATAAATTAAATGCCAGCCTTGCAAACATCCTCATTCCGTCAAAACCCATCTGAACAGCATCCCATGCACCGCCGGTTTCATTATTGTAATCCCATCCTGCTGCAGCTTTCACGTAACCATAATCGGGATGTACATTGAAAATATTATCAACGCCTATATAGCCGGTAATAATCCTGGTAAATTTGTAAGACCCAAAAATTTCTGTTGTCATTTTACCGGTATAATTGTATTGATCCCGAACGGGCATTTGATTCGAATTGGCCGGTACATAAGCCAGTACACCTCCATGTTCAAACCCATTTGCAAAGTCGCCTGAATTGCCATCTCCATAGCCCAATAAAACGATCTTGCCAAAATATGTAAAGTGTACACCGGCGCTCCATTTATTATGCCCATAATCAATTGACAGGTTTAATTTTTCAGGAGGAGCCGAAGCCTTCACAAAGTCCTGTTCCCGGTAATCGAAAAAGTTTAAGGCATCCCATTGATTGTCTGCCAAGGCAGGCGGAACATTTATTTTATCAACAGTGAGGTTTTGAACATTCCCTGCAAACAATACACCTAACGTGTTTTTACCCCAATGTTTCCGGTAATCAAACACGACATCAATACCCCAGTTAGTTGTGTTAACGGCGTTAGCAAAAAACTGGGCATCATCCACGTGATTGGCAATCAGCGCCTGCGCAATAGCAGTATCTGAAGTACTGAATTCTCCGGTAAGTACCACACGATCTTTAATTTTAACCATATAACCGTCAACCGTAATCGTAAGGTTTTTTGCAGGATTCCACGAAAATCCAACGCTGGCGTTAGTTGATTTTTCTGGCTTGAGATCAGGTATGCCGGCAGCCTTGGCAATCGGGTTTGCATTAGGAACTATTTGAACCTGGGTTGGTACGCCTGCTTCCACATTGGTTTCTGTATTGCTAAAATATATTTGCTGCAGGGAAGGGGCCCTGAACCCTGTACTGACAGAGCCCCTTAAATTGAAATTATGTGTTACTTTATATCGTGTTGCGAATTTGTAGGTAGATACCCCTCCAAAGTCGCTATAGTTTTCTGCCCGTATGGCGCCGCCAACCAACCATTGTTTAGTTACATCCAATTCTCCCTCAACGTACCCGGCAATGTTAGTTCTGTGGGCATTAGAGGTGGATGCAGCATCTGACGGTTGAAAACCCGGAAAGCCCTGTGCACCGCTTGCAGGTGCAAGTGTATCTCCAATGTAATAACCAATATTTGATTGATCATACTGAAGGTAGGAAGCCGGCTCTCCTGCATAAATCTTATACCTTTCATATCTTCCTTCTACACCAAAGCTGAGATTGAAGCCCTGTGCAATGTGTGCATAATGTTTATTGATATCGGCATTAATAGTATTTTGTAAAAGCGAAAATCCTCCGTCATCAAAAGTTGTTTGTGGAATATTTCCGGCTGTATCCTGAGAAGCATTATAGGTCTTTTGTCCAAAATAATGGAAGTTGTTGTAGCCAAGCGTATTGCTGACATCCCAACTCCAGTTATTACCCCAATCTCCTTTCAGGCCTGCCGCCCAGGAAACATCGGTAATATGTACATCTTCTACGGGATTGTAAAATATAGTTCCATCGCTGGCAGTATGCATGATAGAAGCATCATAGTTTATTGTTCCATCTGAATTAACAGGGAACCTTTCGGGGTGATTGGCATATTGTCGCGTATAAGCATAAGCGTTTGAATTTTTATAATTGTAAATCCCAAACGAATAAAAGGTGGTTTTTGTTCCTGCAATAGGCAATTCTGTATTTATAGCAATTCCTCCGGAGGTAACTGAAGCATCACCAAACGCTCGGCGAACATAATTCACACCCAATGGTGAAGAAATAGGGGCCTGCCTGAAAGTTTTACCCTGGTTTAAGAAGTTCAGGGAAAAATTTATGAAGCCATTTTGTTTCCCAACCTTTATTCCATAATTCAATCCCACATTTGCTGTTCCCCCGTCAACCTGGCTGCCTGTATAATACTGGCTGCGGTCACCGCTATTTAGAGAATTATATTTATGGTCATAATATCCCGATATTCCGGTATTTATCGTAAGATGATTTACATCTTTTTTTAAAACAATATTTATAACACCTGCAATAGCATCAGAACCATATTGCGCAGAGGCGCCATCACGAAGGATTTCTACATGATCAATCGCCGATTCGGGTATAGCATTTAGATCTGTGCCTGAATTTCCCCGGCCCCTTGTACCAAAAAGGGCGACAAAGGCTGTTTGGTGCTGTCTTTTTCCATTTATCAATACCAGGGTTTGGTCTGGCCCAAGTCCCCTTAGGGTAGCCAGGTCTATAGCATCTGCTCCATCGCCACCGCTTTGTTTATTATAATTAAAGGATGGCGCCATTGTATTAAGTAAAGATGTCAGGTCAGATTTCGCTGTTATTTGAGTAGTCGTTTTAAGGTTGATGACATCTATTGGAACCGGGCTTTCGGTTTTCACTCTGCCACCACTGCGGGAACCTACCATTACGATTTGTTCAAGGCCTGTAGCAGACTGCTGAAGTTTCACAGAAATATTTGTTTGCCCGTTCAGTGGAATTGACTGAGTGGTATAACCAACAGAGGTAATTGTTAGTACATCATTCGGGGAGGCTTCAATAGTAAAAAAACCCTGGCTATTGCTGACAGTTCCTTCTCCCAATGACTTTATTTGAATGGAAGAACCATCAATCGGCGTGCCTGAAGATGCATCAGTAATAGTGCCGGTAATTTTTTGTTTTTGTGAAAATGTGTTTAAGAAAAATAAAAGAAAGGCCAAAACCTGGATCAATTTTTTTGCGGAGCTCATAGCTTAAAGTTTTGAAGAAGTAAAACTAAGAAGTATTTAATCCTCTTGTAGAATTAGCCCCGTAAAAATGACAGCTTTATGACTTTTTTGAGGAGGCTGTCAAATTAAGATAGCTTTATGTTTCATACAAATCCTGGCTTCCTCACTGGGATACCTATTTCTTTTAAAGAGTCTTAGGATTGCATATTTAAATATTTTTTTGATTAAAACTACTGTTTATGAAATTCTCAAATGCCTTATT